>Ga0315336_1004718_pt1 | contig 15737 bp, 6 predicted proteins | sample ASW5metaG_FD_204512 | JGI IMG/M metagenome (GOLD analysis project Ga0315336, IMG submission 204512) | Ammonia-oxidizing marine archaeal communities from Monterey Bay, California, United States - ASW #5 | ecosystem: Environmental > Aquatic > Marine > Intertidal zone | place: USA: California...
CAGGGAAGGGGGACGCGGACGGGGAATGCAACATCACGCTTGCAAGGGCCACCCGACCCGACTACATTGGGCGAGCGCATCATGTGGAGCTTGGTGAATTAGCTTTGGCGAGCATCCTTACCATTGCCAGTCAGAAGGGCGGGGTTGGGAAGACAACAACTGCCGTAAACTTAGCGGCAAGTCTCTCCATGGCGGGCGCCAGGACTCTTTTGTTCGACCTGGATCCGCAAGGGAACGCCTCCAGCGGTGTGGGGTTTCCCCGTGGGACGGGTCAGGGCTCCTCGTCCGAGGCGTATCTGTCGGTCTGTCTCAGGGGGAAATCTCTCGTCCCGTTTATGCGGGCAACACAGTTTCCGGGGTTGTTGGTGTTACCAGCCTGCTCCGAGCTCTCGAAGCTCGAGATGATTCAGGAGCTGCAGGACAGTGGTTTCGAGACATTCCGACGACAGCTGCGGGCGGCTTCGACAGAATTCGATTTCGTTTTGATCGACTGCCCGCCTTCGCTCGGCGGGCTTCCTTCCGTGGCGCTGGCGATGAGCGACCGTGTCCTGATCCCGGTTCAGTGCGAATATTACGCGATGGAAGGGCTGAGTCAGATTCTGCCAATAATACAAAAAGTACAGAATAGTACAAATCCAGAATTGTCGATCGGTGGACTCTTGTTGACCATGTTTTGTGAGGAGCTGGAGCTCTCCAGGGAAGTGGTGCGCGAGATCACGGACTACTTCGAGGACTCCGTCTTCAGGACGATCATTCCGAGAGACGTCGTTCTTGCGGAGGCCGCGAGTCACGGTTTGCCCGCGTTTCAGTATGCCCCGCTTTCAAGGGGGGCCTGGAGTTATGTTGAATTAGCAAAGGAGGTGTTGGAGCATGCCCGGGCGTAAGCTAGGTCGGGGGCTGGACATGTTGATCGCAAAGGAGGCACCGCCCAAGGGCACCGCGGTCCTGCAGCTGGATCCGAGTGCCATCAAGCGCAACCCGGAGCAGCCCCGTAAGTCTTTTCCAGAAAATGACTTGGAGATGCTCAAGGCCTCCATAGCTCGAGAAGGGGTCCTGCAGCCGATTCTGGTGCGGCAAGTGGGGGACTCGCATCAGCTGGTGGCAGGAGAGAGACGACTCCGCGCAGCCCAGGACCTCGGTCTTAAAGAAGTGCCGGCGCTCGAGGTGACGATCGGCGAGGAACGATTGCTGGAAGTCGCCTTGATCGAGAACATTCAGCGCGAGAACCTCAATCCTATCGAGTTGGCGGAGGCGTACCGGGAGCTCATGGAATCACGGGGTTGGACGCAAGAGGTTTTGGCCCAGTCTCTAGGGGTGAGCCGCACCTCCGTCTCGAACGCCATTCGACTTTTGGAGCTGCCCGAGGACATGCAGGACGCAGTCGTTCGAGGTCATATCACGATGGGTCACGCCAAGGTCCTGCTGTCGGTTGCAGAACCGGAAGAGCAGCGGGCTTTGTTCGAGAAGATCGCCGAGGAGAAGCTCTCTGTTCGAGAACTGGAAGGAGTCCGTGAGACCACGGAGTCGAAGCTGGCGGAGAAGAAGGGTGAGGACGCCAGGCAGAGAAGAAAGCGGTCCGGGCTCAAGAGTCCCCACGTGATCAGCCTGGAGGAGCAGTTCAGCGAACGGCTGGGAACACGTGTCCGCATCAACGAGAAGAACGGGCGAGGAAGGGTGACGATCGAGTTCTACTCGACGGAGGACTTCGAGCGCGTGAGGGAGATCATTCTCTCCTAAGTATATTATATAAAATGAGTTAGGCGACGCTTGCTCCGTGCCTGTGCCCCTTCCCGAACCCATTGTGGTGCAGCAGCCTCTCCTGAAAGCCGCTTGGTATTTTGACCTTGTGACGAAAATTGCTCGGTTCTCGCCACCAAGCACTTCTCGGGCGGACCGTTAAGCTTTACCCGGAAGTTGAGTGGCTTGTTCCCGCGCCTTCCGCCTCCGGGGCGCTGGCTTCTTCGGCTTGCATCCGCAGTGGAAGACGGACCGTGAATGTTGTCTCGGCTCCCTTCGTGCTTTGCACGGTGATGTGGCCGTCGTGCTGGGTCATGATCTGACGCGCGATGGCTAGACTCAGGCCATGTCCCTTGCTGTGGTGCTTGATGTCGGCACCCGTGAACTCGTCGAACACCCGTGGCAGGAAATCGGGATCGATGCCCTCTCCGTGGTCGGTAACAGTCAAATGTACACCTTCCCCGTCGCTGGCGATACGAACCTTGATTTCTCCATCTGGGTGGCTGAAACGGATGGCGTTATCCAGCAATGCGACAAGCACCTTCTTCATTTCTTTCCGATCAAGTGAGATCGTAGGCTTGGAGCTGATTTCCTCAAGGATATCAATATTCCGTTCGCGGGCTCTGGCTGTAACCTCGCCAAGCGCATCACGCAAAACGTCATATACATTGGCCGGGGCCAACTGGAAGCCCCATTTCCCCGATTTCATCGCGCTCAGCGCTACGATCTTCGCAAGAAAGTCTTGCATGCGGTGGGCGGAGCCATGGGCAATTTTAACCAGCTCTTTTTGCGTTATAGAGTCCAAGTTTTCCTCGGACATCAAAATCTCTAAAGGACCGATAATACCGTTAAGCGGCGTACGGCATTCGTGGCTCAGAAGGGAAAGCAAGTCGCCTTTCAGCTGGTCCATTTCCTCGACAGACTTCAACTTCAAGAAGACTTGCACCTTCGACAGCAATTCATCCATGTCGACGGGTTTCGTCAGGTAATCGTCCGCACCAGCCTCATAGGCTTCAAGTCGTTCGGATGTCATCGCCTTGGCGGACACCATGATGACTTTCGTGTGCCGAAAGGCCGGATCCGCTCGAATGCGCCGGCAAACTTCATAACCGTCTATTCCAGGCATCATGATGTCGAGCAAGACGACATCTGGCCGGCAATCTCCGATCAACTCGAGAGCCTCAGCGCCCGTCGCGGCTGGTTTGACGTCGTACGTTTCACCAAGCGCCTCGTCAATAATTTCGATATTGATGGGACTGTCGTCCACGACGAGGATTTTGCTTCGCCGGTGCATATGCCGCTTCCTTGCTTGCGTCACAGGCTACTGCAGAGAGTCTATGGCACGCTCTCTTACCTGGATTACGGGCAGTCGAAACGTAACCGTGACGGCGCTTCCCTGGCCGTTTTCAACTGCCAGGGAACCATTATTTAACTCCACGATGCGCTCTGCAATCGCGAGGCTCAGTCCCTGCCATTGCACCTGCGAGCCAACGTGATCTACCGCATTCGAGCTGGCTTCTGGAAGTGTGTGGGAGATTCGCTGATCCCTCGAGATAGCGATGGTACAGCTTCCTCCGTCTGTGGTTGCCCGAACGTTGACAGCGCTTCCTTCAGGAGCGCCAGTAAGAATGGTCTCCAGGACATAATTAAAAGCCTTGCCGAGGAGGCCGGAGTAACAGCTTATGAACTCCTCACTCAGCTGCAGGTTGAACGTCACTTTGCAGCGAGCGACAGTTTCCTCGAGTTCACTTATTGCTCCTTCGACAATCTCTTTTACCGACTGCAACGAGGGCTGAACTCCTGTGGGGGTCTCCCCACTGCAGAGCGACAAGGCCTTGTCCATGAAGGTCAGGAGCACCTGGCCGTACGAGTGAATTCTCCCGGCGTACTCCACGACTTCTTGCCTGGCGAGCCTGGGTTCTGTGGAGATGCTCTTGGAGAGACCCAGGAGAGCGTTCAGAGGTGTCATGGTCCCAGTGGAAATAAAGCGCAGAAAGTCGCTCTTTACCTGGCTCACTTCTTCGACATTCTTCAAGCGCAAAAAGACTCTCAACTTCGCCAGGAGCTCATCGTGGTCGAATGGCTTGGCTATGTGATCATCCCCTCCAGCCTCGTAGCCAGCCAAGCGCTCCTCGATCATGGATTTACCGGAGACAAAAATGATTTTCGTAAACTGAAAGCTCTTGTTTTGTCTGATTCTCCGGCAAACCTCATAACCGTCCATTCCAGGCATCATGATGTCTAGAAGAACTATATCGGGCTCAAAGGATTTAAGCTTTTCCAGCGCATCGCTGCCCGACCTTGCGGTTTTCACCTCGAATCCTTCCAGGAGCTCCTCCACGATGGCGAGATTGCGCGCCTCGTCATCAACGATGAGTACCTTACCGGTCTGATTCTCGGTGTGGGCCATGTCTACATTCCTTGCTTCCAGAAGAGCATAGCGCCCCCCGCAAATAGCCTGGCCTGACCTTGAGTGGTGGCTGAAGCTCTGCTCATTTTCGGTAACCTGCCACCTCCGTATCGTCTCCAGTTACTACTCAACAAGCCGCAGAAGCGTACCATCGGCTAGATTGTTCGGCCACTTGGGTGACCCCACTGTAGGCGGGGGTGGAGCTATAAAACTTCTTTCCCCGACTTCCGGGAATCCGCTCCCGGTGCACCGATTGGCTCGAGATGTTTCTTTGACCTATACTTTAGTGCGGGATGGAGGTTCGAGGGCGAGCCAAGCACCCGCACTTGCAGGCGTTACGGTTGATGGGTTGTCTGCCGAACGCGCTTGTGAGGGCCTGGTGCTTTCTCAAGCATCGGTAGGAATAGCCGGCCACAACGGCGGTTTCAAACGTATACCAGTAATTCCATGACAAGGTCGAGTGCCAGACTCAGGCGGCGTTACAAGTTCGCCGCCGTAGCTTTGTTGGTAGCCATCCTACCCGTGGTGCTTGTGACCGTGATGTTTGTGCAAACAAACAGGGTGAAGGGAGCCGAGTTCCAGCGGGCTGCCACTCGCCTGGCAAAGGTACTCGCCCGCTCATCTGAAGCACCCTGGGCAGCAGGCAGCAACGCGCAACTCGAGCTCCTTCTTGCGAATTTTGCCGCCGGGGAAAACGTGCTTTTCGCTGCCCTGTTCGACAATCGTGGCAACTTGAAGGAGCACGTGGTCAACAATGAACAAGCATGGCACGGGTACAATAACGAACGCAGTGAGGTTGAATTTTTTCTTGGCAGCCAGCCGGTCTTCCACAGACGCAGTGGTCCGGAGATTGCGGATCCTGGTAAACGAGCCAGGGACAGGCAGCGGCCCCGCGCCGCGATTGGCAAAGTGGTCCTTGGCCTGTCGGCCGGGCCACGCTACAGCGGAGAGTATGTTCAGACTCTTGGAATCGTCGGGCTTACCGCTCTGACGACGGGGATCGTCATACGGATACTTTTCGTCCTATTTGCCAGCTGGCGCCGACGTCTTGACAGGCTCGTCCAGGCCTCGCAGGAGATATGCCGTGGTAACTTCGACCAGCCCATTGAAGACGATGGCGATGACGAGATCGGCAAGCTGGCAGCGAGCTTCCAAAAAATGTGTTCTGCCGTTCGCGAGAGGGATGGGCAGCTGAGAAGCTTCAACGAAACTCTCTGGGAGCAGATTCGGGAACGAACCACCGAGCTGGAAGGGGCCAAGGAAGCTGCGGAGAACGCGAGCCAGGCGAAGACGGAGTTTCTGGCGAACATGAGTCACGAAATCCGGACTCCCATGAACGGCGTGACCGGCATGCTCCAGTTGCTTTTGAATACATCTCTGGATTCGAGACAGCGGCGATATGCACGTATTGCGACGTCCTCTGCGAGCGTACTGCTTACGTTAATCAACGACATCCTCGACTTTTCCAAAATCGAAGTTGGAAAGCTGGAATTGGACAAGATCGATTTCGCTCCTCAGGGCGCAGTCGAGGATCTCATCTACATTTTCTCGAACCAGGCCGCGGAGAAAGGCCTGGAGCTCGTTTGCGACATCGACTCCGATATCCCGCCCCTTCTGCACGGAGACCCTACCCGCATCCGGCAGGTACTGACAAACCTTATCAGCAATGCCGTCAAATTCACAAACAAAGGGGAAATTGTCGTCAACGTTGCTCTAGAGGAGGAGACGGAGAGCGTTGCCCTCATTCGCTGCAGCGTTCGCGATACTGGTATAGGAATCCCCCGCGAACGTATCGACGAGCTTTTCAAGTCCTTTTCTCAGGTCGATGCTTCAACTACACGAAAGTATGGCGGCACAGGACTGGGGCTCGCCATCTCTAAGCGACTCGTCGAAATGATGGAAGGGGAAATCGGAGTCTCAAGTGAAGTCGGACGTGGTTCCACTTTCTGGTTCAGCGTAAAACTCGGAAAACCTGCGGTCGGCGCAAACCTTGAAGATGCAGCGAACAGCTTTGACCTTCGAGGACTCCGTGTCCTGATCGTAGAGAACAACATCGCCTCCCGCGAGGTCATATACGAGAAACTAAGAAGGAAGCATCTCTACGCCGACATCGCAGACAATGCAGACGACGGTCTCCTGAAGCTACGTCAGGCTGTTGACAAGAAAGCACCTTTCGCCATCGCGATATATTGCCCGCGGGTGGGTGATCGTGACGGTCTTCAATTTGCCGAGACCGTAAAGAATACGCCGGAGATTCAAAGCACTGTTTTGGTTCACCTTACGACGGAGGGAAGACAGCTCGACGATGCGCAGATGAAGAAGTTCGGCATGGCCGCACAATTAACCAAGCCAGTGCGAAAGTCCGAGCTGTTTGCCAAGCTCATCGAGGCGCTGTACGGCTGCAAGGTAGGGTCGGGGGGTAACCCGAGGATAAGGGGAAGAGAAGGAATTACCTTCCACGAGACGGTGCGCATGGAAAAACCTCCGCGGATTCTTCTCGTGGAGGACAACGAGATTAACCAGACGGTGGCCAAGGAGATTCTGCTGAGCGCGGGCTACAAATGCGATACCGCCAGTAACGGCAAGGAGGCCCTCGAAGCGGTCTCCAGAGAACGCTATGACATAGTGCTCATGGATTGCCAGATGCCCGAGATGGACGGCTTTGAGGCTACGCGTAAGATCCGTGAGGCCGAACGCGCCACCAAGAGTAAGGAAGCCCCTGTGAGAGTACCCATTATCGCGCTTACGGCAAATGCCGTGAAGGGCGATCGTGAACTCTGTCTGGGAGCTGGAATGGATGACTACCTGAGCAAGCCTCTGGATAATAATGAGCTAATTGCAGTCATCGAGCGCCATTTACCGACCCCAAGCTCCGGCGATCACGCTTCGGGAAGCGCGGACAGCACCGATAAGCAATCTCCTGAAGAGAGGAAAACACCGGCCGGCGAACCGGCCCCAGCGGTAGATCCAGCACGCGTGCCCTTCCAGGTAAAAGAGCTTCTGGATAGGTGCGTCGGCAAGACGAAGATCATGAAAAAGGTCCTCCTCGGATTCGAGCGGAAAGGGCCTGAGTCTCTCGAGAAGATCTTCGACGCCGTTGCCTGTGGCGATGCCCAACTGGTCGCCCGGGAGGCACACACGCTGAAAGGTGTCTCCGCCAATCTGGCCGCGAAAAAGCTTAGTGACCTGGCGGCCCGAATGGAAGCGCTCGGCAAGGAGAACGATCTGGAGCAGGCGGCTGCCTGCAGAGTGGAGATGGAAGCCGAGATGCAAGACTGCCTGTCCTACATACCGGAGGCTTTGTCTACGGTCGGTAGCCCGGAAGCTTGACACGGGTACTGGGCATGTGGAGAAGAAGTGATGCAGATTCTGATTGTTGACGATGATGAGCTAACGCTGGAACTCCTGAGCAACACGTTGCTTACCTCAGGCTACGAAGTTATCACCGCATGCAATGGCAAGCAGGCCCTCGAGCTCCTTGACAGTACAAACTGCCGGCTCGTCATTTCCGATTGGGAAATGCCCGAAATGAACGGTCTGGAGCTCTGCTGCGCCATTCGTTCCCAACGATTTTCTCGCTACATATACACCATCTTGCTGACCAGCCACACGAGCGCCCAGGACATCGTGGATGGATTGTCTGCCGGCGCAGACGATTTTATCGGGAAACCCTTCAATCCGGCCGAGCTGATAGTACGAGTGCGTGCTGGCGAGAGAGTCATGTCTCTCGAGACGCGCGATTTGGCCATTTTTGCCATGGCCAAACTAGCGGAATCTCGGGATCCAGAGACCGGTGCCCACCTTGAACGAGTTCGGTCTTTTGCGAAAACCCTCGCGCAAGAGCTACACAGACAGGGATCCTTCCAGGACGCAATAGATGCGCAGTTCTGCAGCCTGATTTACTTGACCAGTCCGCTCCATGATATCGGAAAGGTGGCGATTCCTGATTGCGTTCTCCTGAAACCTGGACGACTGAGCGACCGCGAATTCGAGATCATGAAGAGCCATACGTTGCGCGGTGCAGAAACGCTGGAAGCCGCACTGCAAGAACATCCGAACGCGAGGTTCTTATCGATGGCAAGAGATATTGCCGCGTGCCACCATGAGCGGTACGATGGCACGGGATATCCACGCGGTCTGGTGGGTGACGACATCCCGCTTGCGGCACGGGTGGTGAGCGTGGCCGACGTCTATGATGCGTTAACCACCAAGCGCGTTTACAAGGCAGCCTTTGCGCACGACGTTGCCCGATCCATCATAACGGAGGAGTCGGGTAAGCAGTTCGATCCGCGCGTAGTCGATGGGTTTCTCGCTGTGGAAGAGGCTTTCATCGAGATCCGTGACAGGTACAGCCGCGCAGACGTACTGGCGTACGAGACGGCGTGAGTCGCCGCCAGTGCCGTACCGGGTCAGGCAGTCACCCTTGCCTCGACAGGGGTGCGTGGAATCGCAAACGTGAATACCGAACCGCCACCGGGCCTGCTAGCCGCTTTTATCCAGCCGTGATGAGCGTCGATGATTTCTCTGCAGATGGCCAGACCGAGCCCGGTTCCGCCTGCTCCGGATTCCGTTCTCTTACTCTGTGAGAACGGATGGAAGATACTTTCGTGCTCTCCTTCGGGGATACCGATGCCTTCATCGGAAACACTCACTTCCAGCGACGGCGCAAATTCCCCATGCACCGCGAGCATGCCCTCACCAACCGCTACGGTAACATTCTTGCCGCTCCCGGCGAATTTAACTGCGTTGGAAAGTAGATTTCTGAGAACTTGTGCAATGCGCATTTCGTCAAAGCAACCAGACGTGTTTATGGATGACGGCATCGTCTTCAGGCTCAGGTTCTTCTCATTGAAGAGAGCTGCAAATTCTACGACCGCGGACTCAACCACTTGGTCCATGCGACACGGCTCCATATCATAGGTCATTTTCCCAGCCTGCGATTTGGACAGGTCCAGCAGGTTGTTCAAGAGTGACATCAGGGTGTTGCCGCTTTCCTTGATCTCCGTGAAATAGCGAAGGAGTTTTTCTTTCGGTACCCGGTCAATCTTCTTGATACCGAAGTCAGCAAAGCTCAGAACTCCATGCATGGGTGTCCTCAGCTCGTGAGACATATTGGCCAGGAAGACCGACTTGGCACGGGTGGCAGCTTGCGCAGCTTCCATGCTCTGGTGGAGCTCCTGCGTGCGTTGAATTACCTTGGCTTCGATCAGCTGATTGGTTGTGCGAAGTTCCCGGTTTCTCTGGTCCAGCTCGTCTCGGGTGGTTTTCAGAGCCCCTACCATTTCTCCCAGCTGATCGTTTTTCGTTTCCAGGTCCGTCATGTCGTCCAGCGTCGTCATGACCCCTTGAAGCTTCGCTTTGCCATCGAGGATAGCGGAAGATTTGACCATGAAGGTTCGTACTTCGTTGGAGCGGCTTTTCAAAGACAACGGAACCGCTTCCGCGGGCTGTGCCTTGCGTTTGGCCTCGAGCCACGGAAACTCCTGTACGTGTCCGTTGGACTTCGATGGCAACCAGTTGAGGTCAGATATCTTTCGCCCTACGAGTGACGCAGGGGAAATGCCCACGTATCTGGAGAAACTGGAATTGGCAAGAACGATGTGATCCTTCTCGTCCATCAGGACCACGCCTTCCGCGAGCACGTCCAATGCGTGCTGCACCCGTCGTGGAACGACGCTGGAGGGATCGAGCTGGCGGAGAGTCTTCTTCACGAAGAACAGATACGTTATGAAACCTACCAGGGCGACAAAGAGCACGGTGTTGAGGAAGGGACTCAGTCGTAGACCTAGAAGATTCCTGGGGAGCATGGGTTCAAATCGGACTTCGACAGAGCCCCAGCGCGTGTTGTCCTTGAAGATGGGCACCTGGGCGTGCGTGGGAGTTGATAGATCCGAGGAAACAAGGTGCCAGTTGTCTTGATGCTCTCCCGCCTCTGACCACACCGTGCCGTCGAGGCTACGCAGTGCGGCGGAAAGAATGTCCTCGTTGCGCCCTACGACGGCCCCGATGAGACGCTGGACCTGTTCATGGTCCTCCAGCTGGGCAGCCAGGGAAACCTGTACTGCCAGGGACTCGCAGAATTTCTTCCTGGCCTCGAGAATTGTCTCCGAGGGGTCCGGGACCAGCCCCAACATGTCCCCGAGCAAGAGGACACTCGTTGTCAGAAGAACCAGACTCAGGCTGATGCGTACGGCCGGGGACATCGCTAGACTTCGACTTTCTCGTTCTTCTTCGGCGTGAAGGTGTCCTCAGATTCGAGGATATGGCCGAGTTGTTCCTTTTCTTGGGCTTCTTCCCGCAAGGTCTCTGTGGTGATTTGTTTTCGGTCCTTTTTCGACAATGCCAGAACAGGAAGGGGATCCATGCGCATCCACAGCGGCAAGCTCGACAGCAGGGCGGTAAGGAGCGATGTGGCCCGGAGAATCCAGGTGACGAAACCGACAGTGAGTGCGAAGCTCGCGACCCGGACGGTGCCGATAACGATTCTTTCCTGCTGTGATTCTGCCTGCGCAGTGTCGCTCATCTGGTCCGTCATCGAGTCCAGCGCCAGCCACAAGTTCTCGTAGTTGTCCTCGCTGGGACTCAGGTCGATCGACCGGACCTCCACGGTGGGGGTCAATTGGGCCTCCGCTGGGGCGAGAGAATCTGTACGCGTAGCCACCCGCCCCCTCTGCCTGAAGGAGCTCGGGTCGGGGGGCACAGGATTTTGAATGGGCGTGTCGGGACTGTCCGGATCGGGACTCAGCGGCTCCTCGAGCGGGAGGGGGAGAAGGTTGGGATTCTCCGGCTCGGGAGTTACCGGATCCTCCGGCGTGGGTTTGGACGGAGTCTCCGGTTCATCTTCCGGTGAAGGGGATTCCGGTTCCTCCTCGGGGTCCGGTGGGGGAGTGTCCGGCTCCGGTGGGACCTCAGGCTCCGGCAGAATCGGCTCCTGCGTCCTGTCGATGAAAATGGTCACCGTGGCCGTATCGGAGAGCGCCGGGGTGTTACTATCTTCCACCGTGACCAGCAGGCTGATGGCCGTCGTCGTCCCCAGCTCCAGCGCCGCGCTGTTGTTAACGAAGATCTCACCCGTGGCGCTGTTGATGGCGAAGAGCCCACCCGAGTTTCCGCCCGTGATCGAATAGGTCAGACCGTCGGCCGGATCAGGATCGGAGCCAAGGACCCCACCGACCAGTGTACCGCTGGCACTCTTCGCGTCCACTGTCAGGCCTTGATCATTCGCCGTCGGTGCGTCGTTGATCGAGGTCGCGATGACACTCGTTGTGCTGTCGGAGGAGGTGACGGTGCCGTCGTCGACGTCGATCGTCAGCGTGGTGGTGACGGTTCCACCGACCGGGACCTGATTCTCCGTAGGAGCGAAAACCAGCTGCCGGATCGCTGTCTGGGCCGCCCCCGGGCTCGCGGCAGCCAGAGTGTACTCGCCAGGGTTGGAGGTGGCAGTGAAACCGCTAGCTGCAAGCGAAGCCGCAGTAAACTGACCGTTTGTGTCGCCAGCGCTCAATGTGACGGTGACGGTCACCACGTCAGCCACGTCGGCGTCAGCCAGGGTTACGGTAGCGAAAGCTGGGAGGGTTGTTTTGTCCCCGATGGCCTGGTTTGTCAGGGTTCCGTCGATGGTGGGGGCGCTGTTTACCGCCGCCACGTTGACGGTTGCCGTCGCGGCCGAGCTCGTGCCTCCGTCGCCGTCGGTAAGGACGAAGCGCACCGTACGATTCGCCGTTGACGGAGTGGCAGAGACATTCTCGTAGGTGATGTTGCGCAGGAGGGCCTGGGTTGCGGGGACGTCGGCCGAGGCATTCAAGGTCACCACCAGGGGCGTGGAGCCATCGGTGCCGCCGGCGAAGCTGCCGATAACGACGGCCCCTGCGCCGAAGTCGTAGGTGACGTTGCTTCCGGAAATACTGATATTGCCGACACCCGCGCCCTGGTCGCGGATCGCGAGGCGGTCGTTCGCCGTGCCGTTTGGGGTGAAGTCGACGGTCAGCGTGCCGGTGTCGAAGTCCGCCGAATCGACGTCACTTACCGTCGCTCCCGCGTCGATAACCGTCGCCGGGTCGCTCGCGGCGTAGTTCACCGCGCCCCCCGGAAGGTTGATCGTCGGGGCGTCGTTCTCGGCGGTGACGTTGATCGTCTGGGTCTCGGTGTTGCTCGTCCCGGTGTCGCCGTCGGTGAGGACGAAGCGCACGGTGCGGGCTGCGGTCGAGGGGTCCTCGGAGACGTTCTCGTAGGTGATGTTGCGCATCAGGGCCTGGACTGCTGCCGCGTCGGAGTTCGTGTTGAAGGTCACGACAAGTGGCGTCGAGCCGTCAGTGCCACCGGCGAAGCTGCCGACAACGAGCGCCCCGGCGCCGAAATCGTAGGTGACGTTGCTTCCGGAAATACTGATGTTCCCGACACCCGTGCCCTGGTCGCGGATCGCCAGGCGGTCGTTGGCGGCTCCATTAGCAGTGAAATCGACCGTCAGCGTGCCCGTATCGAAATTGGCTGAGTCCGGATCGCTGACCGTGGTTCCCGCGTCGATGACCGTCGCCGGGTCGTTCTCGGTGTAGTTGACCGGGCCCCCGGGCAGCGTGATTGCCGGGCCGTCGTTCTGGGCGGTGACGTTGATGGTTTCCGTCTGGGTGTTGCTGGTCCCGGTATCGCCGTCGGTGAGGACAAAGCGCACGGTGCGCGGCGCCGTCGAGGGATTCTCCGAGACGTTCTCGTAGGTGATGTTGCGCAGGAGGGCCTGGGTTGCGGGGACGTCGGCCGAGGCATTCAAGGTCACCACCAGGGGCGTGGAGCCATCGGTGCCGCCGGCGAAGCTGCCGATGACGGTCGCCCCGGCGCCGAAGTCGTAGGTGACGTTGCTTCCGGAAATACTGATATTACCCACACCCGCTCCCTGGTCACGGATTGCCAGGCGATCGTTCGCCGTGCCGTTTGCCGTGAAGTCGATGGTCAGGGTTCCAGTATCTAAATCGGTCACGTCGGGGTCCGTGGCTGTTGCTCCGGGGTCGATGACCGTCGCCGGGTCGTTCTCGGTGTAGTTGACCGGGCCCCCCGGAAGGTTGATGGTCGGGGCGTCGTTAACCCCGTCGATCGTCACTGTCACGGTAGCGACGTTCGAGTCGAGCGCGCCATCGTTGGCGGTATAGCGGAAGGTGTCGATCGTGCTGTCGCCTACTCCAAGCGATTCAAACTGCCCGTTCGGGTCATAGGTGAAGCTACCATCCGGATTGAGGATGACAAGACCGGTGGTGCCCGTGGTGTCGAGATTTGCGGCCGTCAGGGGATCGCCTTCGGCATCGTCATCATTACCCAGCACGCCGTCGGAGGCGCCCACGTTCAGAGGCGTGTCCTCGTCGACCGTATAATACTGCAAGCCCGCCGAGTGGAGATCGCGGATCTGCGCCAAGGTCAGTTCCGAGCTGAAGAGAGCCACCTCGTCGATCCTGCCGTCGAAAAAATCCTCCAGCGGCGTGACGTTCCCCAAACCGCTTGTCTGCGTGCTGGCGCCGATGGCGATGGGCTCGGAATTGCCGGCCCCCCCAGAGGTCGTTCCAAGGCCGCCCGTGTACGCATCGGTGTCCGCCAGCTTTCCATCCACGTAGAGCTCCATCCCCCCCGAGCCAAATGTCAACGCGACGTGGTGCCACTGGCCGACGTTGATCGGCTCACTCGCCGTCGATTCCACGAACGACTCGCCAGTGGCGCTTTGCAAGCGCACCTCAACGTGACCTGACGAATTGAGCCATACGCTCAGGTGGCCACCGGTTGCATTGCCGAGAGAGTCCTTCGAGAAGAGGTGGCCGGAAGTGACGTCATTGGCGTTGAACCAGAGCTGGATGGTGCCGTCATCCACCAGGTAGCTGGCGTCGTGAGCGATTTCTAGGTAGTCGTCGACTCCATCGAAGAGCACGGCCCCATCACTGGCTCCTGCGATGGCGCCGGCCTGGTTGAGCGTCGGCCCGTTGTAGGTCCCGTCGTTTCCACCCGCGACGTCGATGGCATTGCCCAAGGTTTCGCCCAGCCGCCAGTAGCCGAGTGGGCCGAGCCCCATCAGAGTAGTGTCGTAGACCTTGGGATCGTCGTCAGCGACCGGCGGGTCGTTTTCCGCCGAGACATTGATCGTCTCGGTCTCGGTGTTGCTCGTTCCGGTGTCGCCGTCGGTAAGGACGAAACGCACGGTGCGCGCTGCTGTCGAGGGATCGTCGGAGACATTGTCGTAGGTGATGTTCCGCATCAGCGCTTGGACGGCCGTCTGATCGGCATTCGCGTTCAGCGTCACCACCAGCGGCGTCGAGCCGTCGGTACCACCGGCGAAGCTTCCTATGATTACCGCTCCGGCGCCGAAGTCGTAGGTGACGTTTGCCCCGGAGACCGAGATGTTCCCGACGCCCGCTCCCTGGTCGCGGATCCCGAGGCGGTCGTTCGCCGTGCCGTTGGCGGTGAAATCGACCGTCAGCGTGCCGGTATCGAAGTTGGCCGAGTCGGGGTCCGTGACCGTGGCTCCCGCGTCGATCACCGTGGCCGGGTCGTTCTCGGTATAGTTCAGCACGCCACCGGGAAGGCTGATCGTTGGGGGGGTGTTCCCCGCTGAGACGACGATCGTCTCGGTCTCGGTGTTGCTCAAGGCGTCGCCGTCGGTGAGGACAAAGCGCATCGTACGATTTGCCGTCGACGGGGTGGCAGACACGTTCTCGTAGGTGATGTTCTGCATCAGGGCCTGGGCCGCCACCGGGTCGACGCTGGCATTCAGAGTTATCACCAGCGGAGTGAAACCGTCGGTGCCGCCGGCGAAGCTGCCGATGACCACCGCCCCGGCACCGAAGTCGTAGGTGACGTTTGCCCCGGAGACCGAGATGTTCCCGACGCCCACTCCCTGGTCACGGATCGCCAGGCGGTCGTTCGCCGTGCCGTTGGCGGTGAAATCGACCGTCAAGGTGCCGGTATCGAAGTTGGCCGAGTCGGGGTCCGCGACCGTCGCTCCCGTGTCGATGACGGTCGCCGGGTCGCTCGCGGCGTAGTTCACCGCACCCCCCGGGAGGTTGATCGTCGGACCGTCGTTCTGTGCGGCGACGTTGATGGTCTCGGTCTCGGTGTTGCTGGTCCCGGTATCGCCGTCGGTGAGGACGAAGCGCACGGTGCGTGCTGCGGTTGCCGGGTCGTCGGAGACGTTCTCGTAGGTGATGTTTCGCAGCAAGGCCTGGGTTGCGGTGACGTCGGCACTGGCATTCAAGGTCACCACAAGCGGTGTCGAGCCGTCGGTGCCACCGGCGAAGGTGCCGATGACGAGTGCCCCGGCACCGAAGTCGTAAGTGACGTTGGAGCCGGAAATACTGATATTGCCTACACCAGCGCCCTGGTCACGGATTGCAAGGCGATCGTTCGCCGTGCCATTCGCCGTGAAATCGACGGTCAAGGTGCCGGTATCGAAGTCGGCCGAGTCAAGGTCCGCGACCGTCGCTCCCGCGTCGATGACGGTTGCCGGGTCGTTCTCGGTGTAGTTCACCGCTCCGCCGGGCAGCGCGATCGCCGGGTTGTCGTTCTGCGCTGTGACGTTGATGGTCTCGGTCTCGGTGTTGCTGGTTCCCGTGTCGCCGTC
>Ga0315336_1004719_pt1 | contig 15734 bp, 11 predicted proteins | sample ASW5metaG_FD_204512 | JGI IMG/M metagenome (GOLD analysis project Ga0315336, IMG submission 204512) | Ammonia-oxidizing marine archaeal communities from Monterey Bay, California, United States - ASW #5 | ecosystem: Environmental > Aquatic > Marine > Intertidal zone | place: USA: California...
GGACTTGCTGCTGGCCGAAGCGGATTGCATAGGTACGGCTGCACACGTCACAATGTTGTCCAAAATCGACGGCTCGCCACCGTTGTCTCCCCGCCAACGTGACCGTGTCGTTCGTGAACTCGTTTCCATTATAAAGTCAGTTCGCAACAAGAAATTCAGGATCAGAAGAACAGACCAGGACGTTCACCTGGCAGTGGAACGCATTCTAACTCAAAAACTTGGGGATACGGGAAAACGCGTACACACGGGACGAAGCCGTAACGATCAGATTGCCGTTGACCTGCGCCTTTACGGAAAACAACAGCTGCTTGACGTGATGGCGCTGGCGCTTGAACTCGCTCAGTTGCTCGTCAAGATCGCGTCGAAGTATAAAGCTGTGCCAATGGTTGGGCGGACTCACCAGCAACCCGCAATGCCAAGTTCAGTAGGCCTATGGGCCAGCGCACATGCAGAAAGTCTACTTGATGATCACATCGTGCTGGAGGCTGCATATGCCGTCAACGATCGCTGTCCTCTCGGCTCAGGCGCGGGATTCGGTGTCCCTCTCGCGATCGACCGACACTTGACGTCCAGATTGCTGGGGTTTCGTGAGCCGCATGCCAATGTGCTCTATGCGGCGAGTGGGCGTGGCAAGTGTGAAGCTGTCATCTTGTCTTCGTTGTCGCAGGTCATGTTGACACTAAACCGGCTGGCACAAGACCTGATCCTCTATAGCATTCCTGAATTCGGCTACTTTACATTGCCGGATGAATTCTGCACGGGGAGCAGCATCATGCCGCAGAAAAGCAATCCCGACGTTGCCGAACTGATTCGAGCCAGGGCAACGGTGGTTACGGGATATGCTGCCACGGTGTCAACGATTGTGGGATCATTGCCGGGTGGATATCATCGCGATCTCCAGGAAACCAAAGGTCCGTTTCTCGAAGGGCTGAGTATCACGCGAGAATGCCTGGAGATTCTTACATTGCTCTTGCCCGGCATGCACGTTAACCGACAGAGGCTCATTGAGAGTTTTTCTCCTGAAGTGTTTGCAACAGATCGGGCGTTGGAAATGGTTTCGCGCGGAAAAGCGTTCCGTGATGCATATGCAGAGGTCAAACACGATCTGGGCACGCTTCGGTCGGACGACCCCGTTGCGGCTCTCCGCAAGAAAAAGCATTATGGCGCGCCGGCCGGCCTTGATTTTTCAGAGTTTCGTCGTCGGATACGCGCGCGCGCGCGTATCGTATCGGCAGGGCGAAAGAAATTTCATTCCGCGCTGACTCGTCTCCTGGGAGTCCAATATCCCGACCTCTGACGTTTTGGGGTCTACATGGAGCGATTACCCGTCACTATCCAATTGCTCTACCCGGCATTGAGCAACCGATTCATCGATTTTACTGCCTAGAGTTATCCACGACGTCCATGAACGTGCCCGATAAAGTGAAGCGGAAGTTACGCGAACTTCCAGACAAGCCGGGGTGTTACCTCTTTCGAGATAAACGCGGTCGCATCATTTACGTGGGAAAGGCGATTTCGCTGCGCAAACGCGTCCAATCCTATTTTCGAGATGCCTCCCTTCGCCGCGGAACGCCGAAATTGCGCGGTCTGGTCAAGAGCGTCGAAGACTTTGATATCGTCATGGCCCGCAACGATGCGGAAGCAGTGCTAACGGAAGGACGATTAATCAAGGATTATCGACCGCGCTACAATGTCAGTTTTCGTGACGACAAACGTTTTTTGCTCCTGCGTGTTGATCTTCGCCAGCCTTTCCCCGCCTTCACATTGTGTCGGATAAGGCGTGATGACGACGCGCAATACTTTGGGCCCTACGCATCTTCAGCAGCGGCGCGTGCCACTTTGGATTTCATTGAAAAAAAATATGGGTTGAGAAAATGCAAACCGAGAATGCCTAATGAAAACACGTACTCGCATTGCCTTAACGATATCATCAGGTTCTGTTCAGCTCCCTGTGTCGGTAAGATTTCGCCTGAAGCCTATCATGCGCTCGTCAACGAATCATGCGAATTTCTGCAGGGCCAACGCCCCGCCGTGCTACAAGAGCTCAAAACGACAATGGAGGAAGCATCAGCCCGACTTGACTTCGAACGCGCAGGTGCATTGCGGGACACGCTGTTTCTGCTGCAACGCACGGTGAAGCAGAACGCGCGTATGGGTATTAGCCCAGAACGTCAGCGTGAACAGGGCATGGATAGCGTCCGCGACCTGGCAAAACTGCTGGGGCTATCGGAAGCGCCACGGTGCATCGAGGCATTCGACATATCGAACACGTTTGGCTCCTTTTCCGTAGCGAGCATGGTGTGCGCCGTCGACGGCATACCTCGGCCAAATCGCTACCGCAGATTCCGAATTCGGACCGTCGAAGGTATCGATGATCCACGCATGATCGCGGAGGCCGTTACTCGAAGATATAGCCGTCTTCTGCGCGAGGAGGCCGAGATGCCCGGACTTGTTCTCGTGGACGGGGGGATCACGCAGCTGCGGGCTGCTCGTAACGCGTTGGATGGACTCGGGGTCGAACATCTTCCTTGCGCCGGCCTGGCAAAGCGGTTCGAGGAAATTTACTGGCAGGATAAACCGATCGTCCTGCCACGGGACACCTTGGCCTTGCTCATGCTCCAACGTCTTCGTGACGAGGCACATCGCTTTGCGCTTACGTACCACAGGAGACTTCGCAGTCGAAAAATCAGGGAGTCGATGTTAGATGAAATTCCAGGCATAGGAGACCAAAGAAAGCGAGTCATTCTTGAACATTTCGGTTCGATCCGTCGCCTCTCGAAAGCCAGCGAGGAAGAGATTTCCAAGGTTTCCGGAATCGGTCCACAAATGGCCAAATTGATTCATCGAACCCTCCATCCTGATTCATGACTCCTTCATCACGTCAATCGACACGAATACTGATCGTTAAGCTCAGCTCGTTAGGCGATCTGTTTCATGCACTACCGACGGTTCATGGCTTGCGTGTCGGCCTTAACGCCTCGGTCGACTGGGTTGTGCAGAAAGAGTACATCGACGTGGTTGGTTGTTTCAGCGACGTCGAACGAGTCATCCCGTTCTCACGGCACGCGTTTCTATCGAATCTGCCCAAGTTCTACAAAGACCTCCGTCTCGGGGAATACGACTTTGTAATTGACCTGCAAGGGTTGTTGAAAAGCGCGAGTGTCACTGCGCTGGCGCATGGTAGGAGAAAAATTGGTCCATCTTTTAATCGTGAATGTTCCCGCCTTTTTTATACGGAAACTGCGGGAGAGCGCGATCTCGGTCGACATGCTGTCGATCAGAATCGTGATGTTCTGAGACATCTGAAGCAGCCGATCTCGGCGCCCGTTTTTCCGGTGCGTTTTCCCAAGGCGTCAAACATCGCCGAGGGGATCCATGTCGCGCTATTGCCGCAGTCGCGATGGCCATCAAAAAACTGGCCACCCGCGTCCTTTGTTCATCTTGCCAGACGTCTGCTGAAGGAAGCGAATGTTACGATAACGCTGTTGGGGGGACCGGCCGACGTTGCGTGCTGTGGGGAGATCGAGAAGGCCGTGGGATCGTCGCGTATGATCAATAGTGCCGGCAAGGAAAGTCTGCCCGCACTGGGAAGTCGTTTGGAAGCGACGGATCTTCTCATCGCGAACGACTCCGGTCCCGTACACATGGCAGCGGCCGTCGGAACGCCCACTCTGGTTCTCTTTGGCCCGACCGATCCGTTGAGAACCGGCCCCTACGGCCAGGGGCACCGCATCATTCGAGCGCCTGCTCCCTGTCACCCTTGCTATGCGCGCTACTGTACGCGCCATGGCGCTTCCTGCATGAACACGATCGAGGTACCCGTTGTCGTTGACGCGGCAATCGACATGCTTGGCCTGTCGCGGAACGCCTAGTCAACTTTTCTTCATTTTCGGCAAGCCCGCGATTCGCTATGGTGCGGACCGTGAATGCTTCCAGAGTTTCAAAAACGGTGTGGCCGTGGCGTGACAGGGTAGACATTAGCGAAGAAGAGTCGCCGGCAACTCGAAGAAAGCGCGCCGTAATCGAAGCGTCTGTGGCCTATGCGATCGCACTTCTGCTGGCGTTCCTGTTCAAAAAACGGGAAATGGCCATTTTCGTCGTCACCGTCGCTTCGATCGGACTGGTCGGTGGACTTTTCATTCCGCCGCTTTACGCCGGGTTTAAACGGTTTTTCATGCTGATTGCCTACATTCTTGTCGAGGGAGTAAAATGGTTGTTCCTCTCGCCATTCTTCTACATATGCTTCACCTGTGGACGAATTTCGTCCCTGATAAAGAGAAAAGATCCGCTGCAACGTAAGTTCGAGCCGGGAAAAAGCACCTACTGGTCGAAGCGGCGCGAAATCAAAGATCCTGAATCGTACCGACGGCAATATTAGCAATTCATGAATATACTGGGGATCAGCGCTTTTTATCATGATTCAGCAGCGGCGCTCATCAGCGACGGAAGAATTGTTGCTGCCGCGCAGGAAGAGCGTTTTACGCGCAAGAAACACGATGCAGACTTTCCATTGAATGCAGTGCGCTACTGCCTTGCGGAAGGCGGTTTATCGGAGAGCGATCTGGATGCCGTAGCATTTTACGACAAACCGATCATGAAGTTCGCCCGTATTCTTGAAACGTATTTCGGAGTGGCTCCCAAGGGAATTCGCTCCTTCGTCATGGCGATGCCCCTCTGGATGCGGCAGAAACTGTGGATTCCTCTGAAAATTGAGTCTTCTCTTGAGAAGTTGGGCATTACGCCTCCCGAAAACATGTACTTTCCTGATCATCATGAATCACACGCGGCAAGCGCATTTTTTCCGTCTCCTTTTACCAGTGCTGCCGTGCTTACGATTGACGGCGTAGGGGAGTGGGGCACGAGCAGCTACGGACGCGGCGAGGGGAACCGTTTGGAATTGATTGACGAACTACGCTTTCCGCATTCGCTGGGACTGCTCTATTCAGCGTTTACTTATTTTACGGGGTTCAGAGTGAATTCCGGTGAATACAAACTTATGGGACTCGCCCCATATGGTGAACCGAAGTACACGGACTTGATACTCGACAACCTGCTGGATCTGCGCGAGGACGGCTCTTTTCGCATGAACCAGGACTATTTCGGTTATGTGGACGGACTCACGATGACCAATGCCCGTTTTGCGGAATTGTTCGGTGGTCCACCGCGCCCGCCCGAGAGCGACATTACGGAACGTGAAATGGACATCGCAAGGTCCATACAAGTCGTGACAGAAGAAATCATACTGAAAATGGCGAGGCACGTGCATGATGTCACGGGCGAGAAAAACCTATGCTTGGCCGGTGGCGTCGCCCTGAATTGTGTGGCAAACGGACGACTGCTCCGCGAAGGCCCCTTTGATGACATTTGGATTCAACCCGCGGCGGGCGATGCCGGCGGTGCTGTTGGTGCGGCGTACGTTGGCTGGCACATCATCCACGACCAGCCTCGAGATGCGGATGGCGAGCATGATCAGATGCAGGGCGCTTTTCTCGGCCCGCAATTCGATGACGACGAAATTGAAGCATTTCTTCAGGCTCGAGAATATCCCGCGCGCAATCTACAGCCCGAGCAATGGGCAGCGGAAATTGCGCGCATGATCGACGAGGAAAACGTGATCGGCCTCTGCCATGGGCGAATGGAATTCGGGCCGAGGTCGCTCGGGAATCGATCAATCATCGGTGATGCACGTTCGACTAAGATGCAATCGATCATGAACTTGAAAATCAAGTACCGAGAGTCCTTTCGTCCGTTTGCGCCGAGCTGCCTCGTCGAGCGCGTCAGTGATTTTTTTGACATCGACCAACCGTCACCTTACATGCTTTTGGTTGCACAAGTTAAGGAAGAGCGCTGCAGACATCACGAAGCAGCGTCCCAGCCCATTCGCGAACGCATTAACCAGGAGCGTTCGGATGTTCCGGCGATCACGCATGTGGATTACTCTGCGAGAATCCAAACGGTTTCGCCAGAGACCAATTCTGCATTTTACAACATCATAAAGGCATTTGAGGACCGCACGGGATACGGAATCATTATCAATACCTCGTTCAATGTTCGCGGTGAGCCGATTGTGTGTACACCCGAAGACGCGTATCGATGTTTTATGCGCACCGAAATGGATGTCCTCGTATTGGGCTCTTTCGTGCTGGAAAAACAGGAGCAGCCCGAGTGGTCAGAGAAAAAGAACTGGCGTGAAGACTACGTTTTAGACTAATATGTCTCTACTGCGTCGATTGGCATGATGCCCGCAGCAGGGAGTTGTTCGTATGCGCTTTTTAAAGCACCTGGGACGGTTGTTAAAGGAATTCTTCGGATTCGCCTGGCAAAACAAGGCCTGGTGGATGGTTCCGATTGTGCTCGTGCTCCTACTCATGGGGCTCCTGATCACAACGACGCAAACCGCGGCGCCGTTCATCTATACGCTTTTCTAGACTGGAACCTTGAATCCAGCGCGAGGTATCAACATGCGTTCCTTGAAGTATCTCGTAAGACTCGTGCAGGAGTTCATTGGATTCGCCTGGCAAAATAAAGCGTGGTGGATGGTCCCTATTCTGCTGGTGCTGCTTGCAATGGGTGCACTGATTACTACAACCCACACGGCAGCGCCTTTTATCTACAAGCTTTTCTGATCTGCTTACGGAATTGAACAGCAGGCACACCACTGCGATAGTGCCGTGCCTTTATTCCTTCGTGATGTATTCGGCGATCTGACAGGCTTGAAACACGCAGTCCGGGATTCCAACGCCTCGGTAACTTGAGCCCGCGAGATGGATGCCGGGAGAATCTTCAAGCTGGGCGCCAATCGCATTCATGCGCTTGAGGTGTCCCAACGTGTACTGGGGCATCGTCTGCGGCCAACGGTGAATCCATTCACCAATCGGTTTCCCCTTCGCGCCGACTGCTTGCCCGAGCTCCTGACTAGCCAGCTCAACTAGTTCGTTATCACTGCGTCGCACATCGTCATCGTCGCCATCACAACCGAAAAAGCAGCGAAACAGGGCGACCCCATCCGGAGCTCTGCCTGCCCACTTTGACGCGCTCCAAGTGCACGCAGTCATTCGCAGTCCCGCGTTGCGCGGCACAATGAATCCGGTTGCATCCAGTGGGTGTTCAATGCAACTGGTTGGATATGCGAGTGTAGCGATCGAGCTGGACGTGTAGGATATTGCCGAAAGGTGCTCGGCAGCCGCGGGTGATACCTTGGCAAGAAGCGATCCGGCCACATGTGCGGATGTCGTAAGTACAACGTGATCAGCCTCCAGTGCAGATGAATCGGAAATGGACACGATCCATTGGCCGTCATTACGCTCCGTGACACCCGTTGCCACGCAATTCAGCCTGACGCTGACATTGTCTATGGATGTGGCCAGCCGTCCAACGAGTGATTCCATGCCGGTTCGTAGACTCGAAAACATCGCGCCGGTTGACGGGCCATTCGTACCCCGTCTTGCGAGGACAGCGCGGGTGATGCTGCCGTGCGATGCCTCCATGTCGAGGAACTGAGGAAGCAGGGCCTGCATGCTGAGTTCGTCGCCACGACCTGCGTGAATGCCGGCAAACAGGGGCTCCGCCAAGGTAGCGGAGAATTCCGAGCCGAAACGGCGGGAGAAAAAACTTCGTAACGATTCGTCACCGGTTGGCCGTGATCGCCACTGAAAGCGCTCCAAAAGCACGCGCAGTCGTCCTCCCACTGAAAACAGATTGCTCGCCAATAAAGGGGCGACAGCGGTTGGGGCCATAGAGATGAATCCGTCGGGGACACGGCAAAGCGTGCCGTTTTTGTAAACCAGGAAAGAGCGGGAGGCCGGTGGTATCAGCTCGTGTTCAATGCCAAGTTCGTGGACGAGATCGGTGGCATAGGGTTTGGCCGTAAAGAACGAGTCCGGTCCGTTTTCGATGAGAAATCCGTCCTCCCGTATTGTGCGGATGATGCCGCCGAGGCGGCTCGAGGATTCGAGCAGCGTAACCGATTTATAGCCACGCGTCTTTAAGGCGTGTGCCACGGTCAGACCGGTGATTCCGCCACCGACAATCACAACCGAGCCGTGTTGACCGTGTTTCATTACTCACTTTGTCCCGCAAAATTACGTGTTCTTTGGAAGCTATCGTTCTAACAGGTCATTGACGCATGCGACAACTAGAACCTATCTCAAAATTGATTGCGACCTTGGTGCGAGCGCTACACGCGCAATCAACGCAGCCAAGGTCACAAGCAATTTTGAGATAGGTTCCAACTAGTGCATCGTTCAATAAATAAGTGTACATGTGACGAGGGTCTTCTGGATGCACAGAGCCGCTCGGGTTCGCCGTGCACAGACCGTACGGGTATGCACGTGGCGAACCCGAGCCCCTCTGCATCCAAAATAGCCCAATCAAATGTACACTTATTTATTGGACGGTACACTAGACCACATGGAAATTGACGTCCCTGGCAGTTGTGCGCATTGTGTCTGAATGACGCCTAGCGAAAATCAACGCCCTGACTGGGACACCTATTTCATGAACATTGCAACCGTTGTGGCCACGCGCGGTAATTGCAGTCGCCGCCAAGTCGCAGCTCTAATCGTCAAAGATCTTCGCATTATATCAACCGGTTACAACGGAACACCCAGAGGTGTGAAAAATTGCTTCGAGGGCGGCTGCCCACGTTGCGCCAGCGATGCTCCCTCGGGAACCAATCTCGGCGACTGCGTATGTTGCCACGCCGAGGAAAACGCCATCACCCAGGCGGCTTACCATGGGATATCGGTCAACAACGCGTTGCTTTTCTGTACGCTGAGCCCCTGCCTGTTGTGCGCGAAGATGATCATCAATGCGGGCATTGCCGAAGTGATTTACGGTGAAGAATACGAGTTCAGCGTTCAAACTCGCCGCTTGCTTAGCGAAGCCGCGATCGGCTGCAGGCAGTTTGAGGCACGATAGAAGAAGGTGTCAGGTGTCAGGGCGTGACAGGTTGACCGCTTTCAGCCTGCGGGTAGATGTTGCAGGAGCGTTCGCGCAATATCCTGTCTAGAAATCTGTGCCGATAGACAGTGACCGGCTCAGCGTTAGTGACACCTGAAAACCTCACACAGCTACACGCCCTCATCCATAACCCGAATGTAGTTACCTGCCCCGCTCAATGTAATCAGACGCTGCATCAGGCGGGTCCGGCGCAGTCGCATTTCATTATTTCGTATCGCCATACCAACGGCCTTCGAGGAGCCCACCAGGCACACTAACTTTCGTCCGCGCGTGATGGCTGTATACAGCAGGTTTCGCTGTAGCAGCTTGTAGTGCTGCGTTGCAATCAGCAGGACGACGGCGGGGTATTCACTGCCCTGCGATTTGTGGATAGAGCTGGCATAGGCCAGCACGAGTTCATCGAGCTCCCCGAATTCGTAGAAAACCGCGTTGCCGTCCATCTCCACTACGATTTTCTGTTCTTCTTCATCGATCGTCGTGATGCGGCCGATGTCGCCGTTGAACACGTCTTTATCGTAATTATTTCGCACCTGCATGACGCGATCTCCGATGCGATAGTTGCGGCCGAAGCGCTGAACGGCAAGCCCTTTTGGATTCACGGCTTCCTGAAGCACCGTGTTCAGGTTTTCCGATCCCAGTTTATTCTTGCGCATTGGTGTCAAGACTTGAACCTCTGCAACGGGGTCCAGGCCGAAGCGATTCGGAATACGGTCCGTTACAAGTTCAAGCATTGTGCGGATCATGTGTTCCGGGTTTCCGGAATCGATAAAGTAGAAATCTGAAACCTCGCCTTCGGGCGCGGCATCGATGTGTTCACCGTTGTTCACGTGGTGCGCATTCTGGACGATCAGTCCTCCACTGGCTTGACGGAAGATATGCTCGAGTCTCACATATGCAATCACGTCGGAGGCGATCAGATCGCGTAGGACGTTTCCGGGTCCCACGCTGGGAAGTTGATCCGTATCGCCTACAAGTATCAGCGAACTCGTATCTGGCAATGCGGAAAGAAAACTGCTCATAAGAGGGACGTCTACCATAGAAACCTCGTCCAGAATCACAACGTCGGCCTCAATCGGATTGGCGGCATTGTGTTCAAACATGCCGGTGCGTGGGGTGTACTTGAGAAGCCGGTGTATCGTTTTGGCCTCACGCCCGGTTGCTTCTTCCATGCGCTTGGCGGCCCGGCCAGTTGGAGCTGCGAGATGCAGGCGCAACTTGCGTTTCGCGAAAACCTCGACGAGGGCGCGAATAATGGTTGTTTTTCCGACGCCGGGTCCGCCCGTAATGATGGACACTTTTTCGCTCAGTCCCAGATTGACGGCTTCGCGCTGCTTGGGATCAAAGGCAATGCCGACGCGGTGCTCGGCCCATGGCACCGCCTTTTCAACTATGATCGGCTTGAACGGTGCCGGCGTGCTTTTGAGGTGTGTCAGTTTTTCGGCGATCGTTATTTCAGCCTCGTGAAGGCTGCGAAGGTAGACGTGGTTGTCGTCATTTGCGAGTTGCCCGATGCGTGTCTGGTGTTCCAACGCTGCAGTGAGTATTTCGGCTGGAATATCCAGGAGTGCCTGGGATTGTAGTATCAGTTCGGCAACCGGGCAGAAACAATGCCCTTCGTCCGTCATCGCACGCAGCGTGTAGGTCAGGCCTGCCCGCGCCCGTGATTCCGAGTCCGCCGGAATGCCAATGCTCATGGCCACGCTGTCAGCGGACTTGAATCCAATACCCCATATGTCCTGGCACAAGCGGTACGGGTTGTCCGTGATGCGGGCGATCGCGTCGTTTCCGTACTGGCGATAGATCCGGGCGGACTGAGCCGTGCCGACACCATGGCCCTGGAGAAAAATCATAATGTCCCGAACGGCCTTCTGCTCAATCCAGGATGACTTGATCAGATCGCGACGCGTCGGGCCTATGCCTTCGACTTCTTCCAGGCGCTTGGATTCTTTTTCGATAATCCGGAGTGTGTCTTTGCCAAACTTTTGGACGAGGCGCTTCGCCATGACTTTGCGAATACCCTGGATCATGCCGCTGGCCAGGTAGCGCTCGATGCCTTTGGCCGATGTGGGGACAATGCAGGTCAGCGAATCCGCGCGAAACTGGAGACCATGCTTTTTATGTTGGACCCATTCGCCTTCCGCGTTGACCGTCTCGCCGACCCACATTGCCGCGGAATGCCCAACAACAGTAATGGGCTCCTTCTGGTCAGGAATTTTCATGGAGAACACGGTGTAACCCGTGTCTTCAGAACGATACACGACGTTCTCGACCTGGCCGGTCATTTCCTGTTTGGCAGTACCGTCTTGAGAGGGAGAATCGACGGTGCTCACTGAATACCCAGGATTTTCAATCGGGAGTACATTCGACGTCTAGAGATACCAAGAAGTTTGGCTGCCTCTGTCTTGTTCCCGTTAGTTGCTTCCAGCGCTTCGCGAATGCGTCGGGATTCCAGTTCGTGAAGCGTTTCTTGACCCTGGTGATCGACAGTATGTAGAGGCGAATCGGGGAGCACCGAGTGCAGTAGGTCGACAGATATCATGCCTCCCTTTGCGCGGATCATTAAATTTTCGCTGACGTTTCGCAATTCTCGTACGTTGCCAGGCCATGTGTACTCCAACAACATGCGCATGGCCTTCTCCTCAACGCACCCGGCGTCGCTTCCCAACTGGCGGAGAAAGCAATCCATCAACGCGGGAATGTCGTCCCTGCGTTCACGAAGAGGAGGGATCGTGATCGGGTAGACGTTCAGCCTGTAGTAAAGATCTTCGCGAAAGCTCTGGGAACGAATCATCGCCTCGAGGTCCTGGTGCGTAGCAGCAATCAGTCGAACGTCGACCGGGATGGATTTGCTGCCGCCGACGCGAGTAATCTCGCGCGTTTCGAGTACGCGTAGGAGATGTACCTGAGTGCTAAGCGACACGTCGCCTATTTCGTCGAGCAGCAACGTTCCATTGTTGGCTCCCTCAAAAGCGCCAATTTTGCGGCTGTTCGCGCCGGTGAAGGCGCCTTGCTCATGGCCGAACAATGCGCTCGCGAGTAAACTTTCCGGTATCGCACCGCAATTCACCGCAACAAAGGAATGCTCTTTACGCGGGCTGTTTGCGTGAATGTAGCGTGCGACGACCTCTTTGCCGGTGCCCGATTCTCCGCGCAGCAGGATAGACGTCGTGCCTACGGTCACGTCATCAGCAAGTTGCAGGACGTGTTTCATCTTCGCGCTGTCTGCTGTGATCCCGTCCTTTTCATCCGCAGGCTGCACAATGGCTCCGGCCTGTCCGACAAGTTCGCGACGCGCAACGATACGTTTGACAATATTGCCGATTTCCTCAAGTGCATAGGGTTTGGTCAGATACTCGTATGCCCCTTCCTGCATGGCCTGCGCGGCCGTGTGAGACGTCGCATGCGCGGTTACGAGAATGACTTCAGGCGGTTCTGGCTTCGCGCGCGCTTCCTTGAGTACGTTAATACCGCTGCCCGATTCAAGCATGAGGTCAGTTATGACGATTTCAGGCGTTGAATTGCTCAACGCTGCCAGGCCGTTGTTTTCATCAGCGGCGACCGATACCTCATGTCCTTCTTCCCTGAGATAGTCAGAAACCATTTTTCTGAGCCGGGCGTCGTCTTCAACTATCAGGATCTTGGCCATAGACGGATTTTCCTTCCGGAATCCACAACGTGAAGGTCGTGCCCCGGCCCGGTTCCGACTCGAGGTCAAGCCGGCCCTGCATGTCTTCAAGGATCTGACGTGTCACAGGCAATCCAATACCGCTGCCGGATTGCTTCGTCGTCACCATTGCATCGAATATTTTTCTTCTCATTTTGGTCGGTATCCCGGGACCGTTGTCTGAAACGAGAATGCCGATACGACCGTTGACCTTTCGCCCGGTAATCGTGACGCGACCCGTGTTGTTGGCAACCGCTTCAACGGCATTCTTAACGATGTTGGCAAGGGACATGCGTAAGGCCGAAACCGATCCCCATCCCACCAGATCATCACTGACATCATCGACAATTTCCACACCCTTTTCAAGAGATACAGGTGTCAGTTGCTTCACGAGCGGACCCGTTACGTCCTTGATCGTGATTGCACGGCGCTCGCGTTCGTTCGTTCCCGCAAGTAGCGTCTGTGCCACATTGAGGATGCGACTGGAGTCGTCATGAATGTAACCGATGAGTTCCCTGGCATGGGTGTCGTCCTTCACATGTCTCCTCAGCAGCTCGCACGCGGCCATGATACTTCCCACAGGATTCTTTATGTCGTGTGAAATTCCGGCTGAGAGAAGGCTGATGATATTGAGTCGTGATTGACGGCTCAGCTCGTCACGCACGCGAATGACGTGCTGGTAGAAGACAAAAAGACCAATGATTAAAATGGCTGTGACGACAGTCGACGCGGTGGCCGCAAATTTTGCGTTTTGCCTCAATCGCGTGAGGTCAACGCCAAAATATTCATTGGCCTGCGCGTAGACGCCGCCGATTGCCTCTCCGTCAATAACCAATGGCAACGTTGCGCTGAACCGTGGTCCAGTGACGGTGGCGTGCCTCACGATATGGGGTCTGCCTTCGTCGAGGACTTTTTGAAGGGCTTCGATTGAGAGAACCGTCAGCGTGTACTGCTTGCCGGGAGCAATACGGGGAAGCGCATCGACCAGGGATCTTCTTTCATGATCGAAGATGAACAATTTTTCAAGATTCGACGTGCTTCTGATCACACGTAACGTTTCCTGGAGAGCCCGTCGTTCGTCCTCGGTCCAGAGACGCCCATCTGTCGCGGCCGCTGAATGCTGTGCGATGCTAACGACTTCAGTGGCAACGCCGTTGATGCGATCGCTTAACGTATTATTTAGTCTCCGAGTGAGATGGCGATATGTCAGAAACGCACTAAGTGCGACACCCGCCAAAACGAGCACGGCGAGTGCAACCGTAACGGGGAGTCCTGAGAGCAGCCACCGCTTCATGGCGGCAAGCTATAGAACTCCAAAAATCAGGTCGAGTCCAAAGATCAATCGATCAAAATCGAGGCCTTCGAAGTTTGAATCGTTTTCGGTGTATTCGACGAAGGGGTTGATTCTGAACGTACCAAGGCGCATGCTTGCCCACGCATCAATCGACACATAGTCATCGGAACGGTTACGCTCAAATATTCGCTCGTAACGGTCGAAATGTGATCCGAGCGCTCGCAGCGCCATTCCCGCGCTCAATGTTGGGGAGATGCCATACGCTACGCCCAGGCGTCCGCCGTTCTCGGTAAATGACAATGCGTCATCCTTTGCCTCATGTGAAAACCAATACAGGTCCCAGTACAGCGAGGTGCGCCCGAAATGATGATCAAACCCTCCCGATACCAGGAACGGAATGCCGCTGAATTCGGGGTCAAAAGGATACTTGTCGTAACCCACTCCAATCGTGGACCAACCGATGTGTCGGCCCGGAATGACGGCCCAGGTGCCTTCCGCTCTTGAGATGAGGCGCCACACATCCGGGCCATCTTTTCGGCGCACATATTCACCGCCGTTTCGCCACACCAGTGATGCGTTCCGGGAGGGGGTAAACCATCTCGCAATGAGGTTCAGGGCTTCGTTGTGCCAGCTCGCCTCTTCAACAGTCAGGTACTGTAGATGCGAGCCGCGATATTGAACGTCGAACACGCCATCGGAAACGGATTCGACATTCCATCCCAGTCGTATTCCGGCGTCCTCGGATTCACGTCGAGGATCATCGAGGGCCACATCCGGTCGCAACACGCGATCGCTATAGATCATGCCGACGCGCGCGCCATACAGAAGGGTAGGCGACCTCACAACACGAAGCTGCTCGAGCATCGTGCGGGCTTCTTCGGAAAACTCACCATCGCTTTCGAGGTAGCGAGTCAGGTCGTTGCGAGCCTGGGAGAAGTTTCCCAGTTGCCAGTAGGCGACGCCACGCAGGAATAGCGCGTCATCAAGCCCGGGCAGGTCACGCAAAAGCGCTGAAGCGTCGTCGACAACATCCTGGTAGCGGTTGTCCAGGTAGGCTTCTTCGATGGTGTCAAGCGCCGTCAGGTACGGTTGCGTGGCGCCGGCGCGGGGGCAGGCGATCAGCCACGATGCACAAAGGATCAAAGCGACCGAAAAAAAACGTCCGGGCATGACCTGATTGCCAAACCCGGATGTCGGACCGTCGTAACCTGCCGGTTGCGTCATACGGTCATCGTAACGGTCGTCTTGCGGGCGGTCTCGTCGGAATATCTGCTCCAGACGGCGTATCGAGTGCCGGCGGCGTTCCCGGTCTGTCGGCCGGGTGATTTGAATTCTGGTCTATTACGCTGACATTACTGTTTGCTGCCTCGCTGCTGGCGGGGGGCTCGTTTAAATGTCTGTGCCGTCGTCGGTGGCTCGGGCGATCAGTCCGATCGACAAGTGGATCGACGAGCTGTGTGCCCATGCTGCCAGGGGCAGTCGTAGAATTCGGGGTAGTCGCGCCAACGTGGCGGACATTGTTACGCGCAAGACGCGAGGATCGCGCACGATACGACTCAGGGGTAGCTGAAGCATTTGCCAGAGACGGATTGTTACGGCGATCACCAGGCACATTGGAGGTCGGCGACGCTACCGAACGTGCGTCTGACTGTCGTTGCACGACTCTTGGGTTTCGTTGCCGCATATCGGCCATGATATGCCGGTGCAGACGTGTTTTTCGCGACCTGCGGATCGCATCGCGAAGGGAGTCTTGGGCCGCGCGTTGTATCTGAGTATCTATTCTTGAAGGGAATCTACGGCTGGTGTCAAGATGGC
>Ga0315336_1004720_pt1 | contig 15733 bp, 13 predicted proteins | sample ASW5metaG_FD_204512 | JGI IMG/M metagenome (GOLD analysis project Ga0315336, IMG submission 204512) | Ammonia-oxidizing marine archaeal communities from Monterey Bay, California, United States - ASW #5 | ecosystem: Environmental > Aquatic > Marine > Intertidal zone | place: USA: California...
GGCCACCGACACCGGAGGCATTCGAGCCGTTTTCAGCGAGCTACGGGGCTCCGCCCCTGCGCCCGCCGAAAACGGCCCAGATCCTAACTTAGAAAGTGGTACAACTTGTGGGGGCAGGTCAAGATGCGCGCCTCTTTTCCTGGTAGCGAAACGGATTGAGAGCTTGATCAGCAGGCTAAGCGCCGATGCCCTTTGTGAACAAACTGAACAGCTCATCGGCCGGCCGGCGGTTCGATGTCTCGTTGATGCGGAGCGCGAGACGGGTCCAGCCGTTGTTTGCCTTGCCACCCGTTGAGATCGTCACTCCAGCCTTCGCGAGGTGGGCGCCGAGTTGCTTCGGATCACCCTTCACGTGCAACGCGACGATGTTCGATCCGTTCGGGATGCGTTCGACACGGAAGTGCGAATGATCGTCGAGCTTCTTCCAAAGCTTCTCGGTGTTGTCGACCGCGGCCTGATAGCGATCTTCGAAACCGTCCATGTAGTGCAGAACCATGGCGCCGTACATCCAGGCCTTGGGCAGTGCGCCGCCGAACATACGGCGGGTGTCGACCATCGGCTCGATGTACTTCTTGGGTCCGGCGACGACCGCGCCGCAGCCGCCGTTGAAATACTTGTGCAGCGAGATGTAGAGCGTGTCGAACTGGTCGGCGTATTCGCGTATCGAGACGCCCGAGTAGGGCGACGCCAGGAACATCCGCGCGCCGTCGAGGTGGGTGCGAACGCCCTTCTCGCGAGCATACGAGCAGATCTTCTTCATCTCGGCGAAATCAAAGATCTCACCATCCTTACGCCGCACGGGAGATTCGATCATGATTGATCCGACCGGCTTGTTGCCGCGCAGGCCCTCGTTCCACTCGACTTCTTCCTTCACTTCGTCGAGGGTGAAGGTCGCGCGGCCCTTGCCCATCGGGATGAGTTCGAGGTTACTAAGGATAGGTCCGCAGTTGACGGAGTCGGCGTAGTAGTGGCTCTCGCGTGGGACGATGGCCTTCGTCTCCGGGCCGGTGACATGGCGCATGGCGATCTGATTCGCTTGCGTCCCACTGCCAAAAAAGATGGCGGCTTCTTTGCCGAGCTTTTCGGAGAACTTGGCTTCGAGCTCCTCGATCGGACCGCCGACCGAATAGCTGTCGAGATTGATCTCGTTCTCTTCGGTAACCCGTTGCAGTACGGTCGCCCATTCGCGTGGCTTCAGCGGGATGCCGTCGCCGGTGAAGTAGACGTGGCGGTCGCCGCTCAGATCAAGGCTGGCTTTGGCGGCAGGGGCGGCGGAAGCGGCTCCCGCGCCGGCGATAGTGGACGCGGCTCCGGCGGCCAGGAAGTTTCTACGTGACTGCATGGGTGATGGTCTCCTAGAAGGTCTTTCAGACGCCCTTCATCGTGACACAAGCGGACGAACTACAGGTGGAAGCTATTTGCTAGCATATTACTAGTCATGCCTGGATTCGTGATCAAAGAGTTACCCGAAGATATTCATCGCAACCTAAGCGAGTTGGCGAAGGAAAACCGCCGGAGCATGACACAGGAGGCGATTATCCTTCTGGAAGAGGCGATCGGCCGCCGACAGGCCAAAACGGAACTGCCGCCGCCCATAAAAGGTAAGTTTCCCTTGACGGCGAAGTTCCTGGATCAGGCGAAGCGCGCAGGGCGACCGTGATCGTCGTCGATACGAATGTCATCGCGTACGCCCTCATCCAAGGGGCGCAGACCAAAACCGCCCTCAACGTGTACCAAAAAGATTCGGATTGGCTGGTGCCCGAGCTGTGGCGCCATGAGTTCCTCAACGTCCTCGCTCTCTATGTGCGGCAGGGAGGCATTGATGCGGCGGATGGGCGTCAGACATGGCGCGCCGCCACGAGCCTGTTCGATTCGAGCATTCGACCCGTACCGATGGAGGATGCTTTGCAGATCGCCGTCGACGAATCGGTTAGCTCCTATGACGCACAGTTCGTCGCCCTTGCCTATTCCCTTCAGATACAGCTTGTGACGGAGGACCGGGGCCTTCAGAGAAAATTTCCGGGGACGGCGGTGTCGATGCGAAACTTTCTGGCGGCGTAACCGGTCGCTATTCGGGGATCGGCTTGACGCGCTCTTGGATCCACGGCGGCAGTTCACTCTTTCCGCCCCAGTGGCGGCCGTGGTAGTTGAACTCTTCGCCGTAGTCGAAGCCGTGCTTCTGACCGACGGCCTCGGCCAACTCTTTGAGATAGGCGCGGATGAGCTTGCCGGTGGACGATTTGTTGATCTCGTCAAGAAGCGTGGTGGGCTTGCCGGCCATCGCAAGGCGGGCCTTTGTGTGCACAGCGTAGCGGTAGTTGCGGTTCCGTAGCTCCTGGATGACAGCCACTTTCTTGTTGAAGTTCTTCGTGATGTCGACCGGCATGAACTTCGCCGAGCGGTGGCCGCCCTCGCCGGGACGGTAGGACCGATACGTCGCGTAGTAGTAGGTCTCGCGTGGGCCGTGGCCGCGTAGCCCGGCCTTGGTCGCCTCGGGCAAGAAGTAGCCGGCGTTGCTGTAGTTGGTCTCCTCCGCGCCGCGGCCCACGAAGAACTGGTCCCAATCGGGCTCGTAGTTGATGTACGCGTCGGGATAGAAGATCTTCCCCGGCTTCCAGTGACGGACCAGGACCGAGATGTGATTGCGCATCTCGTTGGTCGAAATCACACCGAGCTCGCCGCTCTTGTCGTTAATGTTGACCATGTCCGTCACGCCGAGCATGCGCGCCGCTTTCTCGGCATCTTCGACGTTGACGAGCCGCGTTTCCGCGGGCCCGAGATCAACGGAATCCTTCTCATCGTTGCCGATTTGGACGACGTAGACCTTGTACCCGTCGTCAATGAAGTTGGCGAGCGTTCCGGCGCAGGCGAAGAGATAGTCGCCGCTGCCGGCGGTGACGACGAGGATGCTCTTGGTGCGCTGGGCGGTCAGCGCGAGCGGCATGGCAACGGCGAGAAGGATGAATGTTAAAAGTTGTCGAGCGAACATAGGTATGCCCCAACGTAAGATATGCCCGTCAGGCTAGGTGATTATAGCACCGGTGCTCGGGATGTGGTTCGGCGCACAGGGGGGCTACAAAGCGGGTGTTATTCTGACGGGAGACCGGGGCGAGAAAGGACGCGAAGGATGTCGAGCGCATCACTACCAACAACCCTGGGCGCGCTGCGCCGCAGCCGCCGTTTCTCTGAGGAAGCTGTCCGAGGCCGGTCTGTCAAAGACGAAATTCGCGAGAACTTGATTGCTCGCCTGCGTGAGGGCAAGCCGATCTTTTCGGGGATTGTCGGATTCGACGACACCGTCATTCCGCAAATCGTCAACGCCCTTCTCTCGCGCCACAACTTCATCCTGCTGGGCTTGCGAGGACAAGCGAAGAGTCGCATTCTGCGCCAGGTCACGGATCTACTGGACCCGGAACTACCGTGCATCGAAGGCACGGAGATCCACGACGACCCCTACGCACCGCTGTCTCGCCAAGGCCGCATGATCGTGGCTGAAAAGGGTGACGATACGCCGATCGCCTATCGTACGCCCGAGCAGCGCTACGTCGAAAAACTCGCGACGCCGGACGTGACGATCGCCGACATGATCGGCGACCTCGATCCGATCAAAGCAGCCCGCGAGGCGCATGATCTTTCGGATGAGCTAACGATCCATTTTGGCCTGTTGCCCCGAGCGAATCGTGGCGTGTTCGCCATCAACGAACTGCCGGACTTGATGGGCAAGATTCAAGTTGGATTGTTCAACATCATGCAGGAAGGGGACGTGCAGATTAAGGGCTATCCGATTCGGCTGCCGCTCGACGTGCTGTTGATGTTCACGGCGAATCCCGAGGACTATACGGCCCGCGGCAAAATTATCACGCCCTTGAAAGACCGTATCGGCAGCGAGATCCGGACGCACTACCCGCTGACGATCGAGTACGCTATCGAGATTACGGCTCAGGAAGCATGGAAGGATCGCGGCGGGTCGTCCGAGCAGGTCTATATCCCGAAGTACATCGGCGAGATTGTCGAGACGATCGCGTTCGTTGCGCGTGAGGACAAGAAGATCGACAACCGCTCCGGCGTATCGCAGCGCTTACCGATCTCGTGCATGGAGAACGTGCTGTCCAACGCCGAGCGGCGCGCCTTCGCAACCGGCGAGGAGCTTGTCGTGCCGCGCGTGGCGGACATTCATGCCTCGCTGCCGTCGATCACGGGCAAGTTCGAGTTGGAATACGAAGGTGAATTGCGCGGTGCCGATCACGTGGCGCTTGAGTTGATCCGGTCGGCGGTGGCGCAGGTATATGACGACTACTTCTCTGATGCGGACATGAGCCAGATCGTGCAGTGGTTCGAAATGGGCGGCGCGCTGAAGCTTGGCGAGGCGGCCTCGGCACCGGAAGTGGTCGCGCAACTCCGCCAGATCCAGGGCCTGCTCGAAACCGCCGAGGCGGTTGTTGATACGCATAAGAAGAGCGACGAAGTATTGGCGTCCGCCGGGGAGTTCCTGCTGGACGGCCTCTATGCGCATCGCCGCATCAGCCGCAACGAAGAACTGGGATACACCGCTGAGATTCGCAAGCGCAAAGCCGCTGAGTCGGTTGAGGTCCCGGCGGAGCCGATGCGCCCGTCTTACAACTGATCGCTGCTCCGGAGAGCGAGCCATGAAGGTCATCCGCTATAGCCGCTACACGGGCAAGGACTTCGGCATCACGTCGGAAGATTTGCTGCGCGCGCTTTCGCAGTACTTTCTGCGAAGCGGGTTCGAGGCGTATGAATACCCGTTCTCTGACATGAACGAGCAGACGCTCGACGAGCTGCGCGAGGCGATCCGCAAGGCGCTTGAGAACGGCGAGCTGTTCAGCCAAGATAAGCTGGCCGAGACGATGGAGCGCCTCGACAACATGTCCGCCGAGGATATGGAGGAGATGCTCGACCGCCTTGTCGAGAAGCTTGCGAACGACGGCTATGTCACCGTCAGCGATCCGAGTAATTCGAATCCACAGCAGGCGAACGAGACGCCGCAGGGGGGTGCGGGCGGGGATGGCGAGCCGGGTGAGGCCCGCTTCGATCTCACCGACAAGAGCCTCGACTTCCTGGGCTACAAGACCCTCAAAGACCTGATGGGTTCGCTTGGTAAAGCGAGCCTCGGCCGCCATGACACGCGCGAGATGGCCACGGGCATCGAGGCGTCAGGCTCGTCGAAGCCCTATGAGTTCGGCGATACGCTGAACTTGGACGTTAGCGGGACGCTATGCAACGCCATTCAAAGAGAAGGGCTTGAGGGCGCCGCGCAGCTCGAATACTCCGATCTGATGGTGAGGCAGGCGGAGTATCAAAGTTCCTGCGCCACGGTGCTGATGCTCGATTGCAGCCACAGCATGATTCTCTATGGCGAGGATCGTTTCACGCCGGCGAAACAGGTGGCGTTGGGACTCTCGCACCTGATCCGCACGCAGTTTCCCGGCGATTCACTCTCGCTTGTCCTGTTTCACGATTCGGCCGAGGAAATGCCCCTCTCGCGGCTTGCCCGTGTGAAGGTCGGGCCCTATCACACGAATACGCGAGAGGGACTCAAAGTAGCGCAGAGGATTCTCCGCCGGCAGCGCAAGGACATGCGGCAGATCGTGATGATCACCGACGGCAAGCCCTCCGCGCTAACGCTCGAAGACGGCCGCATCTACAAGAACCCGTTCGGGCTCGATCCGCTCGTGATCAGCCGCACGTTGGACGAAGTGCACAAATGCAAGCGGCAGGGCATTCTGATTAACACCTTCATGCTGGCGCGCGACTACGCGCTGGTGCAGTTTGTCCGCAAGATCACTGAGATCTGTAGCGGCAAGGCCTACTTCACCTCCCCCTATACGCTGGGCCAGTATCTGCTGATGGACTACATGAACCACAAGACAAAGATGGTTCATTAACTTCATGTCTGCTGGTTCGTACAAAGGTAGCCCTGGGGCGCGGGCGTTTCTGATCGCGTCCTGGTGCTTCCTAACCTTGTTCGGTTTCGCCGCGCCCGACCGCGTAGCAGCGGACCGCATGGAGGGCGAGCTGAGGGTGCTGGTGGCCGATTCCGACGGGCTGCCGGTCGAAGCCCTGGTCCGAATCGAAAGCTGGGTTTCGAAGTTCAGCGCCGAGGTCCGGACTGACTCAATCGGCCGCGCGTACTTCAAGAGGCTGCCGCTGGGGGTGTATCAGCTCAAGGTGATCCGGCCGGGCTTTCGGGCCGTTTCCCGCGAGGTGACGATCCGCTCGGCGATCGCGGTAGAGCAGACAATCGAGCTGGCGGTCGAGCAGATTGCCGAGACGATCACGATCGAGAGCACGCCTCCGCTGATTGATCCGAACGAGCCGAGCGCCGTGATTACTGTCGGCCAAGAGCGGCTGGAAGAGCAGCCGTTCACCACTGCGGGCCGGGGCATGATCGAAGTGATCAATGAACTGCCGGGCTGGCTGACCGAGGCCAACGCGGTGTTACACCCGCGAGGATCCGAGTACGACACGCAGTACGTCATCGATGGGTTTCCGCTCTATGACAACCGCTCGCCCGGTCTCGTTCCACCGTTCGAAGTCGATGAGTTCGAAGCGGTGCATGTGCTCACGTCGAGTCTGCCCGCGGAGTTCGGCCGCCGCTTGGGCGGCGTGATTGAGCTGCATACGCGGCGCTCCGGAGCAATGGGGCATCATCCCGAGCTCAGCTTCCAGCACGGAACATTCGATACCACGCATGGCACGTTCGCGCACTTCTATCAGCGGGACGAAACCACCCTGTCAATCGGGTTGCGCGCGGGGCACACCGACCGTTATCTGGACCCACCTTCACTTGAGAACTTCACAAACAAAGGCAGTTCGGCGGGGGTGAACGCACGGTTCGAACACGACCTCACTGACGCCGACCGCGTCAGCATCTACTTCCGCTCGAACCGGGTCAACTTCCTCGTACCGAACGACCTTGTGCAGCAAGAGGCCGGCCAGCGTCAAGACCGCCGCGGGACCGAGTCGGCAGTCCACGGGCATTACCAACATGTATTCTCCGCGCGAACGCTGGCTTCGGTACGCAGTATGTTTCGCGATGTCAGCGCGGAACTTTGGAGTAACTCGCTGTCAACACCCGTTTTTGTGAACCAGGACCGCGGCCTAAGGCAGGGAAGCTTCTCCGGCTCAATGACGGTCGAGGGAGAGCGGCATACGTTGCAGTTTGGAGGCGACGTGCGCCGGACCGACGTACGCGAGCGGTTCCTCTTCGCCGAGAGCGGCGAGTTCGAGCGCGGGGAGGTCGGATTCTTGTTCAACGACCGGCAGCGCGCGACGGATATCGGACTCTACGTCCAAGAGCGAGTCCGGCTGGGTAATTTCGTTGTGGATCTGGGACTGCGCTTCGATCACTACGACTTGCTGGTCTCTGATTCCGCGCTCAGTCCGCGCATCGGCCTCGGCTACTACTGGCGCGAAGCGGATGTGCTGTTACGTGCCTCCTACGACCGCGTGTTTCAAACGCCGCCGCTCGAGAATCTGCTGCTCAGTAGCTCAGTGCAGCCGTTGGTGCTGGACGCCGTCGATGACGCCGTGCCCGTGCCGACGAACCGGGCCCACTTCTACGAGATTGGGTTGCGGAAGGCATTCTTCGATCGCTGGCGACTGGACGTCAACCACTACTGGCGAGATTTCGAGAACGCCTACGACGACGATGTCTTCCTCAATACGGGGCTGAGCTTTCCGATCGCCTTCGACAGCGCGCGTGTTGAAGGCACGGAGGTTCGACTGGAGTTGCCGCGCTACAAAGGCTTCAGCTCGTTCGTGAGCTATTCGAACATGCTCGGCACGGCAAACTCACCCGTAACCGGTGGTCTTTTCGTGCAAGGCGGTGAAGCCGAGGAACTCCGCGATATCGCGACGCAGTTCCCGATTTCGCAGGACCAGCGGAACACCTTGGTCTCGACCGTCCGTTACCAACCGCATCAACGAATCTGGCTTATGACCCGCGCGCGGTACGGGAGCGGCCTGCCAGTCGAGCTAGAGGACGACGATGATGAAGCCGAGGAGGATGGCAAGGGCGTCGACGATGACGACGAACAAACCATCCCGCCTCAGATTCTCAACCGAATCAACTTTGAGCGAGGCCGTGTGCGCCCAAATTTCAACCTGGACTTCTCGATTGGCGCCCGTCTGTGGCGTCGCGACACTAAATCACTGACCCTACAGGTCGATGTCATCAATGTGACGGATCGGCTGAACGTCATCAACTTCTCCGGCCTCTTCTCAGGGACCGCACTCGCACCCTCCCGCATGGTCGGCCTCAAGCTACGCGCCCGGTTGTAGGGCTCCCCCACGCGATAACATAGGCTATTTGGAACCAGTAGACGGGCGTTCGCGCTCGTTTCCCAGCCACAGGAGAACTCATGTTTGAGAAGTTTCAGCGCTGGCTAATTGACACGGGCGTTACCGAAGGTATTGCCGTCATCATGATCGAGGTCATTGAGGTTCTCGGCGTGGCGGTATTGGCCTTCGTCGCGAACTGGATCACCAAGAGCATCATCCTACGGGTGGTCCATCAAGCCGCGAAGCGCACGCGGACTGACTGGGACGACGTGTTGGTGAAGCGGCGTGTGTTCCAGCGCATGTCTCACCTGGCGCCCGCTCTCGTGATCTACGGGATGGCCTCGGTCGTTTTCAGCACGGAAAACTTGATCGGACTGGCGCAGCGTGGCGCTCAGGTGTACATGCTGCTTGTTGGCCTGCTTGTCGTCGACGCCCTGCTGAACTCCGTCAACGACATCTATCAGGGTTTCGAGGTTGCCCGCCGCATCCCGATCACCGGCTACCTGCAAGTCGTAAAGATCGTGGTGACCGTCGCGGTCATCATCTTCTGCATCTCGATTGTCATCGACGAGCCGGTCTTTGCGCTCTTTGCCGGACTGGGGGCGTTGACGGCCATCATCCTGTTGATCTTTAAAGACTCCATCCTGGGTCTCGTAGCAGGAATCCAGCTCGTGGCCAACGACATGGTCAGGCCCGGTGACTGGATCGAGATACCGAAGTATGGCGCCGACGGCGACGTGGCGGAAATCACGCTCAACACCGTGAAAGTGCAGAACTGGGACAAGACCATCACCACGATTCCCACCTACACCCTCATTTCCGATTCCTTCAAGAACTGGCGCGGCATGAGCGAGTCGGGCGGCCGCCGCATCAAGCGCTCCGTCCCCATTGATATGGGAAGTGTCAAATTCTGCTCCGACGAGATGATCGAGCGCTTCAGCCGGATTCAGTTGCTCGGTGCCTACATCGCGCGCAAGAAGAAGGAGCTAGCCGAATACAACCAGAAGAATCAGATCGACGAGAGCGTCCTGGTCAACGGTCGCCGCATGACCAATCTCGGTACATTTCGCGCCTATCTTGTCGCCTATCTGCGAGCGCATCCCAAGGTGCACCAGGATATGACGTTCCTCGTGCGTCAAATGCCCCCCAGCGAAACCGGCCTGCCGCTCGAGATCTACGTCTTCAGCAACGATCAGGCCTGGGCGAACTACGAAGCCATCCAGGCGGACATCTTTGATCACATCCTGGCGTCCCTCCCCGAGTTCGAGTTACGGCCGTTCCAGAACCCCACCGGTGACGACGTCCGATCATCCCTGGGCCTCGGTGGCGCTTGAACCGGACAGATCAGCCTTCAGAGTATGGGCGTTTCGGATTAGAGCCGATCTCGCGGCTCAGCCAGATCACTTTGCCGCGCACCACATCGAGGAGGCGCGCGCCACCGTGCAATGGGACCGAGGACGGCGGCTGACCACGCGGTCCTGGATTGTCCACACTAACCTCCAGTCGTCCGGGGCGCAAACGACAGCGCCCGAGATAGCCCCGGTTCTCCCAGCAAAGCGCGTAGATGCAGTCGGGACTCGGATGCCGTCGTTCGTTCGGAGCCGTATCAAGGGCCACCGTGTCCCGAGGTTGAATGAGGGGCCACATCGACGTTTCGTTGGGGCTAATCCGCAGTGCCAGCGGGTTAATAACTCCAGAAGCCCTCGGTATTGCAACGATATTTTCATGCGCTAGGCGCGGAGAAACCGGGTAGGGCGCGCCGCCTCCGAGGTGCCCCCGAAGCAATATCGCCGGCAGCGGTTCGGAATCGGTCCGTGGCCGTTGGCTCGATAGTTCCTGCCGTGAGAAGAGTGCTGCCAGAGGTACGCCTGAGAGCGCCAGGAGATCGTCGGCGAGGGTGAAGCTGAGCCCCCCTGTTGCCCTTTGAGGACGTTGTGTATGTGTGGCTGGGAATAGCCTATCAAGCCAGCCAGGGAGGCTTCAGAGAGTTCACCGCGACGAATCCTCTCCCTGGCGTGGTGGACGAGCCGTTCGGCGAGCAACGTGAATCCAAGAAGTTCCGGAATTCTATAGCTGACAGCAATAGGGTGCGCTCAAAAAGCTGCAGCACTAATTATTGACGATGCATAATCATCAGTCCATCGGTGTGTTTTTGTCGTCCAGTCTACTGAAATGTAAAGGTGTTGTATTATTATACTAACTGTTTATATAATCAAACAGAACCAGTGATCTTATTCAGAAAAAATGGTGTTGACGCCGTCCCGGTTTTTAAAAATAATCCCGATGCATACTGTTCCTGTCGAGGTTGACCCCGCCCCCATGCCTCACAGGTTCTGTACTCCAACGAACATCCTTTCAAGGAGCAAAGAAAAGATGAACCGGAATCAGATCGATCTCAGCCATTTGGCGTTCGCCGCGTGCCACACCTGTGCCGGGAAGGGGGTGCGGCCCATCAAGCAAGGGTCCGGGCGGGGCTGGTCGGCGCCGCAACTCGCGCATTGCTCTTGCGTGCTGCGCGGGGCTTTTCGCGCCTGCTACGCGCGATTCAAGCAGGCCTTCTTACGAGGCAAGTACCGTGGACCGGCTTCCTACGAACGAACCCATGGGGGGCGGACCAACCGTGGAATGTGGTCGCGCAAGGAGGAGGACTATATGGCCGACTTCGATCTCGTCGCCCGGCGCTACCTCGATGCGGTCCACTACAAGGTCTTTCGCCACTACTTCCTGCTGGGCGGAGATTGGAAGTTGTGCGCGCGAAAACTGGGCATAGACCGCGGTAGGCTCTATCACGCCGTTTACCGGGTCGAGGAGAAGCTAGGGAAAGCCTTCAGCGAACTCGAACCGTACCCCCTCCACTCGCCGCGCGACTATTTCGCCGTCCGTCGTCTGGAGCCGGTCGCGCCGATCCGTACTCAGTCTCCCGCTGAATCGAGAGCCCAAAGAATCCGGCGTCTTTGGCGACAACAACTCGCCGGTTGAGGGCTTCTCGGGTATTTACTGTAGCCCTCGATTCGTCCGGACCGTTCATACTGAAGGGCCTGGTCGGCGTCCAAGCGGCGCGTGGAACATGAAGAAGGTTCGCCTACTCAATACGTCGAAGCAGACCATCCTCGGTGAGAGCGTCGAGGTCGCGCGGTCGGCGGCGGAGCGCAACAAAGGATTGCTCGGCCGCGAGGGGCTCGACCCCGGCACAGGGCTGTGGATCGTTGGCACCGAGGTGGTTCACACTTTTTGGATGAAGTTCGCCATCGACCTGGTTTTCCTTGACCGCAAACGATGCGTCACGAAAGTGGTGCCGGCTTTGAAGTCGTTTCGCATGGGGATGAGTTGGCGCGCGTCGAGTGTCGTCGAGTTGCCGGCCGGAGCTGCCGCGGAGGCCGGCACGGAGCGCGGCGACCAGATTGAGTCGCATGACTGCCTGCGGGCCGAGCCTCGCGCCGAGCAAGCGCCCGTGGCGGTCTGATCCGTCGCGAGCCCTATGGTATGATCGGCGGCGATGACCGTCAGCAAACTCAACCGGAGAGACCTGTTTCGACGTACCGGCGCCCTCGCCCTGAGCGCCGCCTCTTATGCGCGCGTGCTGGGCGCCGCCGACCGCGTCCGCCTCGGCTTGATTGGCTGCGGAGGCCGTGGCCGCAGCGTCATGGGAGCCTTCCAGAAGAATGCTTCCGTTGACGTGACGGCGGTTTGTGACGTTTACAGTCCCCGCATCGACCAGGCGCAAGAGAAGGCCCCGCGCGCCAAGGGATTCAGCGACCATCGTGAGTTGCTCGACCAGAAGAACGTCGACGCCGTGCTTGTCGCGACACCCGATCACTGGCACGCCGACATCGTGATCGACGCCGCCCGTGCCGGCAAAGACATCTATGTCGAGAAACCGCTGACGCTCAAGATCGAAGAGGGTCCGCGCATCATTAAGGCAGTGCGTGTGCATGACCGCGTCTGCCAAGTGGGCATGCAGCAGCGTTCCGGGCGGCACTACCTGAGGGCCAAGGAAGAGTACTTCGACACCGGCCGGCTGGGCAAGGTCACGCTGGCGCGGACTTGGTGGCACGGCAATGGAGCCCATCTGCGGCTCGCCCCCGACACTCTCAAAACGCAACCGTCAAATCTCAACTGGGCGCGCTATCTGGGTCCCATCAAGTGGCGTGAATATGATCCCCAGCAGTACTTCAATTTCCGCGCCTATCTCGACTACGGAGGCGGCCAGATCACCGACCTGTTCACGCACTGGATCGACGCCGTGCATATGTTGCTCGAGCAGGACGACCCGATCTCCGCGGTCTCGGCGGGCGGCGTTTACCACTACAAGGACGGGCGCACAGCCCCCGACACGATCAATGCGCTCCTTGAATACCGCGGCGAGTGGACCGCGACCTTCGATGCGACGCTCGCCCCGGGCAAGCGCGGCGCGGGCATCGAGATCATCGGGACGGAAGGGCGGCTTTATATCGACCGTGGCAAGTACGAGTTCTATCCACCTGGCCGCGATGTGGAACCGACGATCGTGGAGGCCGAAGGCGACATGACGGTCGATCACGTCAACAACTTCGTGGACTGTGTGCGAAGCCGCAAGCGGCCCAATGGCGACGTCTGGGTGGGGCATCGCTCGGCGCAGGCTTCGCACCTGGGCAACATCGCCTATCTTCAGAAGCGTCGGCTCAAATTCGACCCGGATCGCGATGAGATTCTGCCGCTCTAACCTGAAGCTCTGCTCCTCGCCTGGCGCCCTAAAGGTATCGAATTGGAAGAATCCGACCCGTCCGACTACTCCACTAAAGTACCGCTAGAAGTCGAGCAGACTCTTCCATTTGCCAGTGCGGCCGGTTTTTTCTTGCCCGCGGTGTCCTCGTCGATATCGGCAACCTTCACTCCTAGGGAAGCTATCTGTTGCCCCAGGCGTGTGTCGTCGGGCACCAGTCCGCCTTTGAGTACGGAAGACCGATTCCGTCTTCAGGTCTATGCGTTCATCCGATATGTGCGAGAGCTTTTGTCAGTGCTTGTGAGATTGGATGAGGCTGACTGCCAGACGCTGCCGCCTCTGGACGTGGATCTTTATGAAGTGTCCGTATATGGTGACGGCCGCGTCCACGTTTCCCCGAATTGTTTCAAGACGGCTATGGAGAACCTAGGCAATCGCAAATTCAAGGGGATTCGGAAGTGTGACTTCTGCGGCCGGTTGTTCTTTGCTCGCCGCAAGGACAAACGCTACTGCCAAGCTTCCTGCCGGACAAAGTCTTGGCAATTTCAGAATTCAGAAAAATGGAAAGCTATTCAATTGATCTCCAATTTAAAACGCTCCAAGAAGGAGCAACTCAAAGATTGACCGAGGCCGGTCATCTGTGCGAGTGCGCAGGAGACGAAGGCGCTTTCCGGGTTGACATGCAGCTTGCCGATGAGACCGGTGTAGTATCCGCTGGACTTGAGCAGGGTTGCGAAGTTCGGCGTATCCTTGCGGTACATCGCGAACTTGTGAGTGGCGAGTCCGATCTGGCCATTTTGAACTGGGTACAAGCCCGTAAGGAACGCGGCCCGCGAAGGGGAGCAGACCGAGTAGGGGACGAAGGCGTTCTCGAACCGCACGCCTTGTTCAGCTAACTGATCGAGGTTCGGCGTCCGCGCGTAGGGGTCGCCATAGCTGCCTAGCTCCGGGCCGTTGTCCTCGGAAACGATCAACAGGATGTTCGGCGCGAGGTCGGCCCATGCCGGAGTCAAGAAGAGCAAAGCTGGGAGGACAGTGCCAATCAATAATCTGCTGTGTCGCATTCGTGGACCAATCGGTAAGCTGTCGAAACACTGGACGCTCGGCGGACCAAGTAACATGCGCCTCGCTTCAAATCTAGTTTTACTCCGCCGAAGTGGTCTAATTTTGCTCCGCCCTTGACACAACCGGTCAATGGCAATGTTGGCGATCAGCGCCGTGCTGGTCTTCTTCGTCTTTGGTTAACGCGGAAGCGCGTCGAGAGCAGCTCCAACGGCCTTTTCCACATCAAACTGCGCTTGCGGCGTGTAGGGCGACACGCGCGGCTCGTAGCCCCGGTGCTGCCACTCGTCAGCCGTCAGTAGATAGCCGAGCCAGCCGTTGGTGTAGCCCCCGAAGAAGGTGTAGGGAAACCGAGAATGCGATCGCACGCGCACAGCGATCTGGCTGAACAACTCGAGCGGCGCACTCCAGATGGCGATCTCCTCGTTGAGCTGCAGAATCCGTATAGGGAGCTTGATCAGCGTCTCCGACCCTTGGATCTTGGCATAGTTGCGAAGCTCGTCGGGCCAGTCGAGACCGTCCTTCTTGGGCGTTTCGACGATCACTTCCGAGACTGACAGGCGGACATCGGAGGTGGTCTCCTGCATTCGGCGGTTAGCCTCGATAATGGGCTTGCCGAGAAGGTGGCGGAACTGCGACAGATGTCCCGAGCGCGGATCTGGGAACACGCTGTACAGCGGCGCCTGATCACCTGCGGCTCCGTTGAGGAAAACCAGCGGCGCCCCCAACTTGCTCTCGACATAATCGGCAACGACGCCCGGCGCGTCACCACTGATCTCGAGATTCGCTCCGCCCAAAACCGTGCCGTGGATCGGGTAGTTGGCGAGCAGCGCGATGGGCTGGCCGCTCGGGTCTTCGAAGCGCAACAAACCAACGCGCCGATCCGTCGGTCCGCCGGGATTCATGCCCAGCCTCGTCTCGCCCTCGACGTCGCGCGCGCGGCGATTGATGTTCGCCAGCGAGAATCCCCAGCCGACCGCCAACCGCGCTTCTTCGAGCTGTTCCAAGACCCGCGCAACGCCGTCGAGCAACCGCTGCTCGACCATCGCGGTGTATTCGGGTTCGACTTCGTGCTGGTAACGGTCTCCGAGGAAGGCGGCCGGCAGCCCCGGTGTCCCAACTTCCGGCGCGGAGTGGGTGTGCGTCATCGACCACCAGAAGTTGAGCCTCGGAATCCCTGTGCGCCGCTCGAGCTCGGCGGCGACTTTGTCGTACTCGGCCGGCGAGATGCCACCGAGTCCCGATGAGACGAGCACGAAGCGATTCTCGCCGTCGTCGAGCGCCAGGATGCGGTGGTAGATGCGGTCATGCACGCCGGTCGACTGGCGCGCGCCGTAGCCTAGCAGCCACTGCGGCGACTCCGGCGTGATATCGACCTTCAACGCCGCCGCCCGGAAGGTTTGCGCGGCGCCTACGGGTGCGCCAAGACAAACGGCCAGCGCAACAAGCCCCAGAACAGTCTTCAGCATCGCTGCTACTCCTTCGTGTCTCCGAGCGGTTGTCTTTCCAGAACGGGACCGAGCTTTCCAATCATCTTATCCAGAATTTCCATTTTGGCCATCCCGGCAAGGCCAGCATAGCCGAGTCGCGGCTGCGCTGCAACGGTCTTCGCACCGCTTTCAGGTTGGATCCTCCTATCTTCGCCGGTGCGGCCTTCAGATCGGG
>Ga0315336_1004723_pt1 | contig 15731 bp, 15 predicted proteins | sample ASW5metaG_FD_204512 | JGI IMG/M metagenome (GOLD analysis project Ga0315336, IMG submission 204512) | Ammonia-oxidizing marine archaeal communities from Monterey Bay, California, United States - ASW #5 | ecosystem: Environmental > Aquatic > Marine > Intertidal zone | place: USA: California...
CCCGCGAGGCGGTGTAGGCGCGGACCGCCTCCATGGGCGCGCCACGGGCCCTCGCGATCTCACCGTCCATGTTGTCCAAATACGCGGTTGGCCCAAAATGCTTGTTCGACAGCGCGCGCCGACGTGCCATTTTGTTCGATGCGCTCGCTTGGACGAGGTCGCCCGCCTGCAAATGCACCCAGGTCAAGGCGTCGAAGATCTGGGCCTGCAAGGCCCCGAGTTCGACGTGGACCCGCAGCTGCTCCGCTTCTGTAATAGCCAGGTCGAATCGTCCCTGTCGGCGATAGATGCAAAACAAGATGTATATGCAATTGGCCCGCTGCTTGGCTTCCTGCGGGTAGCGGAGTGCGTCGCGGGCAGATCGCTCCGCGGCCTCCAGATCGCCGAGCCGGTAGTGGGCGTCGGCGACGAGTCGTAGGGCGTCCAACGCCTTGGGCGAAGATGGGTCAGGAGCCAGATTCAGCGCGTTCATGGCTGCGTCGATGGCTTCCCGATTGTGGCCGGTGCTGCTGTACGACACACCGAGGCTGTTCCAGGCTTCCATGCGGGAATCCAGCGATGGTTCGCTGCCGGCGGCCTCCAGGGCCAACCGCAGCGCGCTTCCGAGCGGTGCTCTCAGCGTCCGCAGGGTGGGCATCCGGGCGGCAACAGTCAATTGCTCGAGGGCTTCAACAGGTCGTTTGGCTCCCACGAGATGCTCGCCCCGCATGAGCATCATCTCCACCTGGGTCGACCCGGCCAGTGCGTCCGCGCAGGCCTCGTGGAGCGCCACATCGGTGCCCAACGCGAGCAGCGCGATCCGCAGACCCAGATGTCGGAAGGTCCAATGGTGCGCGTCGCGCTCTACCAAGCCAGCCTGCTCCAGGCGGCGGGTACTGGCCGGTACGCCCAGAATTGCGCAAGCTGCGCTCCAGATGTCGTGATCGACTCGGGGACCGAGCATTGCCGCCAGACGCATGCTGGTGGCGTCCTCGAACAAGTCCCGGACCCGTTCGTCCCACAGTGCGTCGCTCGGCAGCGAGGTCGGCTCCGACAAGGCGAAACCCCGCCCGGTCCGCAGCAGGACGTCGCGGTCGATCCAATGGGCGATGAGCTGGGTGACGTGCAGCGGGCGTCCCCCTGCATCTCGCACGAGCTCGCTCGGAAGACCACCTTCCAGGTGGAGCATCTCCCATGCCAGCCGCCCTGTCTCGGCATCGGAGAGCCTCCCGAGCTCGATGACAGAGACGTCGACAAAGGCGTCGAATCCGCGCGGTATCCGATCCGCCACCAACACGACGAGCACGGAAAAGGTCCGGCCGCGGAGTATCTTCCGGGCTCGCTCTGCGTCCGACCCGTCCGCATCGTCGTCGAGAATGACCACCACCGGTCGGTCGTGGTCATCGAGGTCTTCGACGCTCCTCGAAACCGCGGCGCCGCTCTCGTGAGCCCGGGTCGCCAGCCAATCGGCCAGCCTCGTTTTTCCGATGCCCGGAGCGCCCGTGAGCACCACGCCGCGCGGCTCTCCGGTGCGGTAGACCTCGGCCAGAGCCGACCAAAGCGCCTCTCTCTCCACCTCCCTTCCCACCAGTGGAATGGTCCGCAGCGCGAGCAGACGCAGCGACGCGCGAGCCAGATCGTCGATGGGCGTGTCCGGCGACTTCCACGCCAAGGGGTCAAACGGCGCCGTTTGGTTGACTGATTTCACGGCAGCTAAATCGAGTTCGTCCAAGGGCGCGATTTCGACCGTCTCCGCCAGGGACACCTGCATGACGCGAGAATCGACGTGCACCACCGGACCCGTGGGCAGGGAATCGAGGGCCTCTGCCGCGCACCGTGGACGATCCGATGGGCGCTTCGCGAGCAAGCTGCAAAGCCAGGTGTCGAGGCCGGCAGGAACGGGCATTCGAGGGCGGAAGACCGGCAGCTCCTTCGTGAGATGACTGGTGAGGATTTCAGCCACATTGGGCGCCCAGAACGGCGCAGAGCCACAGACCAGCAACCAGGTCATCGCGCCGAGGGCGTATAGATCGGTCCACGGGCCCTGGCTGTCGAGCTGGTCCATGATCTGCTCGGGCGCCATGAACAGAGGCGTCCCACCACGAGGCGCACCCTGCTCCTTCAGGCGCGCGGCAATCCCGAAGTCCACCAACATCACATCTTGATTCACGCCCCTCAAGAGCACGTTGGCCGGCTTCAGATCCCGGTGGATCACCCCTCGGGCGTGGGCGTGGGCCAGGGCTCCCAACAATTGCACGAGACGGTCCCGCAGCCAGGGCCAATCGCCGCCGACATCGGACAAGGTCTGGTCGGCAAGCTCCATCGCGAACCACGTGCGCTCTCCTGTCGAGCCCAGATCCAGAACGGTGCCGATGTGGGGATGGCAGAGCCCGGCGACCAGGCGGATCTCTCGCTCCAGCGCGTCGCCGCTGCCGCGCAGCCACTTGATGGCCACGTGAATCCCCGAGTCGCGATGCACGGCCTGCCAGACTTCTCCCATGCCGCCGCTGCCCAGCGGTGCCTGCAGGTCAAAGTCCACTGGATCTGGCGTCATCGCTGTCATTCTAGACAACGCCGACGATGGTCGCGATTGTTACAGTTCGCAGGCTGCCGGCGGCGTGCTGGAAGTCCTGAAGGACGCAGGGTTCGATGGCACCGTCAACCCGGAGCACAGCGATTCCGTGCGCGCCGACAACATCTGGCTCACGGAATGGGAGATCGCCCTACGGGGGGGCGTCGGTGGTCCAGGTAGCTCCCTGGACCACCGCATTCGCCCCCGAGGCGCTGTCGTCGACCGCCGTCGTCCCGCTCCCCTCGTCGAAGTGGTAGAGCGCCAGTGTGTCCAGGTCGAGGGCGTATTCGATATCGATCGGCTCCGCCGGGAAGCGCGCCCGGGTAGATGCCCGGACCTCGTCGATGACGCCGTCGTGGGTGCATCCCGGCTCCCAGGTAGCGCCGATGCGCTTCGGTCCCGCTGGCACGTTGGGCGGCGACGCGACGGGCTCGGCCTGGCGCTCGACGCCGTCCACATACAGGCGGGCCTCGGCATCCGTCGCATCGTAGACCGCCGCCAGGTGGTGCCATTGACCGGCCACGAGCCAGGTCGAGGTTGGCGCCCACACGGTCAAGGTGGTCGTGCCACTGGCGTCGGCAGCAAGCCAGGTCAACATGTCGAGGGGCTCCAGGACGCGGCCGAACCAGTGTTCCAGGTCTCCAGTGTCACCCTTTGATGCCCACACGGTCCGGCACGACCGTGCACCGAACTCGGGAGTGCCCGGCAGGGCCTCGTTGAGGGCTCCGCCATCGACTCCGTCGCGAAAGTCGGGGAGTTGATAGGGGCGTGGCCCTTCATCGAACTTCACCCACGCCTCGATCGTGATGCTCGACCCGGCCTCCCCTGCAGTCGCCGCGGGCGGCCCCTCGACGAAGTCGTCGACGCCATCGAATCGCAGCGCGCCGCCGGTGCGACACTCGCCCCAGTAGTCGCCGCAGCAGTCGCCGTAGCCCAGACAAGACTCATCGCACCAGCACAACTCCGGAGCGAGGATGCCTGCGTACCAGTCGTGTCCGTCGCATTGACCCGCGCAGCTCCCAGTAGTCTGGCACGTGCCCGCGTAGTCGCTACAACAGTCGCCGTAGCCGACGCAGGCCTCGTCGCAATAGCACTCGAGTGTGACGCCATCTCCGGGTTGACCTTGGAGGTAACCGCACAACCCTGAACAGGAATCGGTGGATGCCGCGGAAGCGGCGAACAGGACGTGAAACACGATCAGCATGGGGACCCCGGGAGGCTCGGGCCGCGAGATTGCGACCTCTGTTCCTCAGCTACGGGTCAAGTCCGGCATCGCCCATGAGCGAACTGTGACAATTCACCGCAGACCGCGCCCTACAGGGTCTGATTCGGCAACAGTGCGTACCCCTCGCCGCGAACCGACATGAGCAGGAACGACCCGCTGCCGAGCTTTCTCCGGAGTCGGCTCACCGCCGCGTCGACCGCGCGAGTGTTGAGTTTGGGGTCCATTCCCCAGACGTGGGTGAGTAGGGTCTCTCGCGTCAGCGTCTGGTTGGGGCGCATCCACAGTGCTCGGAGCAGGCCCGCCTCGAGTTGAGTGAGCGTCTCCTGTCGATTCTCGCAGGAGATCAGGCGACGGTTCAAGTCTACAAATCCGCTCGCGAGCGGGATGACCTCGGGGAGATCGGACGGCACTCGTACCTCGGGAACGCAGAAGTGGGAGGGGCGACCCGCCGGCACAAAACGGTAGCCAACGCCCGCCACCGTCAGCAAGTGGGTCGGCTGATCGGGTCTCCACTCCAGCTTGCAACGGAGGCGGCGCATCGCATCGAACACCGACCGCTTCGACCCGTGGGACTGACCCCACACCGGATCCAGCAGCGCCTTCCAGGGAATGTCGGCGAACGGGTTTCGACAAAGGAACTGCACGAGCTTGGTCTCCAGGCCCGTGAGGCGATGTTCCTCACCGTCGGCCCGCGTCACGGTGCGTCGGAGGAGATCCACGGTCGCCGCGCTCAACTCGAGGATGTGCGGGCGCGCGGCTTTGACGATTGCTGGCATTCACCATGGCTATGGCGAGGCGAGCACAGCGTCGGTTGCAGTTGGGTAACAAGAGCGTATCGGCGCGATTACGTTCACGAAACCGACTTCGTCTTCGAGCCCGGGTGACCATCGGACCTGGTTAGCCTGCGGGAATGCACCGGGCCCTGGCGAACCTCGACACCTATTTCCGGTCTGGTTTGGCGCCGTCCAAGGCCGGTTGGCTGCGAACCTCGAACAACAAAGGGCTCCAGTTGTTCGGCCGCATGTGGTTGCCCATCTACCTGGGTCCGGGTTGCAATCGCGACCCCCGGTCGTTTCGCAATCCGCTGTCCTTCGACCCCGTCAACATTCGCGAGGCGCGACAGCGAGACGGCATGGACAGCGATGCCCTGCAGTTTCTCTACCGCGGCGACGAGCTCACCTCCTTTGGAGGCGGCTCGATGCAGTCCCCCGGGGGCGATCTGCCCGGAGGAACAAGGCGCTGTCCCGGCCGCATCTACACGGTCGTGCTTCAGAGGGCGATTCTCACTGCGTTGTACCGGGATTTCGACGTTGTCTTGGAGCGCAGCAAGGGTCGGGAGGTCACGACTCAGACGCTGATCACCCAACCGATTGTCGAGGCAACAGTGCGTCTGGAGCCCCGCCCAGCGAGCATCGGATCACCCGCGCCCGCCGTCGATGATCTCCGGTGACGTCTGCGTGCCCGGCGTGGTTCCCGAGAGGCGATAGCCGTTGGCGAGGTTGCCATCGTGGCAGTCGAGGGCGCCCTTCACGCAGCCCTCGAGGACCGTCTCCAGCACCTCGGGATGCCAGGCGTTGAACCAGTCGCCGTGCAGTGACAGTCCGCCCGGCTCGTCTTCGGTGACCTCGTAGTGATCCGATGCCAGTCGCCAGCCGCGGCTGGAGAGCGTCGCCGGATCTGAGTTGCCGGGCAGGACCGGGTAGGCGTAGTGATAGCTGGGTCGGAGCAGTGGGATGGGGTGGCTGTCCGGGCAGTGCGTGCCCTCCGGTCCGCCGTCATTGACGGGGTAGGCCATGTGGCTCTTGTGGTCGGCCGAGTCCAGATCCACGCCGTTCCAGCAGTTGGGAAAGAAGATGTCCATGCGCAGGCGGTCGGGCTCGTAGCACTCGGGGATGGTGCTCGAGAAGTTCGGGTTGTCCCCGTCACTCGACTCCCAGGCCTGACAGTGCCAGCGGACGATGGCGGTGTCCTGGGCCTCGCCGGGCATGGTCATGGCGTCTCCCGCGATCATGCGCAGTCCCGGCGGAATGTTCTGGATGCTCTCCAGATCGTCGACCCCGGCGGAGTAGTAGAAGACCTCGTGGGCCACATCGTCGTTGCCGACCACCGCGGGTACGATTTCCCAGGCGGGGTCCCCGGTGTCGTCGAGCAGCCGTGTCTGGGTGACCTCGTCGTAGGCCGGTGCGAGCAGCGTCGGGATCCAGTACGCCGAGCTGTTCACGGTGTTGCCCTGGCAGGAGGACTCGGGCATCGCATACAGCGACTCGAAGGTCGTGGCGAAGTCCACTTCCAGATTGCCGTAGAACCGGTGCAGGTGGGCGGCGTCGGGTTGATCGGGGAAGACGATGGGGTCGTCGTAGCTCGCGTGGGCGAAGTCGCAGTTGATCCGGAAGATGCCTCTCCATCCGTCGTCTCCGACCGGATCTGGCAGCATCGCCGTGGGCACCAGCTCGGGGTGGTCGCCGTCGTAGACGGATGTGATCTCCCACGTGTGAGCGGCGGGCTCACCCGTTGAGCCATCCGGCCCGTGAGCGGTGACCGAGAAGGTGTGTGCACCGAGGGTCATCGGCACGACGAAGGCGGCGCCGTCACAGGCCTCGGGCTCGCCGTCGAGTTGGCAGTCATAGGCCGTGGCGTCGGGCGCCGAGAAAGCGAGCCAGCTCGCCGCCTCGGACGTGCCGTCCACCGGGGTCTCGGTGAAGGTGACAGTGAGGTCCAATTCGACCTCGGAAGTGTCAGGGGTGGCCGGCGTATCGGTGTCGAGGCTGTCGGTGTCGCGGGGCTCGGATCCACAGCCGAGAGCCAACGCGCACCACACCCATCTCATGATCTGCATGAGTGGTCTCCAGGGGGTTGAGGGATGCGACCGTGAACGCGCCAGGGCTGTCGATATTGTGAGTCGCGCTCAGCCCAGCGATTCGACCCAGAACGCGCGCAGTGCCTCTGCAGTGCCCGCCGGATCTTCGAGTTGCGGCAGGTGGCGCACCCCCGCCAGGTGCGCGAACCGCCCCTGGGGAACCCGCGCCAGCTGCACCCGTGCCTGTGCCACCGGCCACAGCGGGTTGTCCCCGGTGAGGAACAACGTCGGTACGCGGATCCGGTCCAGCTGTGCGACGAGGTCAGTCCGATTCACGACCACCGACTCCAGCGCCCGGACCAGCCCCCGGGTGTCCGGCCCCGTCGCTGCCCGAACCACGTAGGCCTCGAGCTCCGGGTCCGCCTCCCGCTTCTGTTGATCCAGGAGGGCGCCGACGAGTCCGCTCCGTAGCGGTCCCACCAGGCCGACGATTGGAAAAGCCTTCATCATCGCCCGCAGGCCGGGGCCGATGGTTGGCGGCTGCATCGGAGCGCACAGCACCGCGAGTGTCCGGATGGGGGAATCGGGTCGGATAGCGAGGGTCACCCCGGTGTGGCCGCCCCAGGCGTTGCCCACCCAGTCGACCGATTCCAGACCGAGCTGGTCGATCACGGCCGCGGCGGCGTCGGCACAATCGGCGATGGAGAACCGACCTGGAGGCGCCGGGCTGCGGCCGTGTCCGGGCCCGTCGATCAGGATCCACTCCCTCTCCGGAAACAGCGGGATCAGGCGGTCGAAGCTGTGGGAGTCGACGTAGGCGCTGTGCCAGACCAGCGTGGGCTCACCGGTTCCGACCCGGCGCACGTGCAGGGGGCCGAGGGGGGTGTCGCAGATCTGCCAGCGCGGGTCATCGGAGGAGGCCACGCCACAGGCTACCCCGCGGTCCCTGGCGAGGGCGGTGCCGGGCGGGTATCCGTTCTCCATGCTCCCCCTCGCCTGGTTCGCCGCTTCACTCGCCCTCGCCGCTCCCACTCCCGATCGGGCAAAGGTCTGCACCGCAGAAGAGTCCGTCGTCATGACCTCGACCATGCACCGGCGAGTCGGCAACACCCGCAGCGGCTGCCCCGCGGCCGTCCCGGCGCAGCTGGTCGCCGACTTCCTCAAGGCCTTCGCCCTGCGCTCCTCGGAGCTGGCCGAGGTCGAGCACGCCGGTCGGCTGGTGCGACACGCCGAGGCTCGGTGGTTGCTCATCGAGGACGGCTCCGGGTTCCGGGTGTACGACCACAAGGCGGCGGCATTTGTCGACGCAGCGGTCTTCACCCCGGGCGAGGCGAAACCGAAGACCGAGGCAGAGAAGGCGGCAGATGTGGCCTACCAGAAGGGCTACCAGGCGCTGCGGGCCCAGAAGTACGACGAGGCCCGCCCCGCGCTCAAAGAGTGCCTCGAGCACCAGCCGGAGCACGTCGGCTGCCACTGGGAGATGGGCTGGGTGCACTGGGTCGCCGAGGACTGGCCGGCTGCAGCGGCTTCCTGGTCTGCGGTCGAGGCGGGAGACCCCGACTACCCAGAGCTCAAGAAGTGGTTGGCGAAGGCCAAGGCGAAGGTGGACTGAGATCCATTACTCCGGCATGAAATGCTATCGGGACTGGCGCGTAGTCCGATCGACGAGGGGGTGACCATGAAGTGTCCACGTTGCGAAGGCACGCTCCAAGGGGGCGCATTCGGCGAGGTGCCGGTTCACATGTGCGACGGCTGCGCCAGTGTGCTTGTCGACATCATGCGGAACATCCCCATGCTCGGACAGCTCGCCGAAGGGCTCACTCAGGCCGACCTCGACGGGCCCATCGAGCTCCACGAAGACGACGGCGAGATCCGGAACTGCCCGAAGTGCGCCAAGCCGATGGAGCGCTTCGACTACATGGGATCGGGCGTCGTGACCCTCGACCGGTGCAGCCCGGATCGGCTGTTGTTCCTGGATGTGGAGGAGGTCACCGCGGCGGCGATCCTACTCACCCGGACCCGAGGTCGACTCGACCAGCGCCGGGCGGAGAATGCCGCCCACGTCAAGGGCATCGAAGAGGCCGGAGACCGGGCGATGGCCCGCATGCGGCGGGGCATGCGACATCGCTTCAACCGCTAGGCCGAGGCCCCCTCTGGCCGGCCCGAGGTGGAGCGAGGCGTCAGCTCTCCTCGATGACGGCGCGCAGCGCTTCGACGTCCCTCATGAGCATCGCCTCTGACTTCAACGCCAGCTTATCCACATAGAACTCGACCCGGGTAAGGGCTTTGCGCGCAGCGTCGAGATCCCCGGTGGCGAGCTCGACGTGGCCCCGTGCACAGGCGAGCTGCAGGAGCTCGACCGGGTCGTCCACCTCGCCGGCGACGCGCTCTCCGGCCTCGAGGTGTTCGCGAGCGACGGCGGGGTCTCCCTTGCCGAGCCTCGGAGCGCCGATCCTTCATCTCGCGGTGAATGGCGAGGGCCTGTTCGTGGTGTGCCTGGGCTTCGTCGATGCGCCCCTGTTTCCACAACACCATGCCGAGGCCTCCGAGCACCCGGCCCTCGGACTCGCGGTCCCCGACCTCCCGGTGGACCACGAGGGCGTCGACGTATTGGCTCCACGCCTCGTCGAGACGACCCTGGTCCAAGAGTGCGTCGGCGTACCGATACCGCATTTCGGCCCGTCGACTCCTGTCGCTCGCGAGGGCGACCGCGCGATTGAGGAGTCTCTCGCCAGCATAGCGCCGGGCCATGACAGCGGTCATGACCGGACAGTGTGTGCCCGTCCGCCCCTCCCAGTCAACTTCGGGTCATGCGGCTGTTTTGAGGGTGGGAATCGGCTGAAACGCATCACCCCGTTTGATTTGGCACGGTGGGTGCAGATGTCGATTGCATCACTTGGAGCCCACCATGACCCGTAGACTCTCCCGAACCGTTTCCTTTTTCTCGGCGACCCTGGCCTGCTGCCTGTCGGCAAGTGCCTTCGCCATCCCGGACTACGATGCCTGTGACGGCGTGTACCTCATGCCGGGCGCGACCTCCACGGACGCGACCATAGAGCAGGCCTGGTTTGAGAGGGCCAGTGGGAAGCACTGGACCAATTACTGCGAAGACGAGTACCTCATGCCGGGCCACCTGGAAGGCTCGTGCAGCGATGCCCGCGATTCTATGGCCGACGCAATCGACTGGGCCTGGTACATCAGAGACTCGATGATCATGGACTGCGTGTTCGTCCCGCTGTTGTGTGCGGCCCCCGTCAACTTCGACGACGAGACCCTGTTGGACATCGAGACCGGTCTGTTGATGGGTGACGACATCTCGGAGCCGGTGGCCGTCATGGTCGAGAACTTGCGTGGAACCTCCGCCTACCCGACGCACGACAGCACCGGGCGGCAAGCCTACGATATCGGTGATTGGATGGAAGAGGCGAACGAAGACCTGTTGTACTTCTGCGACTGATCGTCCAACGATGGCGACCTGCTCTCCGCCCTGACGGTAGACTCGGGTCCGAGGCCAATGACCACCAACTCCACTCAATCCACCGATCTTCTCGACCGGACGCCGTTGCTCACGACCTTGACGAAGGCGTCGATGGGGATTGTCGCGGCGGGGCTGCTGGCGTTCATCTTTGTCAGCGAAGACATCCTGGTGTCCCTGGCCTTCCACGTTCCCGCCTTTGTCGGTCTGGGCGTGGTTCTCGTCCTGTTGCGCTTCAAGTTCACGGAACTTGCAAGCGCTGTATTCATCTCTCTGTTCTGGGGGATCTTCCTGGCGGCGTGTTGGACGTTCGACGGCGTGCGCAGCGCATCGATGGGAGGATTCCTGCTCGTTGTGATCGCGTCCGGTTTGCTCATGAGCAGCAGGGCGGCGTTCGGGGTCGCGTTCGCCAGTGCCGCGGCGGGTCTCCTCATGGTTGTGGCGGATGCGAGGGGCGTACTGCCCGATCCGATCATGAACCTCACCAACAGCTTCAAGCTCGTGAGTTGGGCGATGTACTTCGGCATGGCCGCGGTGCTGTTGCACGTGACGGTGTCCCGACTCCGCGAAGCGGTAGCCACGGCTGCAAAGAATGAGACGGCGTATCTGAAGGCGGCCGAAGAGCTGAGAAGGACCTCGGTATCCAAGGAGTATGTAGAACAGATCATCCGCTCGATGGCCGACGCTGTGCTGGTCCTCGACGCCGAAGGCCGCATTGAGAGCGTCAACACAGCCGCTCGAGACATGCTGGGATTCAGCGACGACGAGTTGATCGGTATCAAACACGATTCCCTACTGGTGGGAGCGTCCAGCATGCTGCGGAAGGAGAGCAGTGTGCGCCGTTTGGAGGCCACGTATGCGGGGGCCGACGAGCGTCGTGTGAGGGTCACTTTGTCCATGGCGATGATCCGCGATGCCGACGGAAAAGCCGAGGGATTGGTGTGCATCGCCCACGACATCTCGGCCCGTGAACAAGTTCGCCGCGCTCTGGAAGACGCCCGGGCGGATGCCGAAGCTGCCAGTCTCGCAAAAGGCGATTTGCTAGCCAATATGCATCAATTGCTGAGCGCTCCTCTCAACGAGATCATCGCCGCGACAGGGGTGGTTCTCGAGGAGAGCGATCCGGGCACGGTCCGAAAGGAGCTGGAGCGGATCCGGGAGAAGAGCCAAGGTCTGCTAGAGGCGGTCGGCGACATCAAGGACGAGGGCGACCGAATTGGAACCCCGCTGGGGGCGCCCAAGAGGGTTGGGCCACAATGATGCGACCGAGAATGCGCCAACTCGAGAGTTTTTTGTTCTTTGTAGGGCGTCGAATCCCAGTCCCATGTTCCGATGGTCCAATGGTGAACCCGCGTAGATGCTCGGCTGTGTTCCGTGGAGACGATTGAGTCATCTGCGGCGCGTCGGTACGCTGGCTGGAGAGGTCTCTCATGTTTGCTTTCTTCCATCGCGTCGCCCTGATCCTGTTCATCGTTGCGGTCATTCCCCATGCCGCACAGGCTCAAGAAGCCATCTGTGACGACCTCATCGACAACGACCTCGACGGTCTCATCGACTGCGACGACTCGGAGTGCAGCGATGTCGACGGCGATGGCTTCGTCAACGCAATGTGCGGCGGTGGCGACTGCGACGATGGCGTGTTTGACAACTTCGACGCGGATTCAGACGGCGTCCCCGATGGCTGCGACCAATGCCCCGGAGCCGACGACGCAAGCGACGCCGACGGCGATACGGTCCCGGATGGCTGCGACGTGTGCCCCGGCTCTGACGACACCGTCGACACTGACGGCGACGGCGCCCCCGATGGTTGCGACATCTGCCCGGGATCCGACGACAACGTCGACAGCGACAACGATGGCCTGCCCGATGACTGCGACATCTGCCCCGGGAGTGACGATACGCTCGATGCCGATGGCGATGGCACCCCCGACGGTTGCGACCTCTGCCAGGGCTTCGACGACACGTTCGATACCGACTCCGATGGCGTGCCCAATGGGTGTGATGTCTGCCCCGGTTTCGACGACGGGATCGATGCCGACAGCGATACGGTCCCAGACGGGTGCGATGCGTGCGCTGGATTCGACGACACGCTCGATGCCGACAGCGACGGTGTCGCCGACGGGTGCGACCTGTGCCCCGGATTCGACGATGGTGTCGACACCGATGGCGACGGTATCCCGGACGGCTGCGACGACCCATGCGGCCAGACAGACAGCGATGGCGACGGCGTCTTCGACAATTGCGACGTGTGTCCCGGGTTCGACGACAACCAGGACAGCGACGCCGATGGAGTCCCCAACGGCTGCGATGTTTGCGCAGGTTTCAACGACAATCTCGACGCCGACGGGGACGGCACCCCGGACGGATGCGATGTATGCCCAGGGGCCAATGACGACGCGGACGCCGATGGCGACAGCGTGCCCGATGGATGTGATGTGTGCCAGGGGTTCGACGACGGCGCGGACAGCGACATCGATGGGGTTCCAAATGGGTGTGATGTGTGTCCGGGCGCCAACGACTACAGCGACGCCGACGGCGATGGCGTGCCCGATGGATGCGACGTCTGTCCCGGCGGAGACGACGGCGTCGACGCGGATGGCGACGGCACGCCCGACGCATGCGGACTGTGCATGGGCGTCGGTCCCGACGCAGACGGAGACGGACTGACGGACGTGGAAGAGGGGGATCTGGGCACCGACCCCAACCTGGCCGACTCCGACAGTGACGGTCTCAACGACCGTGCCGAGACCTGTGTCCACAACACCGATCCCCTCGACTCGGACAGCGACAACGACTGGGTAGAAGACGGGATTGAAGTGCTGTTTGGTGGCGACCCCCTTTACTGGGATACCGACGCCGACAGCGTGTCGGACGGCGCCGAGGTGTATGTGTTCGGCACCAATCCACAAGATTGGGACACCGACGATGACTTCCTGGCGGATGGTGAAGAGCTCTTCTTCTTTGGCACCGACCCCACACTGGCAGACACCGACGGCGGCGGCATGAACGACGGCCTGGAGCTGTTCTTCTCCTTCACGGATCCCCTCGATCCTCTGGACGACGAGGTCATCACGCTGTCATTGCCCGCACCCGGAAACGCCGGCGTGAACAACAGCTGGACGCTCACCCATGCTACGCCCTTCGCGACGGTCTACCTCATCTCAGGGACGTTCCCCGGCCCCACCAACGTGGGCCTGTGTGGGGGCATCGATCTCGACTTGACCGGACTCTCGGTCGTCGGCACAGGCGCGACAAATGCCCTGGGTAGCTACACCTTCAACGCCTTTGTCCCCCCGGGCGGCGCCGGGCTGACGGTGAGCTACCAGGTTCTCGATCTTGTGGGTTGTCAGACGAGTAACGTGGCCACGAATACCTACTAGAGGCCGTCTGCCAAGGTCTTCCCAAGGCGGGCCTCACCACTGGATGAATCCATGCCCCGAGTCCTCGTCACTGGCGCCAACGGCCACATTGGCGCCAACCTCGTCCGCGACCTGCTCGCCCACGACTACGAAGTGGTGCCCATGGTCCGCAAAGGCGCCGACCTGCGGGGCCTGCACGGCCTCGACCTGGAGTATCGCTACGGAGACATCCTCGATTCCGACGCCGTCCGGGCCGCAGTCGACGGTGTCGAGGCCGTCTTCCACCTCGCCCAGCCCTACGACATGGCGCCCAAAGTCACCATGGAGGACATGACTCGCCCGGCCATCGAGGGGACCAAGAACGTCTTCGCCGCCATGGCCGACGCCGGGGTGAAGCAGGTCGTCTACACGAGCTCGGTGGCCAGCGTCGGGGTCGCCGACGACGTGAACAAGCCGCTCACGGAGACCTCCTTCAATCCCCAGAGTGACATTCCGTACACCCAGGCCAAGATCATCGGGGAGCGCACCGCCATGGAGATGGCCTCCGAATACGGCCTCGACATACGGGTCACGCTCCCCGGCGGGTGTATCGGTCGGTGGGACTTCAAGGGCACGCCCACCCAGGAGCCGATCTGGGATGCGGTCAATGGCAAGGGACCGGCGGCATTTGGGGTGACATTCACCGACATTCGCGATGTTGCAACCGGGCATCGGCTGGCGCTGGAGAAGGGGCGCGCTGGGGAGCGGTATCTGGTGACCGCGGACGTGATGACTCCGGATGAGACGGCGGACCATCTGGCTGTTTATGCGAAGAAGCGGCCCGGCGTGAGTCTGCCTCCGAAGCCGGTTTTGATGGTGGCTGTGACGGTTCTGGGGTGGATTGGCATGGCGCCCATTACTCGCGACGTGGTTCGGGAGGTTCACAGCAAGCACTTTTCTTATGATGGTTCGAAGGCCAGGAAGGAGCTCGGGTTCGAGCCGCGGACGCCGCAGGTGGCTCTGGATGAGTGCCTGCGGTGGGGGCTGTACTTCGGGCGGCTGAACGACGGGGTAGGGGAGAAGGTGCGGGCGGCGCTTCCTCCCGAGGCGGCTTGGGCCGAAGTGGGGGCCTCTTGATTCGTATTTCGACGCCTACGGTTGCGGTTGCGCTGAAGATTACGGCGGTGGTGAATGTGGTTGCCGCGCTGGGGGCGCTGCTGGCTCCGGGGGTGAATGCCTCGCTTTTTCTCGGGCCTGATGTGGTTATGGAGGGGCTGCTGTTGCGGCATCATGTGCTGGTCTGGAGCACTGTGCTGGCGATGGGGCTCGGGTATGCGATTGCTTCGAGGGATCCGGAGGGGCAGACTGGGTTGTTGGTTGCTGCCGGCTTTGGGAAGCTCTCTGTCGCTGTCGTTTGGTTGGAGATGGTCTTTGGTGGGCTGGGGGCGGTGACTCTGCTGGGTGGTGTGGTGTTTGATGGGGTGTTCGGGCTTCTGTTTCTCGGGTACGTCTGGCAGCAGTGGCGGGCGTGAGCCGTGAGGGTCTCCGTCGCTTGAAACCCGATGCGGTACTGTCACCTCATGTGGATCGCGACGTTCCTAGGATGCAGCTGGCTATTCCCCACACCTATCGAAACCCCTGCCCGGTGGGCCGAGGTCGAGCTGCTCGCCGATTCGTGTGCAGCCGGATCGGATTTAGAGAGCATCGAGGCGCTGGTCCAATGGCACCTGTCCGATCAACAGGCGGTCTTCCAACCGCGGGGAAATCTGTCACTGCTCCAACTCGTGAACGGCCGGGAGAGTACCTTTTCGCCGAGTGAGGTGGAGGCCATCGCCCATGCCACCCACGCCCTCGAGCGCTGCGGTGGAATCGTCGACACAATGGCCGCCGCGGTCGTCGCCGACCGCGTCTGCCCAAGCAGTCCCGAGGTCTGGAGCACCACGTACCGTGGGTATCCAAAGCCGTCCCTGCGATCCGTGGCGGCGCGTGAAGCCCTCACGTCCTGGGATCTCATCACCACGGCCGAAGAAAAGAGCCGCGGCGGTGGTGCGCTCGTCAATGACGCCGGCGCCGAGCTGGAGAAGTGGGTGCTCGATGGAGAGGTTGTGGTCGCACCTCCCGAGATTGAGGATGAAAAACGAGTCATCGCGAAGTTTATGCTGGGCGGCATCACCTTCAGCTGGCCCGACGTCGTCGAGGCCCGCCCGACGATGGCGACCTGCCCTCCGCCCTGACGGTAGACCGAGGCCAATGACCACCAACTCCACTCAATCCACCGATCTTCTCGACCGGACGCCGTTGCTCACGACCTTGACGAAGGCGTCGATGGGTATTGTCGCGGCGGG
>Ga0315336_1004724_pt1 | contig 15727 bp, 17 predicted proteins | sample ASW5metaG_FD_204512 | JGI IMG/M metagenome (GOLD analysis project Ga0315336, IMG submission 204512) | Ammonia-oxidizing marine archaeal communities from Monterey Bay, California, United States - ASW #5 | ecosystem: Environmental > Aquatic > Marine > Intertidal zone | place: USA: California...
GGAAGGTCAAATTCAAGGCGGTGTTGGTCAAGGAGTAGGCTGGGCCTTGAACGAGGAATATGTCTACGGCGAAGATGGATGCCTTCAGAACACGGGTTTCCTCGACTACCGCATGCCGGTTGCATCTGATCTGCCGATGATTGACACAGTGGTAATCGAAGTACCCAACGACGCCCATCCGTTCGGTGTGCGTGGGGTCGGCGAAGTTCCGATCATCCCACCCTTGCCGACAATCGCAAATGCCGTGTCGCACGCCATCGGTAAGCGCATGGTCGATTTACCGCTGTCTCCGCCGAAAGTCTTGGCGGCGATTAACAACGGGAAGTAGAACTGTGGCCCAGATTGTTTTGACCAATGATCTGGGCCGTCAGTTCGCGGGCGGTGAGACCACGTTTGACATGGACGTGACCGATGTCCGCGATCTGATCCGCAAGCTGGATCAACGCTTTCCCGGAATTGGCGAAAAGCTGCAGGACGGCAGCACGGCGGTGGCGATCGACAGCGAGATATATCAGGAAGCTTGGCTCGAAGAGATTAAGCCCGCCAGCGAAGTGTTTTTCCTGCCGGCAATCAGGGGAGGATAACAGGCCCTATGCCAACTGTTTCCATGACCGTGAACGGCGATCCGGTATCAGCCGAAGTCGAGAATCGTACGCTACTTGTTCAGTTCCTGCGCGAACACTTGAAGCTAACCGGCACTCATGTCGGTTGCGACACCAGTCAATGCGGCGCCTGTGCGGTTCACGTGGACGGAAAACCCGTTAAATCGTGCGCTATGCTCGCGGTTCAGGCCGAAGGTGCCGATGTCATGACCATCGAAGGCGTGGCCGACGGTGACACTCTTCATCCCATGCAGGAGGCGTTTCGCGATAATCATGGCCTTCAGTGCGGCTTTTGCACCTCGGGCATGGTTATGGCCGGGCTCGACATCGCCCGCCGCCATCCGGACCCGGACGAGGCCACCGTACGCCGAGAGCTGTCGGGTAATTTCTGTCGCTGCACCGGCTACCACAACATTGTGAAATCGATTGTCGCGGGCGCACGCACCATGTCCGGCGCGGTAGACTAGGGCACCGTCATGCATGATTTCGCTTACCACCGGCCCAAAACATTGGACGATGCGGCTGATTTGCTGCGAGTAGGCGACGACCCCCTGCTGATGGCGGGCGGGCAGACCATGATTCCAACCTTAAAACAAAGATTGGCGGCCCCTTCCGACGTGGTTGATTTGGCCGCTGTGCCGGGTCTTACGGATATTAGCGCGAGCAAAGCGCTTCTGTCAGTGGGTGCTATGGCAAGCCACGCCGACGTGGCGGCCGCGCCCGAAGTGCGGATTACGATACCGGCTTTAGCGATCCTGGCGGGTAGCATCGGCGATCTGCACGTTCGAAACCGAGGCACTTTAGGTGGCTCGATCGCGAACAACGACCCTGCGGCTGACTATCCAGCAGCGTTGCTCGGGTTGGGAGCGACCGTGCGTACCACGACCCGCAGTATCCCTGCCGATGAGTTTTTCACTGGTATGTTCGACACCGCGCTCGACGAAGATGAAATCATCCGGTCGGTTAGCTTTCCGGTACCCGAAATGGCGGCTTACGCAAAATTTGATCACCCAGCGTCGCGCTATGCCATGGTTGGCGTCTTTATTGCCAAAATCGAAGGCGGAGTACGCGTAGCGGTCACCGGCGCGGGCGATTGTGTTTACCGGGAAAACCAAATGGAAGCCGCGCTGGCCGCCGAGTTTTCGCCATCCGCCTTGGCAGGTATTACAGTTTCGTCCGAGGGGTTAAACCGGGATGTCTACGGCAGCCCCGAATACCGGGCAAATCTTGTTAAAGTGATGGCGACACGGGCCGTCGGGGCAGCCCTAGAAGCCGAAGACACCGAATAGCACACGAGGCACAGCATGAGTTCCACGCCCAGCACCGGTGATCCCTACCCTGGCCATGATGCCGTGCTCGAGCAAGCCGCCCAGTGGAAGGCCGACAGCAAAGGTGTTGCGCTCGCGACCGTCGTTGCCACTTGGGGTTCGTCACCGCGTCCGGTTGGCAGCCTACTCGCAATTAACGACAGTGGCCGCTTCACTGGCTCGGTCAGTGGCGGCTGCATCGAAGGGGCGGTGGTTGCGGAAGCCCTCGACGTTATTCAATCCGGCGAACACAAACTGCTCGATTTTGGTGTTACGGACGACAACGCTTGGCAGGCGGGCCTCACCTGCGGTGGCGAAGTGCGCATTTTGGTCGAGCGGATCGAGTAGCACACGCCATGCAGTCTGACACGCTCACTCAACTGCTCGAAGATCGCGCCAACAAGCGCTCTGTAGTTCTTGCTACAAACTTAAAGTCGAATAGCCAAAAACTAATTTATCCATTTGATAATACTGATAATAGTGAACTTTACAATGCTGCAAAAGAGGCTGCACTGAACGACCGGGGCCGGACTTTGGAGACGGCTGACGGCGACGTGTTCCTGAACGTCTTTAACCCGCCCCTGCGCATGATCATCGTCGGCGCCGTTCACATTTCGCAACCCCTGTCAGTAATGGCCGAGGCAGCAGGCTATCAGGTGACCGTCGTTGATCCGCGCCGCGCGTTCGCGACACCCGAACGCTTTCCGGGGATGGACCTGCGCGTTGAATGGCCGGATGAAGCCCTCAAAGCGCTCGGGTTGGATCGGCGGACAGCGGTGGTATCTTTGACCCATGACCCCAAGCTGGACGACCCGGCATTGGCGGTTGCGTTGCCATCCGACGTGTTCTATGTGGGCGCTCTCGGCAGCAACCGCAGTCACGCAAAGCGCGTCGCGCGTCTTCAGGAACGCGGCCTGTCCGACGCACTGATTGACCGTATCCACGGGCCCATTGGGTTGGATATTGGTGCAAAATCTCCGTCCGAGATCGCAGTATCGATTTTGGGCCAGGTGACCCAACGGCTGCGCCAACCGGACAAATCATGATCTTCGACCACATTGCCCTTGCCGAAGCCGAAGGGGCGATCCTCGCTCACAGTATGCGGTTGGGCGACAGCGTGTACAAAAAGGGACGCGTGCTGTCGAAGAGTGACCTCGAAAATCTGCGTGTACATAACCACTCAACCGTTTTGGCCGCGCGCTTGGAAGATGGTGATGTGCCTGAAAATGTGGCCGCCGAGCAGGTCGCCGCCGCCGCCGCGGGTCTCGGGGTGCGCGCCTCGCCTCCGTTCACGGGGCGCACCAACCTACATGCCGAGATAGATGGCATATTGATCTCGGACAGGGATCGCGTCGATCAGCTGAACCTGCTGCACGAGTCGATCACCGTTGCGACGCTGCGACCTTATGCCCGGGTTACCGAGGGGCAAATGATCGCGACCATTAAGATCATCCCGTTCGCAGCGCCTGGCGCGGCAGTAGTTGCCGCAGAAGACGTCGCCGCCGATGAAGGCCCCCTTCTTCGCGTGGCACCCTTCGTACCCCGGCGTATGGGGGTGATCACCACAGTCCTGCCCAGCGTGCGTGATCAAGTGCTGCAAAAGGCCGAGCACGCTTTGGCCACACGCATCGCCGGTGTCAAAGGGTCGATTGCCGAGCAACGGCGCTGCACCCACACGCCCGATGCCATTGCCGGCTGTGTCCGCGAACTGATCGAGGCCGAATGCGCACCTATCCTGGTGATCGGCGCGTCGGCGACCGTTGACCGGCGCGACGTGGTACCCATGGGTATCGAGATTGCGGGCGGCACGGTCGACCATTTCGGCATGCCGGTTGACCCGGGAAATCTGCTGTTGTTGGCCCATTGCGGCGCGGTGCCGGTCATTGGGGTACCGGGTTGCGCGCGTTCACCCAAACTAAACGGCTTCGATTGGTTGCTGGAGCGCATTGCAGCCGGTGTGCCGGTAACACGGCGGGATATCATGCTAATGGGCGCGGGCGGCCTTTTAAAAGAGATTGCCGGCAGGCCCCAACCTCGCGAAGCCTCGGAGCCTCACACCATGGTGCCCACAAAAATTGCCGTTCTTGTTCTTGCCGCCGGGCAATCCCGGCGCATGGGTAAGGCGAATAAACTGCTCGCCCCAGTGGATGGTGCGCCCATGGTCGCCCGTGTGGCCGACGCGGCCTTGGCGTCGGGCGCCGGTCCGGTAGTTGTTATAACCGGCCACGAGGCGGATCAGGTGGCGGCAGCGCTCAGTGGCAAGAACGTCACCGTCCATGACAACCCGGACTTTGCCGAGGGGCTCAGCACTTCCTTGCGCGTAGGGCTAAAGGCGCTGCCGGGCGATGTTGATGGCGTTCTTGTGTGCCTGGGCGACATGCCGCGGGTGACGGCCGCCCATTTGAGAAAGCTTATGTCGGCCTTCGACCCCGAAGAGGGCCGCGCCATTTGCGTGCCGACCAAGGACGGCAAGCGCGGCAATCCTGTGTTGTGGTCGGCACGATTCTTCCCGGAGATGGAACAAATCGCCGGGGATGTTGGTGCGCGTCACATTATTGGCGAAAACGCCGAGCTTGTGTGCGAGGTGCCGATGGACGACGATGCCATCTTTCTCGACCTGGACACGCCCGAAGCACTGCAAGCGGCAACGGAAAATACGTACGAACAATGAGTAACGTAGACGCAACTGATTACCACGTCGCCGCCGTGCGCGCGCAGTTCCCGATATTCGAGCGCGAAGTGAATGGCCAGCCCCTTCATTACCTGGACAGTGCGGCCACATCACAAACCCCGCGGGCGGTGCTCGACGCGATTGCCGACCATGAAATGCACCATCGGGCGAATGTGATGCGGAGCATCCACCGGCTGGCCGAGGAAGCGACCGAAGCCTTCGAAAATGCCCGCGGGCAAGTGGCCAAGTTCTTGAACGCAGCCAGTGCACAAGAGGTTGTATTTACGTCGGGCACCACCGGCGCCATTAATCTGGTCGCTTACGCATTCGGCAGCACGCTTCAAACCGGCGACGAGATCGTCATCAGCCAAGTTGAGCATCACAGCAATCTGGTGCCCTGGCAAATGGTCCGGGATCGGCATGGAGTTACGCTGAAAGTTCTCCCGGCCACGCTTGAGGGAGCCGTTGATCTGACAGCGCTCGCGGAAATCGTCACCCCGCGTACGCGGCTTATTGCCGTCACCCATGGCTCCAATGTATCTGGCGCCAAAACTCCAGTTGTACCGGTGGTCGAGGCCGCACGGGCAGTGGGCGCGAAGGTCCTGTTGGACGGTGCCCAGCGCACGCCCCATGGGCCCGTGGATGTGCAAGCCCTGGGCGTCGACTTCTATGCCTTTTCCAGCCACAAGACATTTGGTCCCAACGGGGTTGGCGTGCTTTGGGGCCGGGCCGATGCATTAGACACTCTGCCGCCGTTTCTGGGTGGTGGCGAGATGATCCGCACCGTCACCATGGAAGAAACCATTTACGCCGACCCACCCCATCGATTCGAGGCCGGTACGCCCCCGATCGCGCAAGCGGTTGGTCTGGGAGCGGCACTAACCTGGCTCGGCGCCCAAGACCTAGCTGGCGCCGCACAACACGAACGACGGCTGACCGGTCGCCTGATTGATGGCCTTGGCGATATCGATAACAACCGGGGACTTGTCCGCCTCATTGGCCCGCGTGAATTAAACGATCGCCTGCCCGTTGTTTCGTTTGCCGTTGACGGTTTGCACCCTCACGATATTTGTCAGCTTCTGGATGGGCACGGGGTTGCCTTGCGCGGCGGTCATCACTGCGCACAACCGCTGATGGATTTTTTTGGCCTGACCGGCACGACCCGCGCAAGTGTCGCTCTTTACAACGACGACAGCGACGTAGATGCTTTTCTGAGCGGCCTGGACGCCGCGATCGACTTGCTGACGCCATGACAAATTTGTATCAGAAAGATGTGTTGCGCCATGCGGCGGCGGCCGGACGCGCAGGTCGTCTGGAAAACCCGGACGGATCGGTAATGCTCGACAATCCTTTGTGCGGCGACCGGGTTACCATCGATGTCAAAGTGAGCGCGGGAAAGGTTTCAGATATCTCCCACGACGTGAAAGCCTGCGTTTTGTGTCAGGCGAGTGCCTCAATTCTGTGCGACAAAGCCGTGGGACTAGATGCTGACACCCTCGATCACGTGCAGTCTCAGATCATTGGCATGCTAAAACAGTCGGCACCCGCTCCCGAAGGCGATTGGGAGCCCTTGCATGTATTTAAACCAGTTGCCGATCACAAAAGCCGGCATGCCTGTGTGTTGTTGCCGTTCGAAGCTGCGATTGCCGCCGTGCGTAATGCAGGCTGATTAGAACGTGCTTTACTCGCCCGATTTCAGTTCGGAGATGTCCACGTAACCCCGTCCGACCGCGTACAACAGCGCCTCATGGGCTTTACGAACCTCTTCAAAGGCTTCGCGCTTTTCCCGCAACACTGCAACCGTCGCCGGGTCCGGCGATTTACCACCGGCCGCACCTTGGATCCCACAAACCGCTTCCAGATAACGGGCACGCAGGCGCGCAACGGAAGACTCCAAGGAAAGGATAGTTTCGCGGGTAAGAGCCGGGATCAATGCATTGATATGCTCCCGATTGATGTCCCGTATGCCTTGTTCCAGCTCTTGCAAAAAGCGCTGAATGTCCCGTTCTCTCACATTGCCGCTCATGGCGGACCTCCTGCTGCTTGATCCGGCCCCTCGGATGCGCGGACAACAAACAAGTCCGTGCAGCCCAGAAAGTACGGCAATGGTGGTTTCTTTTTTGTGAACGGGCAAAAACCTTTTGAAATCAAGTCATATAACGCCCGGCGTTGACCTGAATGGTTTGGCCGGTAAGGAAGCCATTTGCGACCATCATCTGGGCGACCATGCCGATTTCCTCGGGCCGTCCCATGCGGCCCATGGGCATTTGTTCGACTGGCGGCAGTTTTGCGCCGGCAAAGATATCGGTGTCGATCAGGGCCGCCGAAATCGCGTTTGAGGTAATGCCGTACTCACGCAAGTGGGCCGCATAATGATGCATAAGGCCATCCGTGCCCGCCTTCGAGGTCGCGTAAGCCCCGCCAACCATGCCGCCGATGCGGGCCGCGATCGACGACATAAATACCAACCGTCCCCATTTCCGTTCCGCCATTTCCTTGATCACTGCTTCGGTCATCATAAATGCCGACCGCAAGTTGACCGCCATCACCTTGTCATAGGTCTCGATGTCGGCCTCGAAAACACTTTGAATAGGGGCAATACCGGCATTGTTAACCAGGATGTCGATGGGCCCATAGGCGTCGCTCGTAGCCGCCACTAAGCTGGCTACGTCGTCCTCCTTCGAAACATCAGCCTGAACCGCAACTGCTTTTCCGCCCACGGCTTCACATTCGGAAACCGTTTCGGCAGCGGCTGATGCGTCGGAAACATAATTGACCACAACGTTGCAGCCCATTTCGGCCAAGCCAGCGCATATAGACCGACCAAGCCCGCGGCTGCCACCAGTCACCAAAGCGTTACGAGTCTGGTCCAAAGACTGCATTATCATAAGTTGCTTTCCTGTTATCTGAAGTTGGGTTCGCGCTTTTCACGGAACGCTGTCGTTCCTTCTTTGTGATCATCGGTCGACATGCAAACACCCTGAGAAAGGGCTTCCTTCTCGAGAACTGTTTCCAATTCGCCAGGTGCACCGTTCAGAAGCCCTTTGGTAAGTGCAACCGCCGCCACCGGATGGCGGGCCATCTCGGCGGCCAGATCAACTGCACGGGATTGCACCTCCCCATCCGGCACCACCTCTTCAACCACACCCGTGCTTAGGGCTTCATCTGCCGTTAGGGTTTCCGCGTTCAATAGAATTCGCCGCGCGCGCCCCGCACCTACGCGCCGGGGCAAAGTGAAGGTAATGCCGTAGTCGGGTACCAGACCCACGCGGAAAAACGGAAAGCCTACCCGAGCACTCGTGCCCGCTACAATGCTATCGCACAACAGCGCGAGACCCACGCCACCGCCCATTGCATATCCTTCAACAGCTGCAATTAGTGGCTTATCCGCATATGCCAGAAGACGCACAAGGCGATGGCCCGCTTGCATCCGCGATCGCCCCCCTTCGGCATCCAGGTCCTTCATGGTGCTAATATCGCCACCGGCGCAAAAGTTCCCCTCCGACCCGGTAATTACAATGGCGCGAACATCTGGATCGGTCAGTAATTCTTCCGTGGCATCGATTAGGGCCTCACGCATTTCCGCGCTTAAAGCGTTAAGTCGCTCTGGCCACGTCAGAGTGATGCGGGCAACCCGATCTGCGGGCAAATCTATTTTGACAAGCGACATACGGTTTCCTCCCCTACCCGGCGCGGCGGCGCCCCGCCCATTCGCACTAAAAAATATCAGATGACGGGCCGCTGGAATAGCGACCCGAACCGTCAATCAGCAGATATGTAATTTAGCCTGTGTATTCGGTGGGGGCGACAGACTCGGTGACCGCAACAGCCAACCGTTCGCCGGAAATCATCACCTGGCCCCGGGCGATGAGCTTGTTATTGACCAAAATCCACACGTCTTCCTCAAGCATGGTTTCAAGCTCAATGATGGCGCCCCGACCCATGCGCAACAAATGCTCGATCGGCATCACTGATTTGCCCAGCACAACAGTCAGCTCAACTTCGACATCTACGATCGAGTTATTCTCACCGTCGCCAGTTAAAGCATCCGCGCTTGCTTGCGCGTCATTGTCGGTGACTTGGCTTTCGTCAGCCATAAATCCTCGCTACCCGTTATCGGGAATAGGGAACTCTATCCCCGAAATACTGACCAAAACTTACCACACCTTGGCGAATCGTGGAAATTCGCGTCTTAAGACCGATATTTGCTCCGTTCCAGGGCTTGATATAATATATCAAATAAATATATATCAATTTGATCTAATCAAATGAGGCGCGACGATGGATATCCGCACTCTGTGCCTGGGCGTGCTGACCTTAGGCGACACAACCGGCTACGAAATCAAGAAGATGTTCGAAGATGGCATGTTCAGTCATTTCTACGAGGCCAGCTACGGCTCAATCTATCCGGCCCTCAACCGGCTCACCAGGGATGGCCTGGTTGAATGCACTCAATTTGCTCAAGACAAGCGACCTGACAAGAAAATTTACAGTCTCACGCCGGAGGGCCGCTCCCTATTCGCGTCCGAAATACAGGCATGGCCCGGGCGCGACAAATTACGTTCTGAATTCCTGGTCAGTATTATTTTCTCGGACTTTCTCGCCCGGGAGAAATTGAGCCAGATACTCGATGATCGCGTTGATTTTCACCGGCAGCAGCTTGACGAAATGAACCAGCGAGCAGGCGCCTGTGCAGACGACCCCGCGCGCCGTTTCACTCTCGGCTATGGCCTCGCACTCCATCAGGCGGCCGCTGATTATCTCATCCAAAACCGCGAATTGCTGGATACCTCGAATGAGAATCCCAGTAAGGCGGCGGAGTAGTTCCATGCTTCCCATGAAGAAATCCAATTTGATCGCCGTTGCCATTGCCCTGGGGGCCGCCGCCTGGGTTGCGTCTGGGGTGCTCACCGGAAACGGTGAAAAACCAATACGGAGTCCAATTCTAGCCTCGACCGCTATCGACGAAGCTCCTGTGCAATCGGGTCCGGAAGGGGCAACCCCGGTACGGGCACGGGTGCTGCATGCACAAGATCGCGTGAGTGACGTGATCGTACGCGGCCGCACCGAGGCTCTGCGTCGTGTCGACCTGAGGGCCGAGATCGATGGCAGGGTTGTTGAATTACCCCAGGAACGCGGAAACCAAGTCACCACCGGTGACCTTATTTGCCGTCTTGCACACGATGATTTGCCGTCCCGGCGGTCGGAAGCCAAAGCCCTCGTGCGTCAACATGCTTTGGAACATAAAGCCGCAAAGTCTCTGTCTTCAAAAGGCTACCGGCCCGAAACTCAGCTGGCTGCCGCCGCCGCCCGCCTGGAAGGCGCAAAGGCAGCGTTGGCCCGCATCGACATGGAGATCGATTACACTGTCATTAAGGCGCCATTTGACGGTGTGCTGAACGACCGCCCCGCCGAAATTGGTGACTACTTACGAAAAGGCGACATATGTGGCACGGTCGTCGATCAGGACCCGTTTCTTGTGGTTGGTCAGGTGTCCGAGCAGGATGTTGGCTTGGTCTCGCTCGACAGTGTCGGTACCGCCAATCTGATTACCGGGCGCACGGTGTTCGGCAAGGTTCGTTTCATTTCCAACACCGCCGACCAGCGCACCCGTACTTTCCGCATGGAATTGGAAGTTTCCAATCCAGCACACGAATTACGTGATGGCATCACCGCTGAAATCCGCCTGCCGGTAAAGCGCATCACTGCTCACCATCTTTCGCCCGCGCTCCTGACCCTCGATGACACGGGCCAGATTGGGGTACGTATCGTCGAAAAGTCCGGCCTTGCTAAGTTTCGGCCAGTTACGGTCGAAGGTGACGACGGTGACGGAGTTTGGGTCACTGGCTTGCCCTCGACAGTAACCGTGATCACCGTCGGACAGGATTTTGTGACCGACGGCAATCTGGTGACGGTCACCTTGGAAGAAGACTCGGCGACCCTGGTTGGCGAGGAAGATCACGAGCCACGGGATAACACCACTGTTGGTGCCAACTCCGAACAGCCTGGAGATCCTTCGTGATCCGATTAATCGAGGCGGCATTTCATTACAGCCGAACCGTACTCAGCACGTTGGTGCTGATCCTGGGCGCGGGTTTGGTCGCCTATGTGACCATTCCCAAGGAAAACAGCCCGGACATCAACATTCCGCTGATTTACGTTTCCGTGGGCCACGATGGGATTTCGCCCGAGGACGGCGAACGCCTTTTGATCCGACCTTTGGAAAAGGAACTTCAGGGTATCGACGGGCTGAAAGAAATGCGTGCCGTCGCCCTGGAAGGTCATGCGTCTTTGACACTCGAATTCGATGCCGGTTTTGACGCGGATCAGGCTTTGTTGGACGTTAGGGAAAAAGTTGACCAAGCCAAATCCGAATTGCCCGAGGACACGGACGAGCCGCGCGTGAACGAGGTTAACTTCGGCCTGTTCCCAGTGGTAGTGGTGACCTTGTCCGGGCACGTGCCTGAGCGTCTTCTGTTCAAAATGGCGGACGAATTGGAAGACCGGATCGAGGCGATCCCGTCTGTGCTTGATGTCGTTATCGTCGGCGATCGTGAGGAGCTGCTTGAGGTAGTGGTCGATCCGGCGCGCCTCGAAAGCTACGGCATCTCGGGCGCCGAATTACTGAACGTCGTTAACATGAACAACCGGTTGGTCGCCGCGGGTGTGATCGATACCGGTGAGGGCCGGTTTGCGGTCAAGGTACCGGGACTGTTGGAAAACGCCCAAGATGTGTTTTCATTGCCAATTAAGGTACAGGGCGACGCCGTCGTTACCCTGGGTGACCTGACGACTGTACGCCGCACGTTTAAGGATCGTGCCAGTTATGCCCGCATCAATGGCGAGCCCTCGGTTGCATTGGAGGTCAAAAAGCGCCTCGGCGAAAACGTCATTGAAACCGTAGCCCACGTGCACGCTTTGATCGATCACGCTCAACAGCATTGGCCTGCAGGTGTCTCCGTGCGTTTCAATCAGGACCAATCTATCCACATCCGCAACATGTTGAACGAGCTGCAAAACAATGTTGTCGCCGCCGTTATTCTGGTCATGGTGGTGGTGGTGGCGGCGCTTGGTCTGCGCACAGCGGGGCTGGTGGGTTTGTCGATCCCAGGCTCGTTCCTGTTCGGCATTTTGGCACTTCAAATGTTTGGCATGACCATCAACATGGTGGTTCTTTTTGCCCTAATTCTGTCGGTCGGATTGCTGGTCGATGGTGCGATCGTGGTAACCGAGTATGCCGACCGTAAAATGGCCGAGGGTCAGCCCCGGCGTGAAGCCTACGCGCTGGCTGCTAAACGCATGGCCTGGCCGATTACAGCCTCAACCGCGACCACCCTTGCCGCGTTCCTGCCGTTATTGTTCTGGCCGGGCCTTGTGGGCGAGTTCATGAAGTTCATGCCAATTACTCTGGTCATGACCCTAACCGGCTCGCTGCTGATGGCGCTGATATTCGTCCCCACATTGGGCGGTCTTATCGGCAAAAGTGTTGCGGTTAATACCGGCGTCTTAAAGGCGCTCGCGGTCGCCGAGAAAGGCGACGTTACCGATCTCACTGGTGTCACCGGCTGGTATACCCGGCTGCTGTCACGGCTGGTCAAAAAACCCTTCCGGGTGATCGGTGTCGCGGTCGCAGTATTGTTTGTGGTTCAGGGCTACTACGCCTTTGCCGGCAATGGTGTCGAGCTGTTCCCAAAATCCGACCGCAACTTTGCCAAGGTTTACATCCACGCCCGGGGCAATCTGTCGATCGACGAGAAAGATAGTTTGGTGCGCGAGGTGGAGAACCGGGTGTTGCAAGTGGGCGGCATCAAAATCGCCTACACCCGGGTTGGCAAATCCGACCGGGACCACGGCAAGGCAGAAGACGTGATTGGCACGATTAATTTGGAGCTTTACGACAGCGACGAGCGCCCACCTGTCGCGGATGTCATGGACGAAATCAGGGCCCGCACCGCCAATATAGCCGGCATTCAGGTCGAGATATTTGTTGACCGCATGGGTCCCAGTACAGGCAAGAACATCCAGATCGCATTATTGTCCCACGCGCCCGATTTATTGCGCCCGACAGTCACGAAATTTCGCAATAAGCTGGAATCCATGGAGGGTGTTCACGACATTGAAGACACCCTCCCCCTTCCCGGCATTGAGTGGATGCTGGAAGTTGACCGCGCCCAGGCAGGTAAGTTCGGTGCCGATGTAACCGCCGTCGGTAACGTGGTCAAACTGGTGACCAACGGGGTCAAGGTTGGCGAATACCGGCCCAATGACGCCAAGGACGAAGTTGATATTCGAGTACGCTATCCCTTGGGTGACCGCAATATGGACGAGCTGGATCAGCTGCGTGTCCAAACCAGCCAGGGGCTGATACCCATCAGCAACTTTGTCGAACGCAAAGCGCGACCCAAAGTTGGGCGGCTCAACCGCGCCGACGGCGCGCGCGTGATCAAACTCCAGGCCAATACCGTGGAAGGCGTCCTGCCCAGCGAAAAAGTCGCCGAGATCAGGGAGTGGATGGAAACCGCCGAATTAGACCCGCGGATATTGGTTGTGTTCAAGGGCGAAGATGAAGAAGAAGCCAAGGCGAGCGCTTTTCTCAAAAAGGCCTTCGCGGTAGCCATCTTTATTATGGCGGTTATCCTGGTGACCCAGTTTAACAGCTTCTACCATGCCTTTCTGATCTTGACCGCGGTGGTCATGTCAACGGTCGGCGTGGTGCTCGGCCTGCTGATCACCGGCAAACCCTTCGGCATTATTATGAACGGGATTGGCGTCATCGCCCTGGCGGGGATCGTGGTCAACAACAACATTGTGCTGATTGATACTTATGCGCGACTTCGACGGGCAGGTATGGAAACTTTGGAGGCCGTTGTGCGCACCGGCGCCCAGCGCCTGCGCCCGGTCATCCTGACCACCATAACCACGGTGTTCGGGTTGCTGCCCATGGTGTTTCAAGTGAATATCGACTTCATCGCGCGCAACGTGAAACTGGGAACGTCGTCGTCCCAGTTCTGGGAACCCCTCGCCACGTCGGTTGCCTTCGGGCTCGCGTTCGCAACAATTTTAACTTTGGTGGTAACGCCGTGCCTGCTAGCGGCTCCTGCGCAATTGGCCGCCTGGCGGGAAAGGCGTCACACGCCCGAGCCAGAGTCCGCCCCCGCCGAATAAGCCGGCAATCGGCCTAATTAATTTCCTGATCCTGGTTTTCGTCGGCGTCTGACGTTTCATCACTTTCGTCGTCATCGAGACCGGCGGCTATCCGTTTCTCATGACGGCGATAGGTATAGACCGCGTGGGGGATGCTGCCCACATACAAAGTCCAAAAAATAGCAACAACGGCCCACGGGTGATTGACCAGTACGGCTGCCGTAAGCGCGACTGCAATGAGCGTCGGCAACACATATTCGCGCCGGACCCTGAGCCGCTTAAACGAATAGGTCGGCACCCGGCTGATCATTAGAAAGGACACCAGGGCTGTATTCGCAGCAACTACATATTCGGACAATAAGTATTCGCCACCCACTCCAAAGCTGAGGATCAGGGGCAACAGGGCAAGCCCCGCGGCCGCCGGGGTCGGCATGCCGGTAAAATAGTCGGCGGTCCAAGCGGGGCGGTCCGGATCGTCAAGCGCCGTGTTAAAGCGCGCGAGCCGCAGTGCGCAACAGACGCAGTACGTCAGCGCGATGGTCCAGCCGCCGGGCTTTACGTTGTTCAGCTCCCACAGATACAACACCATGGCTGTCGCAACGCCAAAGCTCAGGAAATCAGCCAGCGAATCCAGTTCTGCTCCGAACTTGGTCGCACCCTTCAGCAAGCGCGCGAGCCGCCCATCTAAGCTGTCCAGGACCCCGGCAATAACAATCGCCGCCACTGCGGCCTCCCACCTTCCATCCAAGGAAAAGCGTATCGAGGTCAATCCAGCGCAGATCGACAGCACAGTCAAAATATTGGGCGCCAGACTACGAACCGGCAAACCACGAATTTTGCGTTGGCTGGGTTTATTCATGGATTTCGTCCCGTGCTCTCGCGACCTAAATACTCGGTGCCAATCCTTAATGCAATTGGCCTTCCCGTGCGGGCTCGTCTGCGTTGCTGTCCGCGATAACGGTTTCACCTGCAACCGCAGTTTGGCCCACTGCAACCATGGGCGTCATGCTGTCATCCAAGTATACATCGACCCGGCTGCCGAAGCGAATGAGGCCAAAACGTTCACCCGCGCTGACCTGCTGGTCGGTTTTCAGTTCGCATAAAATACGCCGCGCGACCAAGCCAGCGATTTGAACAAACGCGATGTCTTTTCCTTGATCCGTGGTCATGCGCACGGCTTGGCGCTCGTTGTCTTCGCTGGCTTTATCAAGCGTTGCATTCAGAAACTTACCCGGGTGATAAGCGAGGTTCGTAATGACGCCATCGGCCGGAACGCGATTGACGTGCACGTTGAACACATTCATGAACACGCTCACGCGGGTCATGGGTGCGTCTCCCATGTCGAGCTCGGGCGGCGGTACTGCTTCCGTGATCATCTGGACCACCCCATCTGCAGGGCTGACTAACAGGCCGTCACGCTGGGGGGTTACCCGGTCAGGGTTGCGGAAGAAATATGCGCACCAGCAGGTTAAGACGACACCGACCCACCCAAATGGTTCGAACACCAAAAACAAGAGAAAGGTCGCCACGGCAAAGAACGCGATAAAGCGCCAGCCTTCTTCGTGAATAGGAACCAGAACCGACCGTATGGCGTCCATGAAAACTCCTAATGCGCGGCGTTTACTCGCCGACCTCTAAATCCAAGGCAGTTAGATCGCCCTCTTCCACGGCCCGGTCAAGGCGCGCTTTGGCTTCCGCAGCCTCTTGCTGCTTCTGCCACATGGCAGCGTACTGGCCTTGGCGTTCCAGGAGTTCAGCGTGCCGTCCGCGCTCGACAACTCGGCCCTGTTCTAATACGAGAATCTCGTCCGCATTTACTATGGTCGATAAGCGGTGGGCGATAATCAAGGTCGTACGATCCGCCGCCACTTCATCCAACGACGCGAGTATCTCTTTTTCGGTGTGGGTGTCCAGCGCTGAGGTTGCTTCGTCCAGCAGTAATATGGGCGGGTCCTTAAGGATCGTTCGGGCAATGGCGACCCGCTGTTTCTCGCCGCCCGACA
>Ga0315336_1004725_pt1 | contig 15726 bp, 14 predicted proteins | sample ASW5metaG_FD_204512 | JGI IMG/M metagenome (GOLD analysis project Ga0315336, IMG submission 204512) | Ammonia-oxidizing marine archaeal communities from Monterey Bay, California, United States - ASW #5 | ecosystem: Environmental > Aquatic > Marine > Intertidal zone | place: USA: California...
GTATTGCTTGCGCCAGCGGTAGTACGTCTGCTCGCTGATCGCCAGCTTGCGGCAGACCGTCGACACGCTGTTGCCCGCTGCCCATTCAACTTCTGCTTCCCTCAGCTTGAGGATAATCTGTTCGCTCGTGTATCGCTTCCTCGTCATTTCCTGCCTCCTTACACACACCCGAATCCTTCGATTCTCTCTCAAGATTCGGATTCGTTTTCAGGGGGCAGGCCAGAAGACGTCTTCCCTATATGCAAGGCCACTTTGAGACAGTCCACTAGACGTTACACTAACGGTTTAGGTTGACTCAATGAGTGGATGTCGCATACGTGTCCGAAGGGATTCGATAGGTTTCTGCGTTCGTTAGAAGAAGTATATGAATGTGCGGCGTTCCAGAGGCTTGTCTCGGCGGGGTTTTCTCGCTGCGTGCGCAATCCCTGTCGTCGCGTCCGCGCAGGTCGAGGAGGGGTTCGAGCACTTGTTTAACGGACGAGACCTGACGGGTTGGGAAGGCGATTCGCTGCTTTGGTTAGTGGAAGACGGTATGATCGTCGGCCGCTCGCCCGGCATCGGATACAACGACTTCCTGGCGATCGAAAAGTCGTACTCGGATTTCGTCCTGCGGCTCCAGGTTCAGCTCGTAGGTGGTGCAGGCAATAGCGGGGTCCAGTTTCGCAGTCAGCGGGTCACGGGCTCGATGGAGATGATCGGATATCAAGCTGACATCGGTCCAACCTGGTGGGGTGGTTTGTATGACGAATCCCGCCGCCGGCGAATGCTTGTCGAGCAAGACGCGGACCTCATCAACACGGTGGTTCGTGCGGATGGCTGGAACGACTATGAGATCGAGGCCCGTGGCAATCGGATTCGCCTCAAACTCAACGGCACAACGACCGCCGACCACGAAGAAACGGAAGAAGGGATCGATGCCGAGGGCCGCATTGCCCTGCAGATCCATTCCGGACCGGCGCTTGAGGTCCGTTTCCGAAACATCCGATTGACTGAACTGTAGGCGCGCCACGCGCCCGGCCGCCGTCTGATAGACGGGGACTGGATCGCGGGACATTCTCTATTCAGGCATTCGATGCGATACTGAAGGTTTGGTAATCAAAGGAAGAGGGCATGATTAAGGCAACGGACAAGATTTGGCACAACGGGACGATGATTCCTTGGGACGAGGCGCGCGTCCACGTGCTTACACATGCCCTCCACTACGGAACCAGCGTATTCGAGGGCATTCGCTGCTATGCGACACCAGAAGGGCCCGCGATCTTCCGCGCGAAAGAGCACATTCGTCGGTTGTTCGACTCCTGCAAGATCTACCGGATGGACGAGCTCGCGTTCACGCAGGACCAATTGGTGGCGGCGCTGAGTGATTTAGTCAAGGTGAACAAGCTCGATGCCTGCTATCTGCGGCCCATTGCCTTTCGTGGCTACGGCGAGGTTGGCGTTCTGTCACTGAAGAACCCGATGGAGTTGTATATTGCCTGCTGGGAGTGGGGCGAGTATCTCGGACCCGAGGCGATCGAGAAGGGCGTGGACGTCTGCGTCTCTTCGTGGTCGCGGCTCGCGCCGAATACCCTGCCGGCCATCGCCAAAGTTGCAGCGAATTACATGAATTCGCAGCTCATCAAGATGGAGGCGGTGCTAAACGGCTACGCCGAAGGTATCGCGCTCGATACGTCAGGTTACGTGTCGGAAGGCAGCGGCGAGAATATCTTCATTGTTCGCGACAACAAGATTTATACCCCACCGTTGGGTAACTCCGTGCTTCCCGGCATTACGCGTGACAGCGTTATACAACTCGGCCGTGATATCGGCCTCGAATTTGTGGAACAGATGATCCCGCGAGAGTTGCTCTATATCGCCGACGAAGCCTTCTTCACTGGAACCGCCGCCGAGATCACGCCGATCCGGTCCGTCGACAAGATCCCGGTGGGTACCGGTGAGCGTGGCCCGATCACACAACGGCTTCAAGAGGAGTTTTGGTCGCTGTTGACCTTGAAGTCGCCCGACCCCTACGGCTGGCTCACTTTTGTAGACGCGCCGCAACCCGTGTCTGTCTAGAGCCCTTCGACGAAGATTCTAATTCCGCACAACCGCCTTCAAGGTTGAGCCGACGGTCATCTTGTCTGTCCTAAGTAAACCTCAGGGACAGCGGATTGCGAACGTTCGAGCGGCGCATAGACGCCGGGCCGTCTTCCTCCCGTGATAGCCTGAACTCGTCGTGCTGTCGCGCTTTCTCCTCATTACGGTTCTCGCCGTGAGTCTGGCTTCGGCGGCCTCACTGCCAGAGGAATGGGTTCCTTTGCGCTGGGACGGGGGGCCGTTGGAAGTAGCTCGGCGGCTGGGGAGTGAGAATCCGATTGAAACGGCTTCTCAGCGCGGGGTAATCGAAGGCTGGTACGCGCCCGAGACACTCGCCCTCCTCAAGGATACCCCCTACAACTGCTTGGTCTTGACCTGGAGTCTCGGACGGGCGACGGACGCTGACACTGCGCAGTGCGAACTCGTCACCAAATACGAGGGACTGCTTCGAGAACGCGGTCTTGCCGTGCTCGCGTCGGTGGAGTTCGGACCGGATTGGGCGGAAGCCGTTCAGGCGGCGGCAGGGCTATTCGATGGCGTTGTGCTGGAAGGTGAGTTCCCTGCCCCGGCAGCCGTTGAAGCTCTGGCGATGTTGCGTAGCGTGAATCCGGACGCGGTCGTGATTCCCATGGGCGACTGGCAGCACGTTCAACGGGGCGAGAAGTTTCCGATCCTCGCCAATCTCAGTGGGCTGTGGCCGGGGATGCTGAGCGTATCGGAGGCCGAGGAATGGGGCGCTGGTCCGACCAGCAACCCGTGGGTGCTATCGAACGCATGGCAGGTTGGCGTACTCCTAGCCGATGGCTCCGATCGGCCAGTGTGGATGGGCCATCGGCCAATGAAGCACCGTCCGCAAGCCCTGGAGTTCGCGGATCACGCGCGCGCTGTCGCGGATGTCGGGATGGCCGGCGGCACGTGGGTCGTCGCTCTCGGGGACGACTTGCGCGAGCGCCTTCACAAGGGTGAGGACGAAGCGCTGGACGAGTGGCGGAGATTAGGGGAGCACGTCAAGTTCTTCGGCGAGCGGCAGCAATGGCGCGCATTCAAAACCTGGCCCAGTGTCGTGGTGGTGCATGATCCGGCGGCGGGTGGTGAGTTCGATTCGTTTGATGTCCTCAATATGCTGTCGGTGTATCACGTGCCGCATCGAATCGTCTTGCGCAAGGACTTCCCCGATAAGCAGGTCGAGGACGGATCAGCGGTTCTGGTCTATGACTTCGAGCCGGGGCCTGCGCAAGAGGTCGACAAGCTACGCGAGTTCACCGGCGCGGGGGGCACCCTCCTGTTAGGTCCGCGCTGGCGCGAGGCCGGTGACTCAGCGCCGGAGTTGATCGCCGGGGCGGGCAGCATCAGGCGCTATCCACCGGAAGAGGTTGACTCGGACCGCTTTTCACGCAACGTGCGTGACTTGGTTGAAGACAAGCACGCCGCGCCGCGCCCTTACAACGTGGGGTCGATTATTTCACTGTATCGCTATGACCCGTCGAGCGACCGGGCGCTGCTCCAGATGACGGAGTATGGCGACTATCCAACGGAGAACATCACGGTGCGGTTCCCGCGTGCGATCAAGAGCGCCACGGTGCACTCGATCGAGGGCGAGCCGCTTGAGTTGAAGATCTACGAGGGCGACAAGGGCGGCAGCGAGATCGATATCCCTGAAGTGCCGGGGTACTGCGGGATCATCATCGAGTTCCAACAGGGAGATGGACATGCGGGCGAATAACTTTGGAAAGCGGTATCCGTGCGGTAGCGGGAAGTGGACGCGGCGAAATTGGCTTTGGACGGCGGGTGGCGCGGTGGCGGGTTCGTCGCTGGGTTCGGGACGAGCGCGGGCGGCCGCTCCGGCTTCTCCCGTGGCGATGGCGCGGTGCCGCAGTTACCGGAGCGCCGAACTGTCCGAGCACATGACAACGTTGTTCGATCAGCTCGGCGGCATCGGAAATCTCGTCTCAGGTAAGACGGTGACGATCAAACTCAACCTCACGGGCAGCCCTGGGCTGCGCTTCGAAGGCAAAGCGCTCGGCGAGACGCATTACTGCCATCCGAATCTTGTGGGCGTCGCCTGCCGGTTGCTGTCGGAAGCGGGGGCGACGCGAGTTCGGTTGGTCGAGAGCGCGTGGGCGACGGGCGGTCCGTTGGAGGACTACATGCTCGACGGCGGGTGGAGCGTGCGGTCGCTCAAGAACGCCGGCAAGCAGATCGAATTCGAGAACACGAACGCGTTGGGGAGCGGGACTCGCTATTCCGAGTTAAAGGTGGCGGGAGGCGGGTTGATATTCCCGTCGTTTCGGCTGAATCAGGTGTACGAAGACACGGACGTCTTCATGACGATCGCGAAGCTGAAGAATCATGCGACGTGCGGCGTCACGTTGTCGCTGAAGAACAGCTTTGGGATTACGCCGGCATCAATTTATGGTGGCGACGCGGGCGTGGACGAGCCGAACGAATCGCCGACAAAAGGACGCGGGCCGCTGCATGCGGGAAATCGGCAGCCGGCAAAGATCGCCGCTCCGGAGAACGATCCGTCGACGCCGCGGCATGACGGCTATCGTGTTCCCCGGATCGTGGCCGACCTAGCGGTGGCGCGTCCGATTGATTTGCAGATCATTGATGGCGTGGAGACGATGATCGGCGCGGAAGGCCCGTGGGTGCGCGACGGCAATCTGCGGACGGGTAAGCCGGGGCTGCTGATCGCGGGGCTGAATCCGGTCTGTACGGACGCGGTGGGTACAGCGGTGATGGGTTATGATCCGCGAGCCGAGCGTGGGACGATTCCTTTCCGCAATTGCGACAACACGCTGCTGCTCGCCGAGGGCCATGGGGTCGGGACTGCCGACCTGTCACGGATCGACGTGCGCGGGCTGAGTATTGAAGAGGCGCGGTTCCCGTTTGAGCCGGCTCCGGCGGCGGGCCGGGCTGGGGCGGCTTCGGGGTAGTTGCGGGCGGCTAGTTTTCCTGTGGGGTCTGGGGTTCGGCGAGCCAAATGTTGGCCTTGGTCTCGCGCACGCTCAAGTACAAGTGATCGGATGACAGACCGACGACTGCCCAGCCAACTGTGCGCCGATCCTCGTGTATATGGAAGACATCGAAGGCCTACCCCACCGGTTGTTTAGTGATCGGATTCAGGCGGCGGGCCCAGAGACATTGGGAACCTTCATGGCTGACATGGAAGTACACGAGATTGCCATCCGGCGACCACCAGCTCTCGTTGCCCGACCTGCTTTCCACCACTTTGATCCAATCGCTGGTCGGAGCGCCCTCCCCGTTTCGGATGGGTGCGATAAAGCCGCCTGCACCTGTTTCAGCCCCCTCCAAAGTCTTCACCAATAGCCAGTTGCCGTCGGAAGAAAGCTCGGGTGAATGGATGTGGTTGCCCGAGTTGTCGAGCAGACGCGTAATCTCGCCCGTGCTCACATTGATGGTGTTCCACGTAGCGAGTCCTTTGGTGGCGTACAGAATTCTCGTGCTGTCGGCGGACCACGATACGATGGTGGCCACTCCGTCCATCAGTTTCCTTCGGGGCCGCCTTCAAAGGGACTGACGAACAGTTCCGCATTCCCATAAGGCATACGCGCGAAGGCGACGGTCGAGCCATCCGGGGAAAGCAGGGCGCGAAACTCAGAAAGTTCCGGGGTCACGACAAGAGCTGACGAGCGCCCGGTCACGTTGTCGCGCACCCAGACATCCGCGTTGCCCGACCGGACCAGGGTAAACGCCAGTCTGCTGCCGTCGGCTGACACCGTAGGCGAGCCCTCATCGGAGATGCTATTTTCGACGGGCTCGGGTTCGCCTGTCAGTTTCCCCTTGTTAGCATCAATGGGGACGGCCCAGATGTCGGCATTGCGATCGGGGCTCGCATAGGCAATCCGGCCGTCGTTTGCGACTGAGGGTTGCTTTTCAGACACGCCATGGGTGAGCTGCTGGGGAGCGTAATCCATCCGCCAAGTACCAGGCTCGATGGTGGCCTGATAAAGGTTTACCGTATCGCCTGACCGCGCAGAGAACAGCACACCGCTCGGATCTATCCAGACGAGTCCATCCCCATCTGCCATCCCTGCGCGGATTACCGTCTCCCTGATTCGGGTTCTCCTGGCTTCACCGCCTTCCGCCGACGCGACCCAACCATCCCAAGTGTCCAGGGCCGCCAGTCTTGTTTCGTCAGTGCCCACAAACAAGATATGCTCGCCATCAGGTGACCAAACCGGGTCCCTTGCGAACGTCGCGTTGGTTTCAAGCTTCTGCGGTGATCCGCCGGAGACAGGTACCACGTAGACGCTGGATTCCGCCAAGGACTTGCCGACCCAGTAAGCCACACGTTGGCCATCGGGTGAAAATCGGGGGTTTTGCCCGCCCTTCGCCAGTAGCCTTTCACTGCCCCCCCAGCGCCGCGATGAGATAGGTGCCGCCACCATCGCGGGGGGAACGAAAGACGATCTGGCTGCCGTCGGGGGAAAACGAGGGGCTGGTTTCGTCAGTTGGATGGAATGTGAGCTGAATGGGTTCACCACCGCTCACCTGCTGGACCCAGATATCGAGATTACCTTCGCCGGCGCGATCGGAGGCGTACGCCAGAAGCCGGCCATCTGGGGAGATCGCCGGCTCGGCGGTGTAACCGGTGTCGAAAGTGAGTTGCGTCAGTTTGTACTGCGGCGAGGTTTCCATCGCCGGTTCAGACGAGCTCCCAAACCACCAACCCAGACCGAGCACCGCCAGCAAGACTACAGCCCCCACACCGATCAAGGCAGGTGAAGTGCGCTTCGCGGCCGCCGGTTGTGCCGCAACCCGGGATGGCTACGGCTCCAGTTCCTGCCGTACTGCTTGAAGATCGCCGAGCAGCTCGTCAGTGTGGCGATAACGCTGGTCGGGCTTCTTCGCGAGGCACTTGTTGACGATTCGCTCCAGTTCCTGGGGGACACCGGTTCGCACGGCGGTCAGTGGCTCCGGCGGCTCGTTCATGATCGAGAAGATGATCGCCTGATCGAACTCGCCCCGAAACGGCTTTTCGCCACCCACCATCTCGTAGAGCACGACGCCGATGGCCCAGATGTCAGTGCGGTGATCCGTGTCGGCCCCCTCGGCCTGCTCGGGCGACATGTAGTTGACGGTGCCGAGCGTCGTCCCCTCGCGCGTGAACTTCGAGCTGCCGGCAAGTTGCGCCAAGCCGAAGTCCATCAGCTTGACGAGGCCTCGTGAGCCGGACATGAGCATGACGTTGTCCGGCTTGATGTCGCGGTGGGTGATCCCTTTTCGTGCGCCGCCTCCAACCCCTCGGACATCTGAATCGCGACGGAGAGCGCTTCAGGCAGCTTGAGCGGTATGGTCGAGCTTGGCGGCGGCTTTGGCCTCGCGCTCGAAACGTTTGCGGCCTTCCTCGTCGCGGAGGAGATGCGGCGCGAGGAACTTCAACGCCACGGGCCGGTCGAGTTTCGTATCCTCGGCTTTGTAGACGACGCCCATGCTGCCTTCACCGAATTTCTCGGTGATTTTGTAGTGCGAGATAGTGGTGCCGAGCAAGATTAGTCGATTCTAGCTTGAATTGGATGGGTGACGATGGAAAAGTTTGCCGCGGGTGGGACTTTCCGCGGGCTTGGGCCCGCGGGCGCACACACTTACATGTGCGCCTCTTTCCCTGCTCTCGGCGGCAGTGAAGGTTGGTAGCGAAGTGATATTCTGATTCCACGATGGTTGAGCCCCTTCTACTGGTTGGGACGGACGGGCCGATTGCAAGCATCCGTCTGAACCGTCCCGGCCGGCGCAATGCACTCTCGATGGATTTGATGCGGGAGTTGATCGCGGCCCTCGACGAAATTGCAGAGAATCGCGACGTCGCGGCCGTGATTCTGGCGGGTGAAGGCGCCGTTTTCTGTGCGGGACACGACCTCGCGGAGATGGTCGACCGCGACATCAACGAATACCGCAAGATCTTTGACGTCTGCACGGATCTAATGACGACGATCCAGCGGATCCCCCAACCGGTAATCGCTCAGGTCGACGGCATGGCGACGGCGGCAGGTTGCCAACTCGTGGCGGCTTGCGATCTCGTTGTCGCATCTGAGAAGGCCAAGTTCGCGACGCCCGGTGTGCGGATCGGCCTATTTTGCAGCACCCCGATGGTGGCTCTGACTCGCTCTATCGGACGCAAGCGCGCGCTCGAGATGCTGTTGACAGGGCGTCCGATCGATGCGGCTACGGCGGCTGAGTGGGGTCTGGTGAACCGCGTGGTTCGCAGTGATGAGCTTTCCAAGGTGACCCGCGAGTTGGCGGGCCAGATTGCCGAGGCCAGCGGCTTCGTAGTCGGACTTGGTAAAGCCGCGTTCTATGTGCAGATTGATCTCGATCAGCCCAAAGCTTACGCCTATGCGAAAGAGGTGATGAGCATAAACGCGCTCGCCTCCGATGCGCAAGAAGGCATGAGCGCCTTCCTCGAAAAGCGGAACCCCTGCTGGACGGGACGATAGCTTCCTCGTGGCGCCATTCGTTCAGTCGTTACTCGGTTTCTGCAAGCTATTCCCCACTGCCTTTGTACAGCTCGTCTTGATCGTCTTCGCTATGGCGAGCACGGCTGTGGCCGGCGGTCTGCCATCGGCTTCGCCCCGCGCGGTCGGCATGGACGCGGCTACCCTAGACGCCGCGCTGGCCATCTACGAGCGGGCTGTCGCATCGGATAAGCACCGGGGCGTTGTGCTGCTCGTTGCCCGCCGCGGCCAAGTGGTACTGCACGACGCTCTCGGGTATCAGGACTTCGACGCTAAGATCCCTCTCAAGAAGGACGGTCTGTTCCGCATGGCGTCGAATACCAAGCCCGTCGTCGCAACAGCGGTGTTGATGGTGGCGGAGGAACAGAAGCTGGCCCTCGCGGACAACGCGCGCAAACACCTGGCATCATTCGACAACTATCGCGCCGGGTGGATTCAGGTCCGGCACCTACTGAGTCATACGAGCGGGTTGCGGGTCGGTCCCATCTTCTTGCAACCGCTCCTGCCCAACACGACGCTTCAGAAAGAGGTCGCGCGGTTCGGGGAGATCGGCGCTGAGATTCCACCCGGCACAACCTACTCCTACAATAATCCGGGGTTCAATAGCTTAGGGGCGGTCATCGAAGCCGTGAGCGGAAAGCCGCTGGAACACTTCCTCAAGCAGCGCGTCTATGATCCTCTCGGAATGCGGGATAGTTCCAATCACGAATCGCGAGCCGATCAGGGTCGCATGTCAACTGTGTACTCTCGCGATGACACCGGAACGTGGAAGGTTGAGTGGAAGCCAGGCGACGAGCCGGACTACCCTTTCGTGAGGGCATCGGGCGGGATGATTTCAAGCGCGGCTGACTATGCCCGGTTCTGCTAAATGTGGCGGCGGGGAGGTAAGCTCGACGGGACCCGGTTACTCAGCAAAGAGAGTGTCGAAGCAGCGTGGACGCCCTCTCCGAATACGAGTCACGGCGACGCTGGTGACTACTACTACGGCTATGGATGGGCGTACCAGCAGGGCCGCGGATGGGGGCATGGAGGCTCGGACGGAACCTATGCGCTCGTGAATCCGGACGAGGAACTGATTGTCCTCGTGTTCGGCCAGAGCAGGGGTCCGGGAATCGGCGACCTTCGTGATCGCTTCATCGACATGGTTCACGCAGCTATCGTTGACTAGGGTGTGACGAGAAGTGGGAACAGCAGAGCGAGAGCGCGAAGATTCCGGTCGGCACGACGCGGCATCATTCGCCACCGGCCGTCCGCTGACGGAACTGTGGTTGCGGATCGGACCGGGCGCATTGGTATTGGCGCTACTAACGCTCGCGGCGCTCGACGCCTCGCCGGACACGCCGGCCTGGGCGCCACCGCTCCTCGTGGTGGCCGCCATCGTAGCCGGCTTAGCGCTCAGTATGGCCATCGGCCGATTGCAGCGAGGCTGGGCGACGGTTCATCAGCAACGACTGGATCAGGAGCGCCTCTGTTCCCAGACTCTCGAACACGCCGCGGACGGCATCCTCTCGGTGGATCTCGAAGGGCGGCTCACCGGCGCAGATGAGGGCGCGGCGGCGCTGTTCGGCTACTCGGTAGCGGAACTCTCGGAGGTTGCGCTCGCGACCCTGATCCAGCTACCAGCCGGTTCCGACACGGTGGAGAACGCCGCCGCTTCGTTGCCGGCGTTCGGTGAGAAAGTCCAGGCGAGCGGAACAAGCCGGACGAATCGCTCCCTCGTCCTTGAGGTGATTAGTGTTGCGCCACCGCGCGCGGATAGGAGCCAGGTCTGGTTGCTGTTATGGGACCGCACCGAACTAGCGGAGGCAAAGCGCAAGCTGGCCCGCCTTGAGTTCATCGCGGAAGAGAGCCCTCATCCAATTGTCGAGGTCGACACGGTAGGCGGTATCTCATTCATGAATGCCTCGGCGGAGCGGCTGTTTCCAGAGTTGAAGAGCCAGGGTTCGTCCCACATCCTCTTACAGGACTTGGGACGTATCGCCGAGCAATTGCACACGGGGCGCACGAGGAGTTTAATCCGCGAGATCGTCATCGGGGCGGGACTGTGGGAACAGCACATCACCTACGTGCCGTCCAACGGAACACTGCGTGTGTTTTCGTTCGACGTGACGGACCGCCGCGAGGCGCTACGCGATGGGCTGACCGGCTTGCCGAACCGCGCTTCGTTCATGCGGCGGCTGAATCGAGTGGCGGCGTTGGCGGACGGCGACCCAACGTACGCTTTCGCCGTGCTGTTCCTTGATCTCGACCGCTTTAAGGTTTTGAACGACACCCTCGGGCACCCGACCGGTGATGATCTACTTAAGGCGGTCGCTGAGCGCCTAGAGACCTGCCTGCGGCCCAATTACATGGTGGCGCGCATGGGTGGCGACGAGTTCACCATCTTGCTGGATGGTGTCCGCGACCAGTCGGAGGCGGAAGCGATTACGGCACGCATCTTGGAGCGCGTTCACGCTTCTTTTGAACTCAACGCGCAAACCGTGTTTACATCGGCAAGTGTGGGAATCGCTCTGAGCCCGGTGGGCTACGACGACCCAGCGGACATGGTGGCCTTCGCCGACGCGGCGATGTATCGAGCGAAGACGGAAGGCCGCGCCCGACAGATCGTCTTCGACGTGTCCGTGGATGGACAGTCGGTTCCCGGCCGGTTGTTCTAGCGGGTACGGGACACGGTGTGCGGTTTGTTAGTTGAGCGGTGAGCACACAGTCTGTTGAATCGCGATGTCGCCACTTTCCTTGTCATAGTCGAACAGAATAAAATCGGCGAGTTCGCCGGGGTCTAAGAAGCCCTGCCGTTTCTCCAAGTGCGTGTGACGCGCGGCATTCACCGTACCCATACGGAGAGCATCGTAGAGCGAGATCCCCGCGAAGCGAATCAGCTTCTCCAGTCCGCGATCCATCGTGAGCGCGGAGCCCGCAAGCCGGCGGCTGGATGTGAGTTCGACGCGATTATCGGGTGTCAACTCGACCTCGAGATGCCCGATGCGATAGATGCCCGGCGGGCAGTTCGCGGGAGCAACGGCGTCGGTCACAAGAATGCACTGGTCGAGACCCTTGGCCCGAACGACGACCTTCACGAAGTTCGGGTCTAGGTGGATTCCGTCGACGATCAGACCGGCGCACAGTTCATCCGACGCCATCTGATCGATGATGTAGTTCGGGAACCGCGCGATGACTTGATGCGAGCCGTTGCCGAGATGGGTGCTCATCGTCGCGCCTGCTTGGATGGCGTCTTTAATCTGGGCCGTATTGGCGTTGGTGTGACCGAGTGCGACAACGGCACTTCCCTGCCCCGCGACGTGCTCGATCACGTCGAGCGCCCCTTCCTGCTCGGGTGCCAGCGTCAGAATGCCAATATTGCCCTCGGCGGCGTCTTGAAACTGTTTCCATTCATCGATCGTGGCCGCCCGTACGTGCTCTACGGGGTGAGCGCCGCGGGGGCCGTCGACGGGCGAAATCCAAGGGCCCTCGACATGAAACCGAGCCATCGAGTTGCCATTCGGAAGCTCACGCTTAGCCCACGCGAGATTCGCGAGCGAGCCGCTGATATTCTCATGCGACCCTGTGATCAGCGTTGGAAAGAAGCGTGTGACACCGGTGCCACGCATCACCTCAATCGAGCGCGCGATCTCGTCGTGGGGCGTGTCGGGCGAGTTGTAATCAACGCCGGTGAATCCGTTCACCTGGATGTCGATCATGCCCGGGGCGATGTAGGGGCCGTCGCCGGCCTGGCCAGTATCTTCAACCGTGACTATCCGGCCGTCTTCCTCATGGACATGAAGGAGTTCGCCGGTTTGGGGAGATCGTCCGCTATAGGTCATGATACGCTTGCCGTTCGGATTGATTAGTTTGGCATAGTTTTATGACGATCGACATCCACGGTAAGCGCGTCGGTATTGATATACGCGGCGCAGGCGTTCCGCTCATTCTCATTCACGGCTTCCCACTGAATCGCACGATGTTCGACCCACAGTTGGAGGCCCTATCCTCTGCCACCCGGGTCATCACATTCGACGTCCCCGGTGTCGGCGAATCCGAGTCCGGGCCGGTTTCGATGGACAACATCGCCGACCTCACAGCGGCGATCTTGACTCAACAAGGCATCGACAAGGCAGTTGTCGGTGGCGTCTCGATGGGAGGATACGCTTCGTTTGCCTTCGCGCGGCGGCACCCCAAACGCCTGCTCGGCTTAGTGCTCGCGGACACGCGGGCCGCCCCTGACTCTGACACCGCCAAAGAAGTTCGGCGCGAGATGGCGCGCATTGTCGAGGAAGACGGTGCGATGGCAGCGGCGGAACGAATGGTGCCCGGCTGGTTCGGGCCGACCACGTTGCAGGGGCGTCCAGAACTGATCCGCCGCGTGCGTGACTTGGTCGAGGCGGCTCCAACCGACACGATCGTGCGGATGCTCCAAGCCCTCGCCGACCGGCCCGATGCCACGCCTGCGCTCTCGAATATCCAAGTACCCACGCTCGTCATATCCGGCGAGGAGGATCCCATGATCCCGCCCGCCGAGATGGCCGCCTGGGCGGCGTTGATCCCCGACGCTCGTCATGTGGTGATTCCCGCAACGGGACACCTCCCGAACCTTGAAGATGCGCCTGCCTTCAACCGTGCGGTCACGGACTTCCTAACCGGAATCGCATAACCCTCGCCGGGTATAATCGGTGCAACTCTCGTTTCGTCACTAGCCCGGTTCCTCGGGCGGATCGGCCAGGAAACCCTTGCAAAAGTCTTGGTGGTTAGTTCTTGCTGTCTCAGTCGGTGTGATTCTAGCCCTGGGCGTCAACCTTACGGCCGAACCAGCCTCAGAACGTAAGGCTTATGGAATCGAAAAGCGCGTTCCGTGGACGACCTCGAACATCAAAGGTACCCCCGAACCGCCCAGCCCCTACCGTCCCGAAGTGGCATTCCCCAAGGTCAAGTTCTATGAGCCGATAACAATGGCCACCGTGCCCGGCGCGAATCGTCTCGTCGTGGGCGAGAGATACGGAAAAGTCTATTCCTTCACGCCCGCGCGCGGTGCCGATGACAAGACGCTCATCATCGATCTCAAGCGCGTCCTCTACGCCATCACCTTCCATCCGCGATTCGCGGAAAACGGCTATCTCTATGCCGTCACGGTACCTGAGATGGGGACGGACTTAGCGAAGGGCAGCAAGTTATTGCGCTTCAAGGCAGAGCGGCAGGCTCCCTTCCGAATCGACCCCGATTCCGAAAAGGTGCTACTCGAATGGCCGTCCGGTGGGCATAATGGTGGGTGCATTCGTTTTGGCCCGGATGGCTACTTGTACCTCGTCACGGGAGACGCCAGCGGCATCGCCGACGAGCGCGTCACCGGGCAAGACCTCACGGACTTGGCGGCGTCCGTTCTGCGCATCGACGTTGACAACGAGAGCAATGGTCTACCGTACGCAGTTCCCGCCGACAACCCCTTCGTGGATACGCTGAATGCCCGCCCTGAAATATGGGCTTACGGACTGCGGCAACTTTGGAAGTTCAGCTTCGACCGCAAGTCGGGACGGCTGTGGGGCGGTGAGATCGGCCAGGACCTTTGGGAGATGATCTACATCATCGAGAAGGGCGGCAACTACGGATGGAGTGTCCGCGAAGGGCGTCATCCGTTCCGGCCGGACCGCCCCAAGGGACCGACTGAGTTCGTCGACCCCATCGTTGATCACAGCCATACCGATTTTCGCTCGGTCACCGGCGGGTACTTCTACTACGGCGACCGTTTGCCCGAACTGAACGGTTCCTACATTTACGCAGACTACGATACGGGCCGCCTATGGATGCTGCGGTACGACGGCGAGAAGGTCACCGAGCACAAGGAACTGATGGATACGCAGTTCCGCATCATTGAGTTCGCGCAAACGGATGACGGGGAAGTCTACTTCGCAGACTTCGTGAGTGGAAATATCTATCGTCCCGTACCCGCGCCTCCGCCTGACACGCAGGCGCCCCGCTTCCCTACCCGGTTGAGCCAGACGGGCCTATTTACCTCGACCGCAGAGATGACTCCGGCGGCGGGTCTGCTTTCCTACACGGTCAACTCACCACTTTGGTCCGACGGCGCACTCAAGGAACGCTATCTCGCGCTGCCGGGCGACTCGAAGATCAAGTACAATACCCTCACCTATCCGCAGCCCGCGCCAGGGGCACCTCCGGGCTGGCAGTTCCCTGACGGCGCAGTGGCGGTGAAAACGTTTGCGCTTGAGATGGAAGTGGGTAACGTCGACAGTGTGCGGCGTCTCGAAACGCGCTTGCTGGTGCATGAAACGATTCCCGGCACCGATGAATACGGCGAAGAACTCTGGCACGGCTACACCTACGTGTGGAACGACGAGCAGACAGATGCGTTTCTCCTGGAAACCAAGGGTCGTGACCAGGAGTTTGTGATCAAGGACGCAGCAGCGCCGGGCGGCGAGCGTAAGCAGATGTGGCGGTTCCCAAGCCGTGCGGAGTGCACGCTGTGCCACACCATGCCGGGCAAGTACGTCCTCGGAATCAACACCCGGCAACTGAACCGCGACCATCACTACGACGGCGTGATCGCCAACCAGCTCGACACGTTTGACCATCTAGGACTCTTCGAAGAACCGCTACCGGCGAAGGCCGCGGATCTACCCCGCATCTACGATCCGTCGGATACGAGTGTCTCTCTTGACCGCAGAGCCCGCTCGTACCTCGACGCGAATTGCGCTCACTGCCACAGGAAGTGGGGTGGTGGCAACGCCGAATTCCAGTTGCTTCCGACACTACCGCTGGACGAGCTAGGCATCGTAAATATAGCCCTGCAGCACGGTGACTTCGAGTTGGATAATCCACATGTACTCACGCCGGGCGCGCCTGACCGCTCGATGATCCTGCACCGCATGGAAATTCTCGGCCTTGGGAGGATGCCACATATCGCGTCCGGCATCCTGGACCAGGATGGCGTGGCGCTGATCAGAAAATGGATTGAACAGCTACCGACGCACTAACTGGGAAGAAACCTTCGAGGCCTTACAGAAGATCCACGGTCCCCTCCCGATCCGCTACCACGACTGTGACCTGCCCCCACAAGTTGTACCACTTTCTAAGTTAGGATCTGGGCCGTTTTCGGCGGGCGCAGGGGCGGAGCCCCGTAGCTCGCTGAAAACGGCTCGAATGCCTCCGGTGTCGGTGGCCGATA
>Ga0315336_1004726_pt1 | contig 15720 bp, 11 predicted proteins | sample ASW5metaG_FD_204512 | JGI IMG/M metagenome (GOLD analysis project Ga0315336, IMG submission 204512) | Ammonia-oxidizing marine archaeal communities from Monterey Bay, California, United States - ASW #5 | ecosystem: Environmental > Aquatic > Marine > Intertidal zone | place: USA: California...
CGCGAGCGCACCCGCATCCGGCTGACCGGTGCCGCGCCCCGGCCGATGGCGCCGCTGGCGCCTGGAGCGCCGGTCAAGCGGGCGCGTGCGCACCCCAACACGCTCATCAACATCTTCGCGCCACTGCTCGAATTCGCCCCGGAACTCGAAAGCGCGCTGGCGCCGGAGAACCCGGAGGTGATGCGCACGCGCCTGCTCGAGGAGTTGGTGCGGGCGCGCGACGCAGCGGTAGCCGCGGGCTCTTCGCTGGAGCGCGCCGATCAGGCCGCATGGGCGGTGGCGGCGCTGCTCGACGATCTCGCGCTCAACACGCCATGGGGCGGCGCCAGCGCCTGGCCGCGCCAGCCGCTTGTGGTCATGCTGCGCGGCGACGTCGACGCCGGCACCCAGTTCTTCACACGGCTCGACGAGCTGGAGCGGCATCCCAACCGCGACCGCGAAATGCTGGAGCTGCAATATTACTGCTTGGCGCTCGGCTTCCGCGGCAAGTACCGCGTACCCGGCCGCGCCGGCGACCGGTCGCTCAACGCCGTACGCGTTGCGGCGGCGCGCTTCCTGCGCAATGCGGACGCCGAGGACGCACCGCTGTCGCCGAACTGGAAAGGCGTGATCGCATCGGACGAGCCGCAGCGCTTCATCGTGCCGATCTGGGTGATGGCGCTTGCCGCGATCGTCATCGCCGCCGCTGCCTATGTCGGCCTTTCGATGGGCCTGAGCAGCCAGGCGGTCGAACTCTCCGCGCTGGTGCGTACCTTGCCGCCGGCCTCGCGCGGCGACGTCACCCGCGCCCCGCCAAAGCAGGACGCCCCCGCGCCCGAAGCGCCGCAGCCCGTCGATTTCGCGCTGCTGCCCGAGTTCAAGGCCGCCGCGCCGGACGACCTCAAGACAGCGCTCAGCGGCACCGAGAGCGTCTCGCTGGCAAAGCTCATCATCCAGTCCTCCAATCCCGAGCTGTTCCAGTCCTCGCGGCCGACACTGACCGAAGGCTACGAGCCGCTGATCGCGTCGATCGCCAAGGTGATCCTGGACAACAAGGAACTGATCGGAAAGATCACCGTCGTCGGCCACACCGACAATGTTCGCCTGCAGAAATCCAATCCCCTTGCCAGCAACCAGCGCCTGTCGGAAGCGCGCGCCGAAACCATAGCCAAGCTTCTGGTGCAGGCCGGCGTGCCGGCGGAGAGCATCTCTTCCGAGGGCCGTGCCGAAACCGATCCGGTGGCGGACAACTCGACGCGCGAGGGCCGCGCGCTCAACCGGCGCGTCGAGGTCCTGGTCGAGAAAAGGCTCTGAGATGTTCATCCTGCGCTTCCTCTGGGCCGTCATCACCTCGCGTTTCCTGTGGACGCTGATCGGCATCGCGCTGCTTTCGCTGCTGATCTGGGTGTTCGGCCCGATCGTCCAGGTCGGCCCCTACGCGCCCTTTGAATCCGACAATGTGCGCATCGCCATCATCGCGGGGCTGATCATCCTGTGGCTGATCTGGCTGATCATCGCGCAACGCCGCGCGATCCGCGCCAACCGCATGTTCGTGGCCGAGATCGCGGCCCCGGTGGCCGAGAAGCAGCTTACGCCCGGCGAGGAGAGCGTCGCGGCCGTAGGCGCCAAGTTCGGCGAGGTGATGGCCGAGCTGAAACGCCGCAAGCTCGGCGGCCGGAAATTCCTGCGCGAGATGCCCTGGTATGTGATCGTCGGGCCGCCGGCCACCGGCAAGACGACGGCACTGCGCCAATCCGGGCTCAATTTCCCGATCGATCTCACCGACGATCTGCAGGGCGTCGGCGGCACGCGCAATTGCGACTGGTTCTTCTCCGAGAACGCGGTTCTGATCGACACCGCCGGCCGCTACGTCCAGCAGGAGAGCCAGCCGGATGTCGACGCGGCGGAATGGCTTGGTTTCCTCGACCTCCTGAAGAAGCACCGGGGCCGGCGCGCGCTCAACGGCGTCATCGTCGCGCTGTCGATCGACGCGCTGTCGGAAGGCGACGAGGCGATCAAGGCGCATGGCAGAAAGATCCGCCGCCGGCTGGCGGAGCTCAACGATCGGCTCGAGATCCGCTTGCCCGTCTACCTGATGCTGACCAAGGCCGATCTGATCAAGGGCTTCGAGGCGTTCTTCGGCGGCCTGTCGACCACGGCGCGCGAGCAGGTGTGGGGGACCACTTTCCCGCTCGACGCCCGCGTCAACGCCGGCACGATCCAGACGGAACTCGCCAGGCTTGCGACCGAGCTGGAGCGTCGGCTCGTGCCGCGGCTGGAGGACGAGGACAAGCTCGGCCAGCGCGCCGAGATTTTCCGTTTCCCGGCGCAGCTCGCCAGCCTCTCCGAGCCGATCCAGGTGCTGGTCGAGGCGATGTTCGGCGAAAGCCGCTACGAAGAGGCTGCCTGGCTGCGCGGCCTCTATCTGACCTCCGCTACCCAGGAAGGCGCGCCGATCGACCGGCTGACCGCCGCCCTTTCCTCATCCTTCGGATTGCCGTCGCGCCGCGCCATGCCGGCTGCGCGCGTCGAGAAGCGAAGCTTCTTCCTCAGGAACCTGCTCACCGAAGTGATCTTCAAGGAGGCCGGCCTCGGCACGTTCGATCCACTGGCGCAGCGCCGCCGCGCCTGGATCTGGCGCGGGGCCGCCGCCGCCTGCGCGCTGGCCGCCCTGCTCGCGGGCGGACTGTTCACCTGGTCCTATCTCGACAACCGCAATGCGATCACAGAACAGGCCGGCCAGTTCGAGGCGCTGCAGCAGCCGCTAACGGATGTCGCCGCCATGCCGGCTTCGGTCGAGCAGCCGACAATGGACGGCGCGCTGGCGGCGATGGATGCCGTGGCGACAGCGCGGACCCCGCCGCCGAACGCGATCCATAATCTGCTCGGGCCGACCGCTTCGCCCGAGCTGGTGCGCGCGCAGACCGATACCTATGAGCATGCGCTGCGCAACGTGCTGGAGCCACATATGGTCGCGCTGCTGGAGGCCACGATGTGGCGGCAGATCCGCGATCCGGACTTCATGCTCGGCGCGTTGAAGACCTACCGCATGATGACCGGCCTGTCGCAGATGGACACCGACTTCGTGCAGAACTGGTGGGTGAACAGCCTGCCGCAATTCGCGCCGGCCCCGCCCTTCCCGACCGCCGACGCCGAAGAGCACCAACTCGCGGCCATCCGCCGCATGGCGGTCGACGACAGCTACATCGCGCCGGACAAGGAGCTGGTCGCCGCGGCGCTGAAGACGGTGTGCACGATCTCGCTGCCGGAGCGCGCCTACAAGCAGCTTCTGGCCGACCCTGAAGTGGCCGCCGCCAAGGAATGGGTGCCGGCGAACTTCGCCGGGCCGAACGGCGCCAAGGTGTTTGCGCGCCGTTCCGACAAGACGCTGCGCGTGGGCGTTCCGGGGCCCTACACCTATGCGGGCTTCCATGACGCGATACTCGACCGGGTGGAGGACGTCGCCGGTCAGGCGGCGCTCGACCGCGCAGTGTTCGCGGGCGGCTGCTCGGAGAACTCGGAGACGTCGGTCTCGGCGCTGTCGGAAGATATGCTGAAGCTCTACTATGACGACTATATCGCGCAGTGGGACAGTTTCCTGCGCGACATGCGGCTTGCGCCGCTGACTGATCTCAACGTCGCCAGCGAAAACCTCAAGGATCTGTCCAGCGCCGACTCCGCCCTGAAGCGCTTGCTGACCGCGGTGGTGCAGGAGACCGACCTCACCCGCTCCGACGATGCTGCAGCCGACGACAAGAGCGGCGGCGCCGCCAAGACCGGCTCGAAGCTCTTGAGCAAGCTGGGCAAGCTCGGCAAGGTGGTGACGACAGGCGCAAAGCTGCTGCCGCGCGCCGGCTCCGCCAACCAGGTGGACATGACCGGCAGCCTGGTGGCCGAGCATTTCAAGCCGCTCAAGGGCACGATCGCGCAGGTCGACGGACAGCCCCCGGCGCTCGATGCCGCCGTCGTGGCGCTGACGGCGCTGTCGAACGTGCTGCAGACGGTGACCGCCAACCCCAATCCGCAGGACGCCATCAAGAAGCAGGGCGGGCTTGCCGAACTGACGGGCGCGGTGGCCAGGCAGGCGCAGATCCTCCCTTCGCCGATCAACGACTGGCTGGGCGGCATTGCCGGCGACACGAGCGGCCTGTCGCAGAAGGCCGTCACCAACGAGCTAAACGCGATCTGGCGCGCCGACATCCTGCCCTTCTGCCAGGCCGCGCTCAACAACCGCTATCCGTTCAGCCCGGACAGCGCGGTCGATGTCAACGTGCGCGACTTCCAGCGCCTGTTCGGGCCGACCGGGCTGATCGACGCCTTCACCAACGACCATCTGATCAACTATGTCGACACCGCCAGCGAGCCGTGGAAATGGCGCGCCGATTTCGGCCTCGACCCGGCGGCGCTGGCGGCCTTCGAGCAGGCGCGGCATATCCGCGACGATCTCTTCCCGGGCGGCACCGGCCCGGTGATGAATTTCACACTGGAGCCGAAGGACCTGTCGCCCAACGTGGCTCGCATGACCCTCAACCTCGATGGCCAGACCATGGAATACTACAACAACGCGACGAGGCCGCAGCCGATGACATGGCCGGGCAAGGACGGCACCGGCGTGATCTCGCTCGCCTTCCAACCGGTCGACGGCTCGCCCGAAGTGATGCTCAACGAAACCGGCAGCTGGGCGTGGCTGAGAATGCTGCGCGGCGGCCGCTTCAACGCGACCAAGCTAACCGACGTCTACAGCCTGCGGCTCGGCACCAAGGGGATGTGGGCCGATTTCGAGCTCAAGGCGGCAAGCGTCGAAAACCCCTACACGTTAGAGATGTTCAAGAAGTTCACATGTCCGCCGCAGATCTGATCACCGGCTTTTTCGGCAAGATTCCGGCGACGGGCGATTTCGTCGCCGCGAACCTGCCGCGGATATTCATCGACCGCTGGGACCGGTGGATGTCGATGGAATTGCGCGCGCGACCTGACGAAGACGAGGAAGTCGACGACCGGATCTGGCGGTTCGTCGTCCAGGGGGCGATTTTCGGCGAACAACCATGCGCCGGAGCCTGGCGCATGAGCCAGGACAAGGTGGGCCGCCGCTATCCGTTCGCCGTTGTAGGTATCGGCGCGATGCCCGAGACAGCGGATCCCTGGTTCGAAGGCGTGGCCAACATCGCCAAGCTGACCGTGAAGGAATTGTGGGACCAGCAGCATATCGCGGCGCGCCTGAGGGCGCTGGAGCCGCCAAGGGAATTTTCGACGATAAATCGCATCGTGTTCTGGACGGATGACTGGGAGGTGCGTGAACTCGCCTTCACCGACATTCACGACCTTGCGGACAACGCCCTGCCGGCGATGCGCGCGGCGCGCGCCGTACCCCAGGAGTTCTGATCATGGGCCTTAGCGTCTACGCCGAGAAGATGGGCTTCTTTCACAAGGGCAGCAACGGCCAAGGCATAGCGCCCGGCGACGTCTGCCTCTCGCCCCCCTCCCCGCCGGCGGGCCCGGTTCCGGTACCCTATGTCAACATGTTGTCGTCGTCCGACCTGACCAAGGGCACCAAGAGCGTCAAGATCGATGGCGAGCCGACAGCTATCGAAAATGCCTCGGAAATCTCGACCAGCACCGGTAACGAACCGGCTACCCAAGGCCTCGGCGCAGGAGTCATAACCCACAAGATCAAGGGGAAAGGCGTCTTCAAGCTTTGGTCGTTCACGGTAAAAGCCGAAGGCAAAGGCGTCGACCGGCATGGCGATATGATGGACCAGAATACCGCCAGCGACCCACCGCCCAACTGCATCAACCCGGCAGCGTTTAACAAGTTCCTGGCCACGTTGACCAAGGATCAGAAGACGACGAAGTGTGCTAAGAAATATGACCGGGTCGCACACCGCCCGCCACGTAACGACGAGCAGGCGGCCAAGGTCAACGGCAAGGCTTGCTGGCAATGCAAAAAGACGAGACGGGGTCGTTATTCAAAGCTGGTTCCAACCCCTCCTTCAGGCGAGATGAAACAGGAGATGGTCCATGACCATCAACCGCCACTCTGCGTAGCGTGGGAGATGGGCGGTTGTAATATGCAAAAATCACCGGACGCGTTCCTGGCTCATTTTTCCACGCCGCAGTCGGTCAAGCCCCATTGCGGCAGATGCTCAACGTCGCAAGGTTCCCCAGCCGCAAGCTATGCCAAGAACTTCATCGACGATGTCCCCGTGGCGATTTAGGTGACAAGTGATGCGCAGCATCGAGGAAATCAGAGACAGCTACATCGACGAACTGCTCGCCCTCCAGCCCGAACTGGAGGATTGGTGGGATGACCTGATCGCCAATGAAGGGCAGGTCGTCTGGAAGCGCTGGCCGACCGGAATAGCGGGACACCCGCGGGTGTTGGCGATCTTCCGCAAGCATTATCTCGAGATCGTCGACTGGAACGATGCGCAACGCCTTGAAGGCGAGGAGCCCGAGGAAAAGTGGGGGATCGACAGCGTCGGCAAGAGCCGGAGCTTCGAATGGCCCATCGAAATCCTGATCATCAATGTCCGGCATTTTGCGCCGCAGCTTCAACCAATCATCGATGGCTTGTGTTTCGTGCCGATGGCCATGAATCTTGAAGACGAGGTCGCATAATGGGACTGATCACGCGTTACAGTCCTGAACTCGGTATCAGGCGCTTGCTCGCGCAGCCTCGTGACGTAGCGCCGCCGTCGGACATCCGCACGGTGCAAAATCGCGACGAAGCGAGCCCGGCGCACGGAACATTGTTCGTCGAGTATGTGGCGGAACTGACGGAAGCCTACGACATCGCGGCCGAATGGTGGGCCGATATCGTTTCCACCGAAGACGAGCTTCAGGGCAGCCGCGAGAAGGCCCTGGAGAAGGCGTTCAATGATCGAATAGCAGGAGCCGCATCCAGCCCGAATGTGGTCTGGGTGATACGCCGCTATTGGTTGAAATGCGTCGCGGCCAACGCCGCTGCCGGCGAGGGTGCCGGCGTCGCGGCCGAAATTTTCCTGCTGCAATGGCTTATCAACGCCGGCGAGCAGGAGTTGGTCAAGCTCGTCGCCTGCATGCCTTATTGGCCGATCGGCCAGGACGAAAACGGCAATTGGTGCTGACCACATGTTTGCGGTCTGGATCGAAAATCACACGCCGTTCGTCGCCAACACGCTCGTCCAGGCGGATGCCGACGGCAACGAGGTTTTCCTGGCTGTTTTCTCGGCAAGCTTCGAGATGCCGGAGAGCGCCTCGCAACTTCAGCCGGCCGTGGAGCAACTGCCGGTGCACTTCGGCGACATGTCGTTCGGCGATCCCGCCTGCTCGTCGACGCGCTATGAGGGAGAGATCGCTTCGACCAAGCCCGGGGTCGACGTGATCGTGAACGGTCAGGCGCATGCACCGCGCGGGGGCCGCGTCGCTGAAATGCAGGTTGGATTGAAACTTGCGGCCATCCGCAAGGTGCTGAACGTGACCGGCGATCGCCTTTACGACGCGGGCAGCTATAGCCAGCCATATCCCTTCAGCAGAATGCCGATCGTTTACGAGCGCGCCTATGGTGGCACCGACGACAATGGCAGGACCGACCTGCGCAATCCGCTTGGCGTCGGCTTCCATCATGCCCGTTCCATGGATGAGGCCGTGAAGACACAAGCACCCAACATCACCTATGCGAACGAGCCTTTCCAAAGCCCGTCAGACAAGCCGCGCCCGGCAGGGTTTGGAGTGATCGGCCGCGGCTGGCATCCAAGATTGCCGCTGGCGGGAACATATGATCAAGCCTGGATCGACAACCAATGGCCTCTCCCGCCAAAGGATTTCGATACGCGCTACAACCTCTGTGCGCCCGCCGATCAGCAACTGCGGCAGTTGAACGAGGGCGAGGAGGTCAGCATCGTGGGCATGACTGCGGACGGTCGCTGGAACTTCCGCCTGCCGCGTGTCGTAGCGCCGATACGCCTTCTTTTCGACGATCGCGTGGAAAATCGTCCCTTCCGCCCCGACACAGTCATCATCGAACCGGACTTGCGTCGCGTCACGTTGCGGTCTCGCTTGTCCATGGTGACCAGACGCAACGCGCCCCTGCTCCGGGAGATCGTATTTGGCCATGTCACGCCGGCCTTCCTCCTGGCGCGACGCAAGCGCAAGGCCTATCTCAGCCCGCGCGGCGATGACGGAACGATAGCCGGCAGGGACACATGGCTGGGCTGAAGGCTCCGATCTATGTGGTGGGTGGCGGCGCCGTGACGCCGGCCGGCCTCGATGCGCGCCAGACGCTCGCGGCTATTCGGGCCAGCCTGTCCGCGTTCGAACGGCGGACCCTTAGCGACCCGTTCGGCGAGGACCAGACCGTTTCCCGCATTCCTTCGCACTATTCCCTTCGCCTCACTGAAAACGCGTGGCTCACCAACATGGCGGCGCGCGCCGTGGGCGAAGCTCTGGAGAAAGGCGGCGCCACGGCGGGCGCCAGCGCCCTGCTGTTGGTAATGCCGGAGGCGTTCCGCGAACATCCGGCTTTCTCGGAGACGCCGGGCAGCGATTTCCTCGCAGGGCTGCAAGACAGGCTGGGCGAAAATTTTCATCCCACCTCGCGCGCCGTCGACGGAGGCGCGGCGGCCTGCATCGGACTGCTGGATCGGGCAGCGGATCTGCTTGCAACGCCCGGAGTTGAGCAGGTCCTGCTGGGCGGCGTCGATAGCCTGGTCAACGACAAGGATATCGCCCGTCTCATGGCGGCCAACCGCCTGAAGGCCGAGGACAACGCGCAAGGTCTTGTGCCGGGAGAAGGCGCCGCCGTGGTGTGCCTGCGCCGCTCACCGGCTCGCGCCCAGCCCGCCCAATGCGCCATTCACGGCGTCGGCGTTGCGCTGGAGGACAACTCCGTGCTGTCTCAGAACCATAGCCAAGGCAGGGCGTTGGTGGCGGCCTGCCGCGCCGCGATCGAGGGCAAAGGTCCGACCGAACCCGATATCAAATTCATCGTCAGCAACGACAACGGCGAACGGTATAGCGCCTGGGAAGGGCTGATCGGGCGCCCGCGCTTCTACCGCACGCGCCGCGAGACCTTTCCGATGGCCTATCCCGCGATGACGATGGGCGAGATCGGCGCCGGCGCCGGCGCGCTCACGCTGCTCATTGCCGCCGACAGCTTCGCCAGGGCTTATGCCCCCGGCCAGGTCGCAATGTGCGAAGCTGCATCGGAAGCCGGAATGCGCGCCGCGGCCCTGGTGAGCGCGGTCGCCAGCAGGTAGCCTACTTGCCGGAAAAGCGTGAATGCCCCCTCCCGGCCGGAATCGCTTGAAAAGGCTCGCCATTCCCGCGAGACGGTGAACACCGACTACGCCTTTGCGGCGCGTGTACCTCACATCCAGGCGGGGATCGGACGCGAGCGCCGCCAGTTGGCCAGTGTTGCTTCCGGGTTGGCAAAGGCCTGCCTCATGGCATCCATTTTGAGCCGACGCATCGATTGGAACCGGTCGAACCTCGTCGGGCCTTTGCCGTTGTCCCACCAAGCTTCGACCTGCGATGCGGAAGGCAGCGGCGTCGCTTCGACAGCTTCGAAGCCCGGCCCCAGCTTGGCCGGGTCCGTGACGAAGACGTCGGTGTCGTTGAAGTCGATCTCGATCAGGTCGCGCAATGCCAGTCCAGCCGCGTGGGACAGTTCCGGCAACTGCATCTTCTCGATCAGCCAAGGCATGATCGTCGTGTCGCCCAGCAATCCGCTAGCCGCGACCGCCGCTTCGCGCGTCTCGGCAGGGGCCACGAATTGCTGCCACCAGGAGCGGGCGGCAGAGGGCGGCGTGATGAGCAACCGGACCTCCATCGCAGGTCCCGCAAGCGCCGGATGACTGACCATGATCTTGTCAAGCACGGGCTGCGCCAGCCGCGACTCGCCTAACAGGCTGGCTGCCAATCCCGCTTCGAGCTGTTCCTCCGCGATGTGCGCCGCAAGGCATGCCGTTACCTCGACGATTCCGTCACGGCGTCGCAACGCGCCCGTGAGTTTCAGCGCCCTTCGGCGAACCTCGGCGTCGCCGTCTATCAGCAGTTCCCTAAGCCTGGGTCCCGGATTGACCTTGTGATGATGAAGCGCGCTTATGCCCAACGCACGTTCCAGCGCAACCGAGGAATCCAGCCAGCGCGCGACGAACGGCTTCAGCTTGTCCGGCGCGCTGCGCGCGACGGCGCCGGACAGCGCCGACAACCCCCGCTTCCCAAGTTGCCCCGCGCTCTCAACGGCAAATTTGATGGCGGATGCGGATTGCCATTCGAATGCCAACGCACCCAGCAGAAACAGTTCGGGAGGCTCCTGGTAGTCCGCGAAACGTGATGCCGCGAGGTCCCATGCGGCTTGCCCCGCCGCAAACAGCCCGTCGAGATTGGCATCGAGCCGCTGATCGATACGGCCGATATCGAAGGCGCCCATGACGGGACCGTCGATCTCCCGCGCGCGACGATGCCACAAAAACGCGGCATCCTCGACATGCTGCTCGATGATCGACGGGATTGTCGCAATCCGCTGCATGACGTCTCAGTTTATGTGAACCGCCGCACCCCGGACGCGGTTCACGCCGCTTGCCTGGCTGCTCAACTGACTGCCCCGGATCGAGATGCGACCGTCCTTCTCAAGGATGATCGAGGCAGAGCCACAGCGCAATTCCAGACGCTCCTTGGCAGTCAGCGTCATCGTTTCGCCGTCCCGAACCACCTGCACTTGCTCACGCGCGCGCACCGGATCGACAATGCGCCCGACAACAAGCGGCCGGCGCGGATCGCCGCCTTCGAAAAGCAGCGCCACTTCCTCGCCCACGGCCGAAGAGTCGAGGCTTTGCAAGCTGCGTGCCTTGAGCGCCGTCTCGCTGGGATTGCCCACGAACACCACCAGCGGCACGCCGTCGTCGAAGCCGATCAGCAACCCTATGACGACGCCGTCGATGCGTTCGATCGATCCGTGCTCGCTGCTGGCGGTTTCAGTTGTTGAAGACATTGCTACCCTTGATTTTGACATCGCCGTCGGCCTTCACCTGGACATCGCCGCTACCTTGGATCCGGATATCTTTTCCCTTGATGGAAATCGTTCCGTCCTTCTTCATGTTGATCGAGGCGTCGCCGCATACCAACGTGATTTCGTCGGTCGCATCGATCATAAGCTTTTTGCCGACCTTGATCGTGCTGTCTTCCGCGATCTGGATGCCGCTGCCTTTACCGACCTTGAGCGCGTGGGCTCCACCGACATCGGTCGCATCGTCCGCGCCGATCGCGGCGGTCCTCGCCTTGCCTATCTGGGAAGACTGCGCCCCGCCGATCGAGAAACTTTGGTCCGCGCCGACAGTTACGGACTGCGCCGCGCCGATAGTCCAACTGTCGCCGGCTCCAATGTCGTGGCTTTGACTGATTCCCACACTGACCGATCGCGTCGCGCCGATGGTGTTCGTCTGCGACGCGCCCACGGTCCTCGCTTCCGCCGCCCCAACCGTATCGACGCGCGCGACACCCACCGTGACCGTCTGGTTGAGGCCCACCGTCTGCGAGTGGTTCGCGTCGATGTTCTCGGTCGAGTTCGAGACGACATGTATGGTTTCGTTTGCCATCACCGTCAGCGAACGATTGGCGCCGACCGTCTCGGTGTCGTTCGACCCGATATTCGTCGTCTGGTCGACGCCGACCTTGACCGTCTTGTTGTTGCCGACGTCCTCGTAGAGGTTGTGGCCGACGGAGTGCTTGGCGTCGTGGTCGATGCGGTCGGACTGGTCGTGCTGGACCGTTTTGTTGCGATCGTGCTTGATCAGCAGGTGGTGGTCCTTCTGGGCTTGGAAATTGACCAGCTCGGAACCCGCCTTGTCCTCGAACATCAGCTCGTTGTAGCCGCCGCCGCCCTTCGAGGAATTCGACTTCCAGCCGGATTGCGTGGCGTTGGCCGGCAGCCCATAGGGTGGCATCTGCGAAGCGTTGTAGACGCGGCCGGTGATGATCGGCAGGTCGGGATCGCCCTCTATGAAGTCGACGATGACCTCCTGGCCGATACGCGGTATCTGGATGAAGCCCCAGTTGCTGCCGGCCCAGGTCTGCGAGACGCGCACGAAGCAGGATGAGTTCTGGTCCTTCTTGCCGAGCCGGTCCCAATGGAACTGCACCTTCACGCGCGCATATTTGTCGGTGAATATCTCCTCGCCGGAAGGGCCGACGACGGTCGCCGTCTGCGGGCCGCGCATGATCGGCCGGGGCGTGATGCGCGGCGGGCGGTAGGGCAATTTGGTGGGCGCGACGCCAAGCACCACCTTGAAATTCTCGCTGTGGGCCTCGTTCTGGGTCCGGTAACCCGGATCGAACAGCCGGTATTCGGCGCTGACGACCAGATAGTCCTGGTTCTGGTCGTCGCGCGGAAAGCTCTCCAGCGTGAACTTGCAGCCGGAGAACAGGCCTCGCACCGTGCCCACCGCCGTGCTGTGCTGGTGCACGGCCTGAAGCTCCTCGCGGCGGATGCCCGCGATCTTGTCGCCCCGGCCGACATCGAGATGCGCGCCGGGCTGGCGATAGTTTTCGCCCGAGGCTTCCTTGTGGCCGAAAGGTTGCGAGGACTTCGCCATCAGGTCGGCGCCGGGCTTTTCGAAATCATAGTCGGTGTGGGCATAGGCGCCCGGCCGCGCCGCGCTGCCGGGGATCCATTCGGTGATGTACTCGACATCGCGCCGGGAGGCGTGGCCCTCGAAATTGTAGAGCACCTTCTCGTAACCGGGGGCGGGCATCAGCTTGCTCATCGCGTCGCAGAGTATGAGCGTGTGCTTGCCCTCGTCATGCTCGAAGAAATAAAAGATGCCCTCGTGCTCGAGCAGCCGCTGCACGAAATCGAGATCGCTCTCGTCATACTGGACGCAATATTCGCGCTGGGGGTAGGACCCCTGCAGCCGCTTCTCGAATTTTGCGATGCCGTATTTCGAAAAGATCTTTTCGACGATCTCCACCGCCGTCATGTTCTGGAAGATACGGCAATCGGTGGTGTTGCCCAGGAACCAGAGCCATGGCCTGACGGTCGCCTCGTAGAAGGCCAGCCGGTCCTCGATGCGGGTGAGCTTGAAATCCGACACGAGCCCGCTGAACCAGCGCTTCGGATCGGATTCGCCCTCGACCGAAACGGCGCCGCCCAGCATCTTCAGTGGGTCGACGTCACGGCTCTTCGACACGAAACCGACCGTATAGGCGAAGCAACGGCTGATCTCATCGCGACCGATGAGATGGGTAAAGGTCAGGTCGGCGCCAGCCGGCGTCTGTACAACCGTGGCCCGTTCGTTCGGCATGGGTCGTGCCCCTCCTCGACGCGGCCGCCAGTTTGATGGTTTGAAACCCCCGCTCTATTAACTAGATCACGTTCGGGAGCTTTGGAATTCACCGCGCCGTACCGGAGGTAGCCTAGCACATGTTTGAGTGAGGCCAAATAACAGCCATGGCTAAAGCGCGCCGGCTCGCCGGTGTGAAACGCTCCTCTCCCGCTCAGCCGGCAAGCTGCTACAATACCGAAGCAATTCCGGCAACGCGCCTCGCGGCTCTCCGCCTGGAATTGCGCGAAAGACAAGCATTTGTTGACCAAGGTCGGCGACACTTCCGGATGTTCATTTCTCTCCAGATCAGCAATGTCGACAAGCTGCCGGCCGGCACCACCGACAGCTTTGCCGCCCGCGACCGCAGCTTCGAGATCGGCCGCGAGAATTGCGACTGGACGCTGTCCGATCCGGACAAGTTCATCTCGGGTCGGCATTGCGAGGTCCGCTACCAGGCCGGTTCGTTCTGGCTCTACGACGTCTCGCGCAACGGTACTTTCGTAAACGGTTCCAACCAACGCATGGCCGGACCACATCGGTTGGCCCAGGGCGACCGGCTGCTGATCGGCCGTTATGTCGTCGGCGTATCGATCGAAGACGAACGGGCCGCCACCGGACATCCGCAGACCAGGACCGGGTCGACGCAGCGCGAGCTGCCGCCCTCGACTGGCCGCCCCTTGGACCCCGGCCGCGACTCATTCTTCAATCCGCCGGAGCGGCGCCAGATCGGTGCAGCGCCAGCCTCGACCTCCTCGGCCTTGCAGCCCGGCCCGGCAACTCCGGCTAATCGGCCCGCCGAAGCGGACGCGATGCTGCGAGAAATCGCCAAGGCGGCGGGCATCGCGCCCGACTTGCTGCAGGCGCGCGACCCGCACGAGGTCGCGGCCGAGATCGGCGCGGTGCTCAGGACCACCGTCGAACAGTTGTCCCTGCTGCTCAAGGCGCGCGCGGCGGCCAAGGTGCTCGCCAAGACCGCGCACCGCACGATGATCGGCGCCCAGGACAACAACCCGCTGAAATTCGTGCCGGGTACCGAGGACATCTTGGAGATCATGTTCGCCAGGCGCCGGGCCGGCTATCTCGATGCCAGGCGCAGCGTCGAGGATGCGTTCCGCGACCTGAAGGCGCATGAAATCGCGACTTACGCCGCCATGCAGGCAGCGCTGTCGCGTCTGCTCGACGACTTGTCGCCAGAAGCCATCGCCAGGAAAATCCCGCCGGCGGCCTTCTCGTCCAGGAAGAGCCAGGCCTGGGATGCGCTCGTCGCGACATGGCGGACGATGGAGGACAAGCACGAGAATGGCATGCTGGATGTCTTCCTCGCCTATTTCGCCGAAGCCTATGCCAAGGCCGACAAGCAGAAATAGCCGCAGGGGCACGGACCACGTCCGCCGTATGTGACGGGTCTCATAGAAGAAGCCGCCTCTTCGAGCATCTTGCTTGCCAAATTCAATCGGTGGCCCCGTTTCAATTGGGTATCCGGGCGACTAGAATGCACAAGGACGCTAGCCCGGCGGGCAAGGCGGCGAGGCTTGGGGCGTGTGCAGCAATGTCATGTTTCGGCGAGATGAGCCTTTCCATGCGGCCCGCCGCCGAGGCTCAGCCTGAAAGGCATTTCCCAGGGCAAGCGCATGATCGTCGAGCCGCGACCGCGGGTCGGCGCCGATGAGCTCGAAGGACGATCCCCCACGGGCGGCGGACAAGACCGTCATCCGCGCGCCGCGGCCGAAGCAGAAATCGCCTTTGCCTCCTGAGAGGCCCGGTCCGGAGGGCATCCAGCCTGCTCCATCACCTCCCCGCGAAGCGACAGTGTTCGACCCGGCCGGCGGTCGGAACATGCCCACCGGCTGGTCGTCCGGAACCGTGCTCTTCCAAGGGCCAACCCCGGGAGCGGCCGCGAATGCCGCGCCGGGGCTGCAGCAGGATGCCCTCCTCGACGCCGTCGGCGGCGTGAGATACGCCGCGGCCAATCCGATCCTTTCCGCCGCGGCGCCGCTGCTGCTGCTTCTCGGCCAATTGCGGCTGATGCCGGTGGAGCGTCAGGCGGCGCCCCTGGCGGAGCATATGGCCGAAACGATCGAGGCCTTCGACCGTGCACTCGCGAAAGCCGGTATTGGCGAGGAAGACGCGCGGATCGCCAAGTTCGTCCTTTGCGAAACCGCCGATGACCTCGTCGGCAATCTGCCGTGGCCGAGCAAGGACAGCTGGCTTCAGCACAGCCTGCTGGCGCGGTTCTTCAAGACCCAACCGACGGGCGCCGGTTTCTACGAAGCGTTGAACAACGTCCTCACCAGGCCGGAAGCGCATTACGACCTGCTCGAAATGATGCATGCCTGCCTGTCGCTGGGTTTCGAGGGCCAGTATCGGGGGCTGGCCAAGGAGAGAAACACGCTCGAACGCGTCCGGCGCGACGTCTACGACACGCTGCGCTACTTCAAGC
>Ga0315336_1004727_pt1 | contig 15720 bp, 12 predicted proteins | sample ASW5metaG_FD_204512 | JGI IMG/M metagenome (GOLD analysis project Ga0315336, IMG submission 204512) | Ammonia-oxidizing marine archaeal communities from Monterey Bay, California, United States - ASW #5 | ecosystem: Environmental > Aquatic > Marine > Intertidal zone | place: USA: California...
AGTGGTTTGGTTTTTCCTCGATCAACTGGGAGAGTGTTGGCTGCGCAAAGACCAGCCCTGAAATAGCAGTGCCAGTAACTGCAACAAGCCGACGCCGCGACAAGTTAGACATAGTCTGTATTCCCTGCTGATTTCCATTCTGGGAATAACAGAAGTGACCAGAATTCACAACGCGTCCCTTGAAAACATTGAGATTTCTTGGAACTTCCCTTCTACATCTTCATAAACATAAGCAGTCCCCTCACCACCCGAACTCTCTTTCACAGGCATAATAAACCAAACCAATTCCCGATCAAAAGCCATGTCCTCATCATACTGGGACGGACGCGCGTCACCCTTTGGATGACTATGATAGTGCCCAACAAGCCGCTTATTCGTTCCTCGCAAACTTCGAATCAATTCAAATTGCACTTGGGGATCTACAAGGAACCGGTCTGCCCTCTCTGCCATGTTAAGAGTAGGAACGACGCGTGTTACGCGTATTTCAAACTCACCGTAGCCAACCAAGAGACCACAACACTCCCGAGGAAAAGCTAGAACTGCCTCAACCCTTATGAGATCTTGCTGATAGTCAGAAATAATAAATTTTCTTTGGTTCAAGGTGAGTGGCCTAAGTTAACACGCCCCACCACGCGTCCATTGCTTGTATCAAACACCAAGAAGCGGACCGGCATACCGCCACCCTCTAGATGCAAAATTACTATCTCGCCTGAAGCAACAAAGTGGCGAACTCGCGAGCCTTCGGGTTCCCCAAGAAACAGTGTGTAAGTTTGTTCACCTGCTGCTGGATCAATTTCATCTTTTCCAATAGTAGAAAAGCCATAGAACAGGGCGCCTAACAACACAAAGATCAAGACACCCATGAAGTAGACAAAGATCTTAAGCAGCTTTATTGGTTTCATGACTATAGACCTATAAACAGTTGTAGATACACTAGTTCAATATTGGATGAAGGTGCCATGCATAAGTATGTGAGTGCAATCTGTTGACTATCCGCCGGCTAAGTTTCTCTGTTCCCGGAACCGATAAGGGCACCCGAATCGACAAGTGGCTCGCCATGGTAACGGGCGAAATCACACGTTCGCGGTTAAGGTCCCTTTTGGAATCTGGTGAAGTTAGTGTTGATAATAATACGGTCTGTGACCCTGCTTACCGCGTCAAATCCGGTCAGGTGGTTAAGCTGTGCATACCGGAAGCATCACCCGCCAGCCCAATCCCCCAGAAGATTCCTCTTAATATTATTTTTGAAGATGCCGATATCATTGTCATCGATAAGCCCCCTGGAATGGTCGTACATCCAGCACCCGGTAACCGCGATAACACGCTAGTAAACGCCCTGTTATCACACTGTGGGAACAGCCTGGCAGGAATTGGAGGAGTTCGCCGCCCCGGTATCGTGCACCGTCTCGATAAGGACACAAGCGGTCTATTGGTAGCAGCAAAAACCGAAGTAGCTCATCTAGAGCTCTCCAAACAGTTCGCTGCGCGCAAAGTGCGGCGGACTTACCGCGCCTTGATCTGGGGTATTCCTCTTCAGAGCAACGGAGAAATAAGAGGTAATATTGGTCGAAGCCCTAATAATAGAAAGAAAATGACCGTCCTTAAATCGGGAGGTAAAACAGCCATCACTAAATATAGAGTGCAAGAAAGTTATGATACGTCATGTAGTCTTGTGCAGTGTCAGCTCAAGACTGGACGCACTCACCAGATTCGGGTGCACCTGGCTTATATAGGTCACCCGGTCATCGGCGACCCACTATATAAAGGGCGCCAACGAGCCCTAAAAAATCAACTACCAGATTTGGCAAGAGAATTTCTTACAGCCTTCACCCGCCAAGCACTGCACGCCGAATCCTTGGGCTTTAGTCACCCAATAACTGGCCAATTGTTAAACTATAGATGCCCGTTACCTTCTGATTTCAAACAGCTACTGGCTAGATTACGAAAGTGAAAAAATTCATTCCAATCATAGAATCAGGCATTCTCGTAGTGTGTTTGGGCAACACGAACACTAATTACCAGATCCACTAGATACTGGTCATCAAACTAGCAGTTTAACGGCATATTCAGTCTGAAAATGGATCATGCACGAGAATAGTGTCTTCGCGCTGTGGGCTAGTCGACAACATAGCTACAGGCGCTTCAATTAATTCTTCTATCCGGCGAATATACTTAATTGCCTTGGCTGGTAACTCGGCCCAGCTACGCGCCCCTTGGGTACTACTTCCCCACCCATCTAGTGTTTCGAAAATTGGTTTAAGCTTTTGTTGCTGAGTTAGGGAAGCTGGAAAACGCGAAATTCGAATTCCATCAAGTTCATAGCCCATACAAACCTTTAATTCGTCAAGAGTATCCAGAACGTCAAGTTTAGTTAATGCAATTCCAGTGATTCCTGCCACCTTAATAGCCTGACGGACCATAACTGCATCAAACCAGCCGCATCTCCTCTTCCGCCCTGTAACAGTCCCGAACTCGTGGCCGCGCTCACCTAATAACTGTCCAGTCGAGTCCATAAGTTCAGTTGGAAACGGTCCCGCACCAACACGCGTAGTGTACGCCTTGGTAATCCCTAGGACGTAGCCTACCGCGTTGGGACCAACACCGGATCCACCTGCCGCCTGGCCAGCCACAGTGTTAGATGATGTAACGTAGGGATACGTGCCATAATCTAAGTCGAGCATTACACCTTGTGCACCTTCAAAAAGTATCTGGTGATGGTTAAGTCTTGCTTTATCCAATAGTTCCCAGGTAGGGGCTACAAATGGGAGTATTTGCGCAGCCAATTCCTTTAAGGCTTCAAGAAGCTCGCCTTGCTTCACTTCTGGCTGACCGAGACCGCGCATTAGAGCATTATGATGAGACAAGAGACGTTCAACCTTAAAGCTAAGCACCTCATCATCTGCCAGATCACACACACGAATCGCTCTGCGTGCCACTTTATCCTCATATGCTGGACCAATACCGCGACCTGTCGTACCAATTCTTGAAGCACCCGCAGCAACTTCACGAGCCTGATCAAGTGTACGGTTTATAGGTAGTATTAGAGTGGCGTTCTCCGCAATCTTCAAGATCTCTGAGGTAAGCTGGATTCCTTGAGCTCGAATACCTTCAATTTCAGAAATGAGCGCCCAAGGATCTATGACTACTCCATTACCAATGATTGATAGTTTACCCCGTACCACGCCAGAAGGTAGCAAACTCAGTTTGTAGGTTTGATCACCAATAACAAGAGTGTGGCCAGCGTTATGCCCACCTTGAAAACGCACTACTAGGTCAGCCCTGTTCGATAGCCAATCAACTATCTTCCCCTTTCCTTCATCACCCCACTGGGCACCTACAACCGTTACATTTCCCATACCGATTCTACCTAGGTCGTCACCGATGTACTTGTTAGGTCTTGAACAACGTCATCCAACAACACATGCGTGCAACCTAACCTCACGGCGTCAAACACAAAATCCTCTGATTCGCTAAGACCTGACACCACTGACCAACCCTCTCTTTGATACTTCTGAACTTCGGATCGTTGTGTGCCTATTGGAACATAAAGGCGTCTTTGTGCTCCTCCATGTCCCGCCAGTTCAAGCAGCGAATCAACGAATAAGGTACCACCAGTAGCCGGTTCAACTTTGTTGTCTTCTCTTTCTATATTGTAGCGGCCACCTCTACCCACTTCCCTTTGAATTTCGTTCGAGAAAACCGCAAAGGTAACTCCGGAGTGATATTCAAATCCACGGCTCTCAACAACATCAAGTGTCAAGGCAAGGCTGCTGTCCGCGGAACGCACCCTTGCAGCCACATCGAAGAGCAAATTTAACTGTTGGCTCCCCTCGTCAGAAAGCTCGATGGCTAGAAGTTTTTGTTGTGCCTGTTCTAGCGGTCCGGATGCCTCTACAAGAGATATCAGAACTTCACTTTTTGCTCCCGCTACATCTCGAACTTTTAATACATCTTTGTGATCTAACGCCTGACGTAATCGCATGTACTCAGAATCATCAAGCTCTAGATCATTGCAGACCGACCTCACGAGATTAGGTAAAGCCATATCAATAGTCAGATTCTTAACACCAAATTCACTCAGTGCATCTGCCAGAACCACAATCACCTCAGCATCAGCTGCGCTAGATTCTGCTCCAATTAATTCAATCCCTACCTGCGTGAACTGCCTTTCTGGCCTGAGCTCACGTCCGGACACGCGCAAAACTTGACCAGAGTACATCAGACGCAGTGGACGCTCTGCGTCAGCCAGACGTGTTGCCGCAATACGAGCAATTTGCGTTGTTACGTCAGCACGCAATCCGAGCATTCTTTGGGAAACCGGATCAATCATTCGGAAAATCCGATTCGCAACGGCTCCACCGACCCCACTTAGTAGCGTCTCCTCAAACTCGATAAGAGGCGGTTTAACCCGCTCATATCCGTTCGCTGCAAAGCATGCAGTAAACTTGTCCACAGCCTCCGCCTCGAAGGCTGCCTGTGGTGGCAAGAGATCGCGCAGTCCCTCTGGCAACAGTGTTCTGTACAAATTTTCACTCATGACCGGGTTTCGAAGTTCAGAACCTTAGTTTGTCCTTAGGTGCGTCATCTTAGTCGCACACATAATACAAGGACTTGTATCTTGCCAGGATTCTGCCAGCAAGCAAATCTATCAATTAGTGCAGGAATGGAATAGATCAGAAAGACAAGGCCATAGCTTCATGAACATGCGGTAGACTGCGTACACGCTGCAAAACTTCCCTATTGACCTGGTGGTCTAGCTGAAGCAAAGCAATAGCGTTGCCACCACCCTCCGGGCGGCCTAAATGAAATGAGGCGATGTTAACCTCAGCCTCACCCAGGATAGTTCCAAGAGCGCCAATAAATCCTGGTTTATCATCATTTATTACATAAAGCATGTGGGGACCCACTTCTGCTTCGACATGGATTCGATTGACATCAACCAGCCGAGGCATGTTGTCTCCGAATAAAGTACCACTAACCGTTCGCGATTGACGCTCAGTAGTCACGGTTAAAGTGATTAAGGTATGGTACATGTCACCTTCTTCACGCTTGACCTCCGTCACTTCAATATCACGTTCTCGGGCAATAATTGGTGCGTTAACCATATTCACGCTTTCCATAACCGGCGAAAGCAAGCCCTTAACAGCTACTGCTGTGAGCGGTCGCGTATTCAAAGTAGCAACATCGCCAATGTATTCGACGGTAACAGCGTGAATGCCACTCTGTGTCAGCTGACCCGCAAAACTGCCTAATTGTTCGGCTAATTTCATGTAAGGACTGAGCTTAGGGGCATCCTCGGCGGATACAGATGCCATGTTGAGTGCATTTGTTACAGCACCGTCCAACAGATAATCAGACATTTGCTCCGCCACCTGTACAGCTACATTTTCTTGCGCTTCACTTGTCGAAGCCCCTAAGTGAGGAGTTGCAACTATTGTATCCATGCCGAATAAATTATTCTTCTTAGCCGGTTCGTCTTCAAATACGTCAAGAGCTGCACCTGACACATGTCCGTCATCTAAAGCTTCCTTTAGAGCCGCTTCGGATATCAAGCCGCCGCGTGCACAGTTAATAATGCGCACGCCCGGTTTGGTCTTAGCCAACGCCTTTGCGTCGATGATGTGCTTAGTTTGGTCAGTTAGTGGTGTATGCAATGTAATAAAGTCAGAACGCATCAAAAGAGTATCTAGATCCACTTTTTCAATGCCTAAATCTCCTGCTCGCTCCGCCGACAAGAATGGATCATAAGCTATGACCCTCATCTTGATACCCTTGCCACGATCTGCCACGATTGCACCAATGTTGCCGCAACCGATAATGCCGAGAACTTTTCCCGACAGTTCAACACCCATGAATCGGGCCTTTTCCCATTTCCCACTGTGGGTCGACGCATTAGCAGCGGGGATCTGGCGGGCAAGCGCCATCATCATCGAAATAGTATGCTCTGCAGTGGTGATGGCATTACCAAAAGGTGTATTCATAACAACTATGCCGCGTTGGGTCGCAGCATCTACATCAACATTGTCCACACCAATTCCTGCCCGCCCGACAACCTTCAAATTAGCTGCCGCCGCGATAATCTCTGCTGTAACCTTGGTAGCTGAACGTACTACGAGGCCATCATATTCCGCAATGCAGAGACGGAGTTCGTGGGATTTCATCCCAGTTTTCACGGCAACATCGATTCCGCGCTCTTTAAAGACATTAACCGCCGAGGAACTAAGTTTATCGCTGATGAGTACTTTTGGCATAATCTGTCTAGATTAACTCACAATCAATTATCAGGTGTAGTCTGCTTTGATTCGAGCGTACGCCCAATCTAACCAATAGCAAAGAGCCTGAAGATCATACTTTTCCACAGTTGCCCCCCCCCATATACGAAGCCCAGGAGGTGCATCACGATACGCTCCAATATCATAAGCCACTTCTTCTTTCTCCAAAAGCGTAACGATCTTATCCGCAGCAATCCTTTGGTCCGCTTCCGAAAGCGCTGTGAACCAATCAGCAACGATCTTGAGGCAGATAGAAGTGCAGGATTGATGCTCCGCAGCCTCGGCCAGAAACCCCACCCAATAGGTGCGGCTGACCCAGTCCGATATAACAGAGAGATTGGATTCCGACCGACTAATTGCCCCAGTCAAACCTCCAACGGATTCAACCCATGTTAGGCTATCAATTGCATCCTCCACACAAAGCATAGACGGTGTATTAATAGTGGATCCTTCGAAAATGCTTCTATTAAGCTGCCCGCCCTTTGTTAGGCGAAAGACCTTCGGAAGCGGCCATGACGGAGTATAGCTCTCCAGCCGCTGAACCGTCCGGGGGCTAATTATTAGCATCCCATGCTGTGCCTCACCGCCCAATACTTTCTGCCATGAGAATGTCACAACATCCAGCTTGCTCCATGGCAAATCCATAGCAAAAACTGCCGAAGTGGAATCGCATATAGTTAGACCCTGCCTCTCATCCGAGATCCAGTCTCCATTAGGAACACAAACTCCTGATGTTGTTCCGTTCCAAGTAAACACAATATCCCGATCAGAATCGGCCTCGGACAATTCCGGCAAGGAACCATATTCGGCGTCGAGAACGCGGACGTCCTTTAGTTTAAGTTGCTGAACCACATCATTGACCCAGCCGCGGCCAAAACTTTCCCAAGCGAGAACGTCTATTCCGCGGGCACCAAGAACAGACCAAAGGATCATTTCTACAGCACCGGTATCAGACGCCGGAACGATTGCAATCAGATAGTCATCAGGCACTCCTAGGATATCGCGTGTCATGGTGACCAATTTACTGATTCGCGCCCTCGCCGGCTTGGCCCTATGCGATCGACCTACAAGTGCGGCAGAAAGCACGGCAGGTCCCCACCCTGGCCGCTTGGCACATGGACCAGAAGAAAAATTGGGATATGCGGGACGGGTGTTCGGTTTTACCGGGACAGACATCTGAGCACTGCAGCATAGTTTGGACAAGAAACGTTGGGAGACAAGGCGGCCGGATACTAAGGAGGCTAAGGGCCCACGTCAACGAACTGTTTTGGATCTCTATACCGTCATTAGGTCAGATTCCAATAAGCGGGTGCTATCAGAGAAAACGCAAGCCAAAGAAGGAGCTGCAAGGGCAGGCCCGCTTTTATGAAATCAGTAAACTGGTAGCGACCTGGTCCCATCACCAACAGGTTCGTCTGGTATCCCATTGGGGTTGCAAACGAACAATTGCAAGCAAATAGGACAGTTAGTGCAAATAACCTAGGATCTACACCTACCTGCGCTGCCAAGCCAATCCCTATAGGTGTAAACAGAACTGCACAAGCGTTGTTACTAAGAACGTTAGTAAACATTGCTACTACAAGAAAGAATGCAGATAAAATTATGGGTACCGAGGTCTCTCCAAACATTGTGACTACTGCACTTGCAATATATGCCGCTCCTCCAGTCGCTGTCAGGGCGGTGCCCACAGCAAGGGACGTACCAACTAAAAGAAATATTGTACGATCAAGGGCACGTCCTGCCTGCCGCATATTAAGACACCCTGCTATTATCATTGCGGTAGCCGCCCCGACGGCGGCCATAACAATTGGAATAGTGTCCGTTGCTGCAAGTGCAATTGTTGTAACAAAGATAGTTAAGGCACGTCGGCTACGGACACGGCTAGGAACGACACCATAAGTGCCAGAAATAAGAACTAAATCTCTCTCAGGCCTTAAAGATTCTATCTGCTCCTGACGGTCTTTTAGCAGCAACACATCACCGGACTGAAGTCGAATATCGGTCATCCGACCTGCGGGCATTTGCCCTCGTCGCAATATACCTACGAAAATAGCTTTTCGGTTCTGTTGTAGTCCGAACTGCTCCAAGGTTAATCCTATCATTCGAGACGTTGGCGTAACCATTGCCTCGACCATAATATGTTCCGAACTTACCGGCGCCGTCTCTTCTCCACCATCCTCAACACGCGTTTCATCGTAGTGCTTAACTCGACGCCCCATCAGATCAAGCCCATATGATAGAGGTGGATGGAATAGACCAGGCTGACGACTGGACAGCTGGGTCAGAGCCTTTCTATGTGCTGCGATAACCAGGATATCTCCAGGCCGAACATCGTAGTCATCGAAAGGAGGAAAGATAATTTCTTCTGCTCTGTAAATGTGACGGACCGTGATTTCGGGTAATGCTCTGAAGGCAGCTGCAACAGCCTTGGCTCCAATCAAATCCGAGTCCGCTGGAACAACAAATTGTGAAATATACTGACGGCCATGAGCTTCATCCGAGGAAATAGAATTCCGCTCAGGTAAAATCAGTGGCAATACAAATAAAACATAAGCTAGCCCGAGTAGCGCCAACAAACCCCCAATTCCTGACATCTCTAGAAATCCTAGCTCGCGCAGACCCATTTGAGTCATAGCACTACTAACAAGTAAATTTGTGCTCGAGCCGATTAGCGTCGTCATTCCGCCCAAAATAGCGACAAAACTCAAAGCCATCATTGCTCTACTTGTTTGCAGACCTGTCTTTTGTGCTAATGCTTGAAGAATAGGGATGAATATAACGACTATCGGTGTGTTATTAAGAAATGCAGACAAGACCCCAGCCAACAATAAAATAATAGCCAGTAGCATCGTGGGTTTCACTCTTAACTGTGCGATCGCCTCACCAATAGCTTCAATTGTTCCTGTACGGACCATGCCCTCGCCTACAACTAATAAGGACAAGACTGCTATCAAAGCAGGGTTAGCAAAGCCAGCAAGAAGCTTTTCTGCCCCCAAGAGGTTTGCGTTGAAGGTACCAGGCAATGGAAATAGATGAAAAAAAACGAGCAAAACCGTTAAGACTAGAAGTGAGCTGATTTCCAATGACAGCCACCGGGAAACGTACAGTGCAAGCAATAGACCGGTTAGTCCGAAGACCACCCACATGTGAAAAGTAGATTCAAATCCGGTCATGGCTTAATCAACTAAATCCCATGACTATGATTAAGCGGCCCACTACCCTTTCCAATTCCCGGAGCCAGTGCTATTGCTCTTTGTACATAGTTCCGCGCCCGTTTTACCGCATCATGCAAACCGAGGCCCTGGGCAAGGCCTGACGCAATTGCAGAGGCTAGAGTACAGCCCGTTCCATGCGTCGATGACGTCACAATCCGCTTTCCCTTAAATCGCTCAAAACCATTTTCTGTAATCAGAAAGTCAACAATATCTTCTCCTTCGAGATGTCCTCCTTTTAGTAAAACTGAATCAGCGCCCAAGCTCCTGAGTGGTTCCACCGCCCGTTCCATATCTCCAACAGTCCTTATTGTTAGGCCGGTCAGAATCTCGGCTTCGGGAAGATTTGGTGTGATTACTGCCGCTCCTTTGATAAGCGTCTTCATTAATACGTTTACAGCACGCTCAGTAATTAATTTGTATCCACCTTTTGCAACCATTACAGGATCAACAACACGTGGCACATTCCGAGCACAGTCAGTTAGGGATTTTGCAACAGCCCGCACTATAGGCGTTGAAGACAACATTCCCACCTTAACAGAATCCGCACCTATATCTTCCATCACGACTTTAATTTGTCTTGCGACAAAATCCGGTGGAACATTGTGGGTGCTGTAAACACCACTTGTATCTTGCGCAGTTAAAGCGGTTACTGCTGTAGAAGCATATCCTCCGAGACAGGTGACGGTTTTAATATCGGCTTGAAGTCCTGCACCGCCGCTGGAATCGGAACCAGACACAATCAGGACACGACCGCGAATCATCAAAGCCAATCCAAGCCCTATACCGCGGCAGTTCCAATGACATCGGCGAGCGCTGCCACTGCTCCAGAGACAACGCCCCGGTCATCCCCTTCTGCCATAATACGAATAACTCGCTCCGTCCCAGACTCTCTGATAAGCAGTCGGCCATTGCCATCAAACTTGCGCTCAGCTTCAGCAATAGCTTCTTTCACAAGCGCATCGTTCAGAACATTCTGTGCTTCAACTCCCCTTGCCAGTTCAACATTCTTCAAGAACTGAGGGACAGGATCAAAGACTCGCAAACTTTCGCTAGCCGCTCGATCCTCCCTAAGCATAGTTGCCATAACTTGCAGAGCTGCAATCAAACCATCACCAGTGGTAGCATGGTCAACCATTACTATATGGCCAGACTGTTCTCCACCGAGATTATAACCCCCGTCTCGCATACACTGAACGACATATCGGTCCCCTACTTGAGTTCGCATAAGCTTAAGATCAAGACCAGACAAGAATCTTTCAAGGCCTAGGTTGCTCATGACGGTGGCAACAATGCCGCCGCCCCTCAATTGGTCGCTTTGCTGCCAATACTTTGCAATAACACCCAAAAGCTGATCGCCATCAAGTAAAGAGCCGGTCTCATCACATATGACTACCCTGTCCGCATCCCCATCAAGAGCAATGCCAAGATCTGCTCCGTGTCGGACCACATGCTCTTGAAGCAAATCTGTGTGAAGAGACCCGCAGCCGCGGTTGATATTAAAACCATCAGGAGTAACGCCCACCTTAATAACTTCTGCGCCAAGTTCCCAAAGTACTGCCGGTGCAACCTTGTAAGCTGCTCCATTTGCACAATCGATAACTATTTTTAGTCCATCAAGCCGTAATCCCCGCGGAAAGGTATTTTTACAATATTCGATGTACCTGTATCGCCCAGCACCGTCATCAAGCCGGATTGCTCTTCCTAGATGATCTGATTCAACCCTACAATCGGACATACTACCATCAATGAGATCTTCGATCTTAGATTCAACCTTATCCGATAGCTTATATCCATCCGGGCCAAACAACTTTATACCATTATCATGGTATGGGTTATGCGACGCAGATATCATAACTCCTAGATCAGCTCTCAACGACCTCGTCAGCATAGAAATGCCTGGTGTTGGAATCGGCCCGACAAGTATTACGTCCATACCCACAGATATAAACCCAGCTGTTAAGGCTGGTTCAATCAAGTAACCTGACAAACGAGTGTCCTTACCAATCACAACACTGTTTCTATGACCACCCACGCTAAAAAGATGCCCAGCTGCCATTCCGATACTTGTTGCAACTTCAGCGGTCATGGGATCCTGATTAGCGGTTCCCCTAACACCATCCGTTCCAAATAACTTACGACCGTTCATATCTCCTCGCGACCTCACCAGGCCCGACGTTGAAAATAAACAAACAGATTATTAAAAATAGCAGGCAAATAAAGCACGGTGTCACCTGCCAGTCAAAACTCGGTGTTGCACCTTGAAGGCCTGTAAGGTCTCCTTGACATCATGTGTCCTTATTATCTGTACTCCTTGTCGCACCGCTTCTAGCCCAATAGCAACGGATCCCGGCAGTCTCTCATTGATCCCTTCATTATTGCTAGTCCTGCTAATGAAGCTCTTGCGGGAGCCCCCAACCACTACGGCGCAACCTAAACCGTGCAACATACCTAGATGCGAGAGCGCCTCGGCATTATGGCTGTCCGACTTTCCGAAACCGATCCCCGGGTCAACGCAAAGTCTATTCAAATCAATTCCCGCAGCCGCACAAATGCCTACACGTGCCTCCAAATAATCAAAAACGTCTCCCGGAACCCATCCGTATTCTGGGTTTCTCTGCATTGTTTGAGGATCACCTTGCATATGCATGAGAATAACAGAAGCATTTGACTCCTTAATAATTGCAAGAGATCTAGAATCTCCAGAAAGCGCAGTAACATCATTAACGATACAGGCACCGGCAGCCAAAGCAGCCGACATAACCTCGGCATGTCGTGTATCTATTGATACCAGTGCACCTTGCGCGGCAAGAGCTCGGACGACTGGTTCAGTGAGTTGAATTTCACGATCCGGACGTACAGGTTTAGCACCTGGACGTGTACTCTCCCCACCGACGTCGAGAATGTCAGCACCTGCCTCTAGCAGCTGCAATCCATGCTCAATCGCTTTTTCGGGCGAAATGAATTTTCCACCGTCTGAAAAACTATCAGGAGTGACATTTATCACCCCCATGATCTTGGTACGATCGAGTGATAAGCCGGCAAAAGGACGACGCGGAGTACAAAGAATGCTAGTGCGAGTCTGAATATTCTTTTTTGTTTCGGCGCTTAACGAACCTACCCATTCATGGAGCAATGCAGTAGGTACAACATTAAATTGGGTTGTCCCATTCTTCCGAACTGCCACCTCCAATGCGGTAAAAAAGGTACCTGCACCGACTAATTCCATAGCAGCATCTAACTGCACCGCAGAACCTAAAAGTGACCCATGCACATAGCCCACAGGGGTAACATAAATAGATTGCTCGGTGCATGGCCCGACGTGTGGAGCTGAGCTCTTCTGCACTCTCTATCTACTCTTCGTTTACTTGCTTACCTTAGGCACCCAAGCTTTCCCAGGCATTGTCTGATTAGGATAAGGGCGACAGAGCTTGTCAGACTCATCCGTCTGGTTGAGGTTGAGGCTCAGGATCATGTCCAAATTCACCTGACTTCTGATCTACTGGTTCAGCGTCAGTCTTCGGAACAGAGGTGCGTCTCCCGGGATCGCGCGGTCGGGTTGTCGGCTTGTCATCCTTATCTATGGAGTCACCTCTAAGAAGGGCATCTATTTCCGCTCTTGAAAGGGTTTCGTATTCTAAGAGTCCATTAGCTATTATCTCTAATTGGTCCTTATATTTTGTAAGTATCTCCCTGGCCATTTTCTCACCAGTTTCTATGAACCGCCGTACCTCTTCGTCAATCAGCTTCGCCGTTGCATCCGACACGTTTTTTTGTTGCGCGACAGAATGACCAAGAAAAACTTCCTCTTGATTGTCATTGTAGCGCAAAGGTCCAAGTTTATCAGAAAATCCAAATTCGGTCACCATTCGACGCGCAATTAGCGTAGCCTGACGTATGTCATCAGATGCGCCAGTCGTGACTTTGTCTTCACCAAACTTCATTTCTTCAGCAATTCGACCGCCGAACAAGCTTGCAAGTTGAGCTTTTAATTCCACTAGCGATTGGCTGTATTTATCTCGTTCCGGCAAAAACATAGTAACACCGAGCGCGCGACCGCGAGGAATGATAGTAACCTTGTGAAGCGGCTCATGACTTGGTACATGCAACATAACTAGGGCATGCCCTGCTTCGTGATAAGCAGTAAGTTTCTTTTCGTCCTCTGTCATTACCATAGAGCGGCGTTCCGCTCCCATAAGGACTTTATCCTTCGCCTCCTCAAATTCAAGCATAGTTATTACACGTTTTGTCTTGCGGGCAGCTAGCAAAGCGGCCTCATTTACAAGATTCGCTAAATCGGCACCTGAAAAGCCAGGCGTTCCACGAGCAATCACCTTAAGCTCCACATCGGGAGCTAGTGGCGTCTTTCGCGTATGAACCTTAAGAATCTTTGTCCGTCCAAGAATATCAGGATTCGGCACCACCACTTGTCTATCAAACCGACCTGGACGCAGCAAAGCGGGATCAAGTACATCAGGACGATTCGTGGCAGCTATCAAAATCACACCTTCATTCGCTTCGAAACCATCCATTTCTACAAGTAGCTGATTTAGGGTCTGCTCGCGTTCATCGTTGCCACCACCCAAACCAGCACCACGATGTCGGCCAACCGCGTCTATTTCATCAATAAAGACTATACAGGGAGCATTTTTCTTCCCTTGCTCAAACATATCACGGACACGGGACGCCCCAACGCCCACGAACATCTCAACGAAATCGGAACCTGATATTGTAAAAAACGGAACGTTTGCCTCACCAGCAATCGATCGCGCAAGCAGGGTTTTTCCCGTCCCTGGTGGACCTACCAGAAGAACTCCTTTGGGGATCTTGCCCCCCAAACGCTGGAACTTAGCCGGATCTCGCAGGAATTCGACGACTTCTTCCAATTCCTGCTTAGCTTCATCTATGCCAGCCACATCTTCGAACGTTACCCGCCCTTGCTTTTCAGTCAGCAACTTTGCACGAGATTTGCCAAATCCCAGAGCCTTGCCTCCTCCTCCCTGCATTTGGCGCATGAAAAATATCCAAACACCTATGAGCAATAGCATTGGAAACCATGAAATTATAATACCCCAAAATGTTACCTCGTTATCCGACTGAGGAACCGCTTCAATCGAAACGCCGTTATCTTTCAGAGTCGGTACCAATTCCGGATCATCGGGGGCATAGGTCTTAAAATCCCGCCCACTCTTAAACCGTCCGGTAATGCTTTCACCCTCAATCTTTACGCTTTGAATTTCGTTGCTCTCAACCGCCGAAATAAACTCTGAAAAAGTAATGGTGTTCGCCGAGCCGCCTGAGCCCCCGGGTTGAAAAAGATTAAATAGAGCAACTAGCACGACTAGAATTACGACCCATAACAGCAAGTTACGACTTACGTTCAAGGTAGAGCCCTTCCATCAAAGCTACATCTGAATCTAGCACAGTACAGCATTAGCTACGCTAAACCCCTATCCTCCCTACATAGTGCAAGATACACACCTAGCAAGGGAAAAACTTGTTATTGGCACTATACATTATTCTCAGGCAACAGTGCTCTAGGTGGATCAAAGGCGATCGAAATTGCTTTCTTCATTGATTCCTTAGTGCCTGGCCACCAAACCCCTAATACAGGAACTCCTACAATGCCCGTAGAATCTCTAATAATTGGCACAGTTTGGCGCTGATCCGCTCCATAAAAAGACTTTATATCACTATTATTAACCTTCTTAAGAGCAGACCACTCACCAGATGTCAAAGCAGAAACATTTATGGAGGCAAAACTCTTGCTATTCGGCGCATAACTGATACGAAACCTATTGTCCCACAGGACCTTGGCATTCGGCTCAATAACACAGTTATGATCAATCGCACCCATCTCCCTATAAATAACTAGTACTCCCACCCTGCGCTCAATTCTGCATCCGTGGAGCGTCTGACCACGCCAATCGCCGGAACAAAACTTATCGTATGCTCGTCTCAAACTCTCGAACCTAGGCCCATAGACTTGGCCTGAAACAGTGGCCAAGATGCGAGACATACACCGCAACGCGATTTCTGCAGGCGTGTCAATTAACGATTCGATGTCAACTTCGAGTGTTCCACATGATGAGAGTCTGCACGAGGCTTCAAGTGTCGAACGGACGTAGTAATCCAGAGCCGTTTTGGCGCGAGCAAGGTGGCATACTGTGTTTAATAATCGATTTTGAGTAAGACCTTCAGACTCGAGTATGGCTTGTGACTGACGAAATCTAACA
>Ga0315336_1004729_pt1 | contig 15719 bp, 11 predicted proteins | sample ASW5metaG_FD_204512 | JGI IMG/M metagenome (GOLD analysis project Ga0315336, IMG submission 204512) | Ammonia-oxidizing marine archaeal communities from Monterey Bay, California, United States - ASW #5 | ecosystem: Environmental > Aquatic > Marine > Intertidal zone | place: USA: California...
AACAACAACTGTTGACAATGTCGAACTCACTCCTGAAATTCAAGAACTTGAATACACCTTGGAACAAATCGAACTTGGTGATTTTGATCACTTTATGCTCAAAGAAATTCATGAACAACCCGCGACTCTTCGAACGTGTATGCAGGGTCGAGTCGATGCGGTTGATGGGAAAATTATTCTCGGCGGTGTCGCTGATTTTGAAGAAGAACTCGCAAAAGCAAAACGAGTGTTATTACTCGGGCAAGGCACAGCGTTACATGCAGCGATGATTGGCGAATATTTGTTTGAGGGACTCGCAGGCATTCCAACTGAAGTTGAGTTTGCCAGTGAGTTTAGATATCGAAATCCAATTGTTGAAGAAAACACTATTGCAATTGCTGTCAGCCAAAGTGGTGAGACAGCGGACACGCACGCAGCAATTCGAGAAGCAAAACGAAGGGGCGCGCTAACACTCGGTGCAGTCAATGTTGTTGGTTCAACAATCTCACGGGACACTGATGCGGGTGTCTACCTTCGCGTTGGTCCTGAAATTGGCGTTGCTTCAACGAAAGCATTCATCGGGCAAGTTGCGGTATTGACGATGCTCGCAACGTACGTCGGCAGGCGTCACCACCTTGCTCGTGAAGACATGTTGGATTTGCTGAGTTCACTTGAAGAAATTCCTGATCATATTGAAACAGTGCTCAATCAGTCAACGCATATTCTTGAGGTGACAAAAGGTGTTGTGAATAGAGACAACTGGTTGTTCCTCGGACGAGGCACCAATTATCCTGTCTCTCTTGAAGGAGCGCTAAAACTCAAGGAGATCAGTTACATCCACGCCGAGGGTATGCCCGCAGCTGAAATGAAGCATGGTCCCATTGCACTGATTGATAAGGGTATGCCTGTTGTGATTGTTGCAACGAAGGGGAGCCAGTATGAAAAAGTCATTGGAAACATGGAAGAGGTTCGGTCCAGAGGTGGGCATGTGATTGCTGTTGCAACTGAGGGTGACGAAGAAATTCGAAATCATTGCGATGATGTCATTTTCGTGCCAGATGTTCCTGAACCCTTGCAACCATTGCTTACAGTAGTCCCGCTCCAACTCCTCGCCTATCACGCTGCAGTTCTTCGAGGTAAAGACGTGGACAAACCACGAAACCTCGCCAAATCAGTCACTGTAGAATAATAGTGAATGACAAGTTCACGCATATTCCTATACTCTACTTTCTGTGAAACAACGAGCGACATCTTGGCAATGCGGCACGACGGCAGTATCCCTTGAATCGCCCATTTTTGTCGGCATATTGAATGTGACTCCAGATAGTTTTAGCGATGGGGGAGATTTTCTTGATGTGAAAGTCGCAACCGAGCACGCGATGAAACTCATCAGCGATGGCGCGACAATTATTGATGTTGGTGGCGAGTCAACCAGACCTGGCGCAGACCGGATTCCTGCTGTGGAACAAATTGCTCGAACTCAACCGGTCATTCAGGCAATTAGAGAGCGAAGTGATGTGTGCATTTCCATCGATACGACCCTAGCCCAAGTTGCAGAAGCCGCGATTTCTGCGGGCGCAAACATTATTAATGATGTGGCGGCTGGGGTTGAAGATGAGGGAATCCTCTCCCTAGCAGCAACAACCGGTGCAGGATTAGTACTGATGCACCGGAGACTCCCACCCGAATTTGAGCAATTCAGCGATGCATATCAAAACGAGCCTACTGCACACAACATCGTGGAAGAGGTGGCATCATGGCTTACAAATCGAATGGCAATTGCAATCGACATGGGGGTCCAGCGAGCCACCATTGCACTCGATCCTGGACTTGGCTTTGGCAAAAGTCTTGAACAGAATTGGCAACTCATCGAGGAGTCACATCATTTTGTTGAAATGGGTAATCCCGTCTATATGGGTGCGAGCAGAAAAAGTTTTATTGGCTCTATGTCAGGAATTGAGATTCCAGAACTCCGAGATAGTGCTTCGGTAGCAACAACGTTGGAGATGGCGATGCAAGGTGTGCAGATTTTTCGAGTCCACAATGTTCGTGAGCACCACCTAATGCTACAATCTCTACTCGCAATGCAACTAGAACTTTAGGAGATAGTACCGTGGCACTAGAATTTACAGACTCAAACTTCCAAGCCGAAGTGCTCGACTCAGATCAACCAGTCCTTGTGGACTTTTGGGCAGAATGGTGTGGACCATGCAAAATGCTTGGCCCAGTCATTGACGAACTCGCTGTAGAGTTCGAAGGAAAAGCAAAGGTTGGTAAGGTCGACATCGACACAAATAGAGACGCTGCTGTGACGTACGGAATTCAATCCATTCCGACCATTCTTATTATGAAAGACGGGGAAATTTCCAATAAGTTCGTCGGCATTGCTTCGAAAGATGAGTTGACTGATGCAATCAACGCGGCGATGTAATTTTTTACTTTTTTAATGTTTACTTTTTAAAAATGGGGCCGTAGCTCAGTTGGGAGAGCGCTTGCATGGCATGCAAGAGGTCGTCGGTTCGATCCCGATCGGCTCCACTTGTTTCGAAGGAAGCAAGACAAGAGCCTAGTAATGCTCTGGTATGTATGAGTGTTCCCACAGTGCCGTTTGTTTATGTCTACTTTGTTAGAATACTCCTATGTCAAACAAAACAGCACGTGTCATGGCGGGGAATCCATCGAAGAATAAATCGCTCTATCGAGCAGTTCGATTCATGGTCCACGATGCGATGATTGCAATCGATTTGCCAGACGGTTCGAGGACACTCATCCTTCGCGAAATTGAAATGGATCGAGCAAAAAAACATGCTCATGCAGATCGCGTTTATGGGTATTCAGATTTCACGCCCCTCAGTGGTTTGTCGGGCGACCGCGAAACGGCTGCGTCGCAATCAACAACCGAGTGTCTGCTGCGAAATGGCATAACTGCCGTCATTGCGGATCGCACTCTTCCATTACTTTATATTGACGAAATGCAGGCAGCAGGCATTCATGTTGAACTCGATCCAGATATGGGTGTCCTTGATCGACGCGTGAAAGACGAAGAGGAAATCAAACATCTCCGTCATGCACAGCACATCACTGAGCAAACGATGCAAATGGCGTGCGAGACCGTTGCGAAGGCCATCCCAGATGAACTGGGAGTGTTACATTTTGGTGGTGATGTGCTTACAAGTGAACGTCTCCGCACAAAGATTGACGGCTTCTTACTTGAACGAAATTTTTATAATCCACCTTGTATTGTCGCTGGCGGGAGTGATGGTGGTGATTGCCACGAACTTGGCAGTGGTCCCTTGCGAGCGAGCGAACCGATCATCATTGATATTTTTCCACTGGACAAGGAATCGATGTACAACGGGGATTGCACGCGTACCGTTGTTCACGGGAAGATTCCAGAAGAAATTGCAAAGATGCATGCAGCAGTAATCGCTGCAAAAGATGCTGCCATTGCAAAAACAAAAGCAGGAGTATCAGGCGAAGATGTTCACCTAGAAACGATTCGAGTGCTTATTGAACTCGGGTACGTTGAAGGTCTTCCAACCGAAAGTGACCCCGATATATTCTGCTCGATGCCACATGGCACAGGGCATGGCATTGGACTTGATGTACACGAACCGCCACTTCTCGACCGAAACGGGGCGAATTTACTTGTCGGGGATGTGATTACGATTGAGCCCGGTTTGTACTCCCGCGCCATTGGGGGAGTACGAATTGAAGACATGGTGCTTGTTACTACAGAGGGTAGCGAAAACTTCAATACACTTCCAGAAGGATTGGCATGGTAAATACTGCAATAGTACTCATCTCTTTTTTTTCTCCGACGCCCGAAGTGTCATTTGAGCGCATCATTGTCCCCGATGGTTACTCCAAACAACTGATTGCATCTGAACCTCAAATTATGGACACCGTTTCATTTTGTTTTGATGAACAAGGCAACATTCTTATTGCCGAATCTTTTCGACAAGAAAATGCAGTTCCTGACAATCGATCAAGCCCGTTCTGGCTTCAAGATGATTTGCAAAGCCAAACTATTGATGACCGCTTAGCAATGTACGAATACTGGGCGGATCAACGTGTGAATGGAATGGATTTTTACACCGAGTTCGAAGAGCGAATTCGTAAACTTGAAGATACAGACGGCGATGGCGTGTTCGAGTTATCAACAATCGTCGCGGATGGTTTCAATGCCCCACTTGATGGCACAGGCGCAGGGCTCCTTGCGATTGATGGAGATATCTGGTTTACGTCAATCCCAACCCTCTGGCGACTTCGGGATACAGATAAGGATGGCAGAGCAGAAATACAAGATGAAATTTTTACGGGGTTCGGTGTGCGAGTTGCTCTCCGGGGTCACGACCTCCATGGACTTGCTTTGGGAATAGACGGCAGGTTGTACTGGTCACTTGGTGACCGAGGATATCACCTTGAGCTTGATGATGGTCGCGTGCTTCATAGTCCAGGGGAGGGCGCGGTGTTTCGCTGCGAACTTGATGGCAGTGAGTTGGAGGTATACCATCATGGATTGCGAAATCCTCAGGAACTCGCCTTTGATCAATATGGGAATCTATTCACCGGTGACAATAATTCAGACGCGGGCGATAAGGCAAGGTTAGTCTATTGCGTAGAGGGCGGTGAGACTGGGTGGCGTATGGAGTATCAGACCCTTGAGGGCGATAACAAGCGGGGACCCTGGGTGCAAGAGAATGGCTGGGACCCACATGCGAGCGAAAGACCAGCCTGGATTTTGCCAGCAATTGACACGATTGGCTCAGGTCCATCGGGATTAGTAGCGTATCCTGGCGGGGGATTATCTGAGCGATACGACAATCATTTTTTCTTATGTGATTTCCGAGGTACCGCTGAGCACAGCAACATTCTTTCTTTTGCAGTTGAACCAGATGGCGCGCATTTCAACATGGTAGACCTCCATCCATTTGTGAAGAAGGTGCTGTGTACCGATGTTGACTTTGGATATAACGGCAAGATGGTCATTAGTGATTGGGGAGAAGGATGGACAGGGAATTATGAAGGGCGTTTGTATTCAGTGTGGGATAATGAGCAACTTTCTAGGGGCGATGTGTCCGAGATTTTCCAAGAAGGGTTTCAAGACAGAACGAGCGGTGAACTTGTTTCAATGTTGTCACACATTGATCGTCGTGTCCGTATTCGCGCCCAGTTTGAACTCGCAAATCGAAAGGACGCGAGTAGATTGCACGATGTTATCTTACGTTCGAAGAATCAACTCGCCCGCATCCACGCAATGTGGAGCTTGGCAATGATAGATCGCAGGGGTGGAACTGAAAGTAGGCTCATTGTTCCGCTACTCCATGATGTGGATCCAGAGATTCGTGCTCAAGCATGCAAAATCCTTGGAGAAGCGAGATTCACCAAAGCATTCCAAGAAGTTTCGAATTTGATTGACGATGATTCTGCGAGAGTTTCTTACTTCGCGACCATTGCCGCAGGCCACCTTGGCAACCCCCATGATGGCGTCATCACGATGTTGGAACGCAACAACAACAAGGACGTGTACTTACGTCACGCAGGTGTTGTAGCTCTAGCAAATAGCCAATATCCATCCGCGCTCATGAATCTTTCTGAGCATCCCGAACCTGCAGTTCGACTTGCTGCAGTACTTGCGCTAAGAAAATTACAGTCACCATATCTCTCTGAATATTTACTTGATGAAGATGTTGCAATTGCAACCGAGGCTGCTCGGGCAATTCACGATGTTCCAATTCAAACTTCGATGGAAGATCTTGCTAGCACGCTCCAAACCGCAATAGGTGCACCATGGCAGCGAAGAGCTCTCAGCGCTTCCGAGCGACTGGGGAAAGAAGCGAATCTCCAAGGAGTACTTGCATTTGCGCTGAATACTGAAAATAGTGAGCGAGTGCGAACCGTAGCAATGCGTATCCTCAAAACGTGGACGAACCCCCCACCACGTGAAATCGTCGACGGTCGATGGAGACCAGTCAATGATGGACCCCGCCGTTCTACCGATGCAATTCGTGATGCGATTTCTGATTTAGTTGCGTCAACATCTGGGGCGCTGCAACTTCATGTCTTTGAAATCGCGCAGAAATATCATTACGACTTACCCCGCGAATTGAATGAAGAAATTCTATACGCAGAAAACGAACCAATCGAGCTCCGCGTTCATTGCTTGCGTTCACTGAGTGATGCACAAGCGATTGAGTTTGGCAGAGCACATTCATCTTGGCAGTTGCGGGCAGTCGCCAATGATCTTCTCCTTGAATCAGACAAAGACCAAGCCGTTGAGATATTACTTCAGAAAATTGATGCCGGCGAGATGCAAGAGGGGCAAGCTGCGGTTCAATCGCTCGCAAACTACCGAGAAGCATTCGAAAAAATCGACCCCGAATCACTGCCAGTAGCGTTGCAACTTGAGTACGCAGAAGCTGCCGGTGAACCACTTATGTTCGGCGCCCCGCTTGAAAGTGCGTGGCTCCTACAAGGGGGAAATGCAATTCGAGGAAAACGAGTGGTGTTTGAAAACTCCCGAAGCGAATGTTTGCGCTGTCATAAAATCAAAGACCATGGTGGTATCGCAGGGCCATCCCTTGATGGGGTTGCAAATCGCTTAAGCGAAACCCAATTGTTAGAAGCTCTGCTCATGCCGAGTGCTGAGGTCACGGTTGGTTTTGGTGAAAGTTCTGCGATGCCACCGATGGGAGTGTTGCTCGATCATCGCGAGGTGCGAGACGTTATGGCTTACCTGAAGACCCTTGAGTAACTTCTGCTGTGGCTACCATCGACTTCGATAACGCGATTGCGATTGCACCCAGTAAATAACTCAGTGCGATTGCAACGACAACTACGTATAACCCGTTTTGAATTTCAGTTTTTACTAAATCTTTGCCCTCGGTCGTTACAAGGAATAACGCCAATCCAAAGACATCGAGCATGCACCATCTCGAGACGGAATCAATAATCGCTCGTATGCGAAGATGAGCGCCAACGCTCATTGGGATGACCCAACCTACTAGGACGAGCAAAAGTCTGAACAGTGGGAATAACGCAAGTGTTCCAACCATGGCAATGAGCAACACCCATCGCTGTTGTTCTTGTAACAATTGTATAATTTCAGAAACGCTGTAGGAACGGGAAACGAGCAAGAGTTGAGAAATACGGAGGAACGTTGCGTGCAATGCTTCGATGAGTGCAATTGCGGAAACTGCGACCAGGACAGGTACAATCCAACCCAAAAGTAATTTATCAAAGAGGAGCCACACTCGTTTCTTTGAATAGTGAACGACTGGTTTTTCCTCATGCAATTGCCTACGAGCAAGCCCTATGATAATTTCAGAAGTAATCATGCTTAGCGTGATTGCTGAGATAAAGAAATACACCCCTGTATGAATCGTGGACGAAATGAATGACTGGTTACTCGTCAGTGCAAGCAAGAGCACAACGACGAATATGTCCATGTAGGACCATTTACCCAAAAGTTCAATAATATGCAAGAACTTCTCTCGACTTGAAGATTTCCAGGGAAGAAACCACGCCGCAAACAATGAAATCAACTTCACAAATGGGAAGATAATAGAGAAACCCAAAATCAGTCCCGCAACAAAGTAGAGTTTGTGTTCCCACATCAGTTCGACGGAGTGCGGAAGGCTGTAAATGACACCTTTGGAGAATGCGGCGTCTATTTCCAAAAATGGCAAAATGAGACCAAAAATATTGAGCACGAGTGAAGTGACGAGAAGAAGTGGAATTATCCACCCCTTCAATCCCGCCCACTCTCGCATTGTTTGACGCTTCGCCATTACCGACCATCCTAACCTAAAAATGACTCGCCCTTTTAACAATCAGGGTACAATTTCTGCCATGCTAATGGTATTGCTTACGAATGTGTTATGGCTCCTATTTCTCCTTGGCTGGTGTTTGCTCTGCTTTGCTGATGCAAAAAGGCAGAAGGATTAAGAAGCGTTACTCCATTGATGGAGCCGTTTCCCCACACAGTAAATATCATCAAGTTGGCTGAGAAATGCGTCAACAATAGCAGGGTCAAAATGTTTACCCTTCGATTGTTTGATGATGTCAACAGCATCTTCATGTGCCATTGCTTTTTTATAGACTCGCTCGGAGGTAAGCGCATCGTAGACGTCCGCAACAGCAACAATTCTCGCTGGCAAGTTGATTCCCTCGCCAGACAATCCAAATGGGTATCCGCTTCCATCCCACCGTTCATGATGACCTAGGGCAATTTGAATGGAAGTGTCTATCCATGGGTCCCGCCCAAGTTCTTCCGAAAGCGCAAGCAAAATATCAGCGCCAATTGTGGCATGGCGTTGCATTGCGTTAAATTGCTCATGCGTAAAGGCACTTGGATGAAGAAGCACATCGTCAGCAATGCCTACTTTTCCAATGTCATGCAAAATCGATGTTGCGGAAATAATAGAAACCTCACCCAGTGGAAGGATCGTCGGATGTACTTTTGCGTACGCTTGTGCAATGATAGAAGTGTATTGGCGAATTCTTGCGAGATGCGTTCCAGTATCGTCATCTCTCGATTCAGCAAGTTTTGCAAGCCCTGCAATCATCGCCATTCTTGATGGCGGAGGGTCGCCATTTTCTTGCGCCATATCAAACATCAAAAACGCAGTTTCAGCTTCAAGCCGTGCTTCCCTTTCCACGTTTAACTGAACGCGCAAAGAAGCAATCTCTTCTTCAAGAGTGGCGTTACGGGGAATAGTTGTTGGAATTGGAAGTGAACACATGTCTGCTCCGCAGACAAGTCCATAAAGGTGTAGTAGTTTTCAGCAAATTTTGTTATTTTCTAGGCCGGACGAAAAGATTTGTAAATTTCGCGTTGCCGCCGCCGATGCCGATGGCTCCGCCTTCACCCTCAACGCGGAATCTGGTCCATTTACCGACTTTGTTGCAGGGCAATTCTGTTTTTTTGCCATCAATAACAATATAAAGACTCGAAGTTTCATCTGTGCATTGGTAATCAAACATAAATTCGTATGCCCCACGTGAACTTGTACTCATGAGGGTGTCACTTCCTTGCTCTGCAACAAGAATATTATCGCCTGTTGACCAAAGGGTTTCGTCGCTAGTAGTCCATCCATTGAGATTAATCCCCGTAAAGAGAGTCACGAATCCCTGATCTTCACTCGCAACATCAGAAGCAGGAATTGCTGGTGCGGTTGGTGGCAACTCCAAAATACGAATGTTTTTAAACTCTGCTTCCGTTCCTTCGGCCTCAAAGCAAATATACCCCTTGCGAGGCGTGACGTCATAACCGCCGGAGACGAATGCACCGTTGACAGATAAATTAATTTGACCATCAATGCATGTCATGATGTAGTGATTCCACTCTGGGGCTGGAAGTGACCGTCGCTCACTTGGTAAACATCGTTGGATATGTTCCCCGTGTGGGTGCTGGTCATCTGGAATCATCGAAGCGCCCCAAATCGAAAAAATATCGCCATGCGTGGTGTACCAATCGAGTTCTTTTCCATCCATGATTTGAACTTCGATGGAGCGAGTAAATGGCACGCCCACCGCTGGAATAGAATCAGACCAAACAAACAAACCTGCGTTTCCATTTTCAACCATATGGCGCCAGTCGAGTTCAAGAATAAAATTTTCGTACATCTTGTTTGTTCGCAGGACGCCCGTTGGCTTGCCAGTCGTCACAATCATGTTTTCTTTTGCCGTCCACGTACTTTTGTCCCCGTTCACAATGGTCCACCCGTCTAGGTTTTCGCCGTTAAAAAGTGGAGACCATGTCGAGGTTCCCGAAACTGAAAATAGGCAGCAAATTGCAAGGGTGTATGTAATCATGCAAACATGGTAGCGACTATTATGGTGCGACTGCTATGCCATCCTTTCTAATTGCACTCATTTTAATGCTCCCTCTACCAGATTTCTCGAATGCTGGATGTAGGCCAGACCTCGCTTCATCTATCCCTGAATCTCAAGTGAACATTCTTAAATTTGGGGCTTTGCCAAATGATGGGCTCGATGATTCGGTTGCGATTCAAAAGGCAATCGATTCGCTTGCGAAGAGTGGGGGCACCGTACTCTTTCCCGCGGGCACATTTGTTGTCGAGCAACGAATCAACGTGCATGCGAACGCCATTCACTTGCTTGGAGATAATACAACGTTGTATTGCCCAAAACCTCTTGCGGATGTGTATGGCGAAAGTAAGAATTGGAGTTGGAGTAGCGGGTTTTTGCGCATGTCTGCGCAAGGTGATGTTGAAGAACTTGGCGTTGCAAGTGGGAATGCTCTCGACGGAGCGACTTCGATAAAAATGAATTGGAAAAGTGATCCTCCCGAAGTTGGGCAGTGGGTTCAACTCTGGTGGTTCAATGATACTGGTCACGATACACTTTTTAAATGGTTATATGGCGATGCAGTTTCACCTAACAAATACGGCAAAGAACTTCAAAAATCGACGAAACGAAGAGTTGTTTCGTGGTTCAAAGTCATTTCCATAGATGGCACTACGCTCACTTTTGACCCACCATTACCAATGCCCATCAAAGAACAGTGGAACGTTCAAGTCATGCAGGTGCCCTATGTAGAACAATGTATTGTTGAAAACCTCGACTTCGTTTTTGTTCAGTCAGAGTACCCTGGACATTTAAAAGAACGAGGACATAATGCAATCGCTGGTTCAGCACTCGTCGATTGTCTTTTTAAAAACATCACAACACAAAACGCTGATAGCGGAATCATATTAGGCGGGTGTGGATTTACAACGGTCGATGGTTTTAAAACTTTTGGTCGTACGATGCATCATCCAATTTGCTTAAGTTCGTGTAGTCACTGCCTAGTTGAAAACTTTGAATTGAACGCTCCGCATCGCCACGGAACGACGATTTCTTGGTGTAGCCATTTTAATGTGTTTACCAATGGCACAGGAAATGAACTTGCGATGGATTCTCATCGCGCCTGTTCGTTTCGGAATTTGCATCAGAACATCAAAATTCACCATGGCGAAAATCCGAAACAACCGCTTCGGAGTGGCGGAGCTTATGACAGAGGGTTACACGCAGCAAGAGAAAATGTCTATTGGAATATTGAACACGTTTTTCCAACGAATGGCGAGCCATTTAATATTTCGTATTTGAATGAGTGGCCACTTGGGGTCTTTGTTGGATGGCACGGGAACCGAGAAATTATTATTAAGCAAGCACTTGACGGGCAGGTGATTGAACACCTCAACGCTCCAATAGATGCAGTGCTTTATTAATGCTTTATGTACGTGCGTCTCAGTAAGAGTTCTGCGTCAACGATTCTAACGCAGAAGCAATTCCCTTGCATTGAAGGGACACTGACTTCATCGATAATCTTTACTCCATTCAGAAGAACCGATGTGTTATTGCCCTGTTGGATTTCGATGGTGCACCACTCACTTTGATCAATAAGGTTTGTCCGCATCGGGTGATCTGTGATTCCACCCGTTTTGCGTTCGCCGGTTGTGGCGAAATCGACCTCTAACTCACCAATTCGAATTGTTGCACTGCCTTTTCCATAAAATTTTGAATCAAAACGCAAGGATGCAAAAGAAGTAGTGACCGGAATGTGGAGAATCCCAGTTCCTTCGATGACAAGATCGCCGGCGTCACTTCTTGTCCACTCGACATCTCCCTCCAAAGTGATGGAGGTATCGTCGTATGTAAACGAATCCCAATCTTCAGAATCGGAGGAGAGGCGTTGTTTGATACGAACATCGCCAAAGGCAATGTTTCCTGTGACACTCGAGATTTGAAGTGTATGTTCACCACTTTTTTTCGAGGTGATGTTCGTGCCTGCAATAACCCCATTGATTTCAACTTTTTCAATAGAGTCATCGCCATAGGTGATGAGAAGGTTGTGCCAAATTCCAGGCGATAGATACCCATCAATCGGCGCATCAGTCAGGGCGTACCTCATGCCATTTGGCAAGTGTATGGACGTTTCGGCTCCTTCAGTCAACATGTACATCATTTTGATTTCACCATTCGTTGCAGTGAATTTTGATTTCATCCATTCGCCTTCCGTTGCAACAAGCGCTCCCATGCCTTCACTGGTTACAAATTGCGTCGGCGCATCAATATCAAGTTCTGCATTGCAAAGTTCAACGCCATTGTTTTCCCATAAATCAAAGGCATCGGCCCATGTGAGGTAGAGCCATCCTTCAACTTCTTCACCTCGCTCAATTGGTGGTTCGGTTTCTTTCGCAACATACACCAAGTTGCCTCCAGGCATTTTGTTAATGGTGTATGAGATTTCATTATGCAGAAGAGCAGAGCCATCAGTACTCATTGCGTCTGACAATTTCAGCATCACGCATTTTCCTGCTTCAAGATTCCCGATGATCACTCTTGCAGAGTATCCATCCTCAGAAAGGACGACATCTTCGACAGAGAGTGGTTCAATATGTTGCTTGGGTGAACCATACTCCCACCAATAATGGTAGTCGTATTTTTCGCCTTGAATATCTGGCGCTTTTGCAAGTGGTTTTGTAAAGGTAATGTCAAAGCCATTTTCAAGAAGATGTGCCCCATTCATTTCAAGGGGCAATTCTCCGTTGTATTTTATTCTCGCGATTCCACTGCCTGGAGCAAGTCCACCCCATCCTCGGTTTGTCATCCCCGAGTAGAGCGTGCCATCTGGCCCTAGCTCAATGTGATACGAAGAACCAACTCGTTGGTGTGCAAGCCAGCATGCACCTTGCAATACACCATCGATTTCTTCAAAATCTGCGCGTAGGATTTGTCCATTCGTTAATTCTGCGATGAGATATTGCCCTTGGAACGGTCCGTTTGTTGTATCAAGGATGACATTTCCTGTTGAGCGTGACCATTTATATGGGAGCCAAAGAGCAGGATGTTCCCGAGTGATTTCCGGATGGGGCTGTGTGTCGCTTGGCTCTACATCTGGTTGGTTGTCATACCAACGTAGAGATGCCGGGTGTCCATAAAACGCACCCTCTTTGATGGCGTACACAGGACATACCGCCATCCAATCGCCTTGGTTATCAGTAACAAGAAGTGTTCCATCTTCAAGAAAACCCATGCCGGCAGGGCTACGTAAACCTCCTGCCAGTGGTGTAACCTTGCCATCAGGCGAAAGGCGTAACACCCAACCCCGATAGGGAGCACGCGATTTTCCGTGCCACCAATGTGGATTCCAGAAACCCAGATTAAGTGAGAAATACATATTGCCTTCGCTATCGACAGGCAATCCAAACCCAAACTCATGGTAATTTCCACTCATCCCGAAGTCTTGCGTAATCGTTTGTACTTCGTCGATGCGTTGGTCACCATCAAGGTCAAGCAACTTTGAAACTTCACTTCGTTGCATGACATAAATTTCATTATCAACGACTGCAAGCCCAAGTCCTTCATGTAATCCTTCACAAATTAATGTAAAGACCGCATCCTCAGGATCGGTTGCCTCTGGGGTTTTAATTCGCCAGACTTGCCCGCGACGTGTGCTGACAACCATATCGCCATCCTCCATGAACCCCATGCCACCTACTTCGAGGACAGCGCCATTTGGCGGTGAAAGATAATCAATTGTCCATGGTGTTTGAACCAAGCAAAACGACGTAAAAAGTATGAGTGTAGAAATCATGGCGAATTCTCCCCAGCACTTCCGCCAAAATTTGCCTTCCCCCCAGTATAAATTGCATGTGTGATTATGAATGCATGTTCGCCGACAGGAATGAGCGGTGCATCTGATATATCCGTAGAAGATGGCGGGTGAATGACGATCGGTTCCGTTGAACGAATCGAAAACTGTTGTTCAATTAAGGTGCGAGTACCCGTTGTAGGCACGCATCTCTCTTCAACTTCTGCAACACGCTTTCCTTCTGGTGTTAAGAGAGAATATCGAATAACTCCATACTCTCCAAGTGTATTTGTTGAAGTGAGTTGAGCTCGCAGAGGTGTGTTGTTTTGCAAAGAGAAGAGTTGATACGGGGCACCGTCCTCTACTGTGATGACAATCGAACCGAGTAACTGAAGGGGTGACCCACCCCTTGCTCCCCAATCTTCCCGCAGGACAAAGTTTCCTTGCCTGATAGAAAGCAGCCGCACGTCATCAGCAACATATTCATAACTAAAGCGGTCGGGATTACCAATGACAAGCCCCCTTGGATGGAGTGCAAGTCCATCTCGAATTGGAGGAATCATTCCACGAACAACAAGTGGTCTGTCAATGACAACCATCTCGGTTTCGTCTGGGGTCGCTTCTTTCAATGACGGGGCGAAAGAACGAACATACGTTGATACCAGTTTGATTTGTTCTTTACTTAAAATATCCACGAAGGGTGGCATTGGTGTTCCGGGAATTCCAGATGCCGTTGTTTTTGAAATCGCGTGAAGCGTATTACCAAATGAAAATCCACCATCGGCAAAACTTCGAGCGGGTCGGTCGAGTTCAATGAATCCAACGCCATCACCCTTTTGACCATGGCAAGAAGCACAATACAACATATAAATATCTTCACCCTGATCGGTTACTTCGATGGGCGCTTTTTGCACGACCTCTTCGGATGGGTCACTACAACCAATAAAGAAAATGGAGGTAGCAAGAATGAAAAACCGTTTCATGTTCCACTAGGGTACATGACAAGCGAGTTCGCGTGCGGCTAAGAATGTAAGCCTTGCGGTTTTTGCTGCAAGTTCAGGCAAAATTTTATCCACCTCATCAGAAACTTTATGGTAATCCTCATGATCTTCCACGCTCAAAAAAACCGCAGGCACGCCCTGTTGCAGAAATGGCCATTGGTCCCCGCGGCCCAACCAATCCGGATGTTTGTCGCGAATAATAGTAAGCCCAACACTTTTGTTAGCCTGAGTAATCGCTCTTGATATTCGCGGAGCATCAGGTGACCCCTCTAAGAAAATAGTATTTGGGTCGCCGCGACTAATCATATCGAGGTTGATAACGGCTTTGATGTCTTGAACTTGTATAGGAGCGCTCTCGATGAAGTGTTTTGCGCCAACGAAGCCAGCTTCTTCTCCAGTTGTGGCAAGAAGAACAATAGACGAGAAGAGTGGAGATCGAAGCTGCCCAAGCGCTTCTGCAATTGCAATAAGGGCTGCAGTTCCAGAGGCATTATCATCCGCGCCGTTGTAAATTTTATCATCCCCAGTTTTACGCGGTCGCAAATGATCGTAGTGGGCAATGAGCAGAACAAATGATTCGCCTGTACCTTTCCACATCGCTGCAACGTTTGGAGCATCCCGCAAGTCGTCTGTTGGCAAGTACATCGACCTTTTTTTAGGAAGTGGCGTGAGCCCTGCATCCTTCCATTTTGTGGCGATGTATTTTGCCGCAGTTTTTGCGCCCTGTGATCGGTAATGCCTTCCTTCAAGTGCATCAGATGAAAGCCATCGCACGTCCTGTAGAATATTTTTGGATGTAAAGGAGCTCACTTGGGAAGTGTGATTAGAACTGCACGCGCCAATCAGAATGAATAGAGATAATGATACTTTAGACATGTTCTACTTCAATTCTACCCGCTGCAGCCAAACCAAGAATCACTTCCTTCTCTTCTGATTGCAATGTGATGGAATCTGCGATGTCATTTTTTGATATGACGGTAATGGTTGCGCCAAGGAGCAATCCGCTCTCTTCAGCGAATTGTAAAAAGGCTGTATCTTGATTGACGATTCTCGCCACAGAAACAGAGTCACCTTCGTTACATGATGCGAGTTGGGCTAGCGGCCGATGAAGTAACTCACCATTTGCAGTTGGAATT
>Ga0315336_1004730_pt1 | contig 15716 bp, 11 predicted proteins | sample ASW5metaG_FD_204512 | JGI IMG/M metagenome (GOLD analysis project Ga0315336, IMG submission 204512) | Ammonia-oxidizing marine archaeal communities from Monterey Bay, California, United States - ASW #5 | ecosystem: Environmental > Aquatic > Marine > Intertidal zone | place: USA: California...
CCCGCTTACCCACGCATGTCGTACCCACCGTCCACCGTAATGGTCGACCCCGTTATGAACTGCGCCAGATCCGACAACAAAAACAATGCCGCCCCGGCGGGATCCTCCGGTTGACCAATACGCCCGAGCGGGATATTTGGAATGACAGTCTCGCGGCCGATCTCGTCCAAGGGGCCTTTGGACATATCCGTCTCTGTCCAACCCGGAGCGACGCAGTTCGAGCGGATGCGATCGGGGGCAAGTTCGCGAGCCATCGAACGCATGAACATTATTTGCGCGCCCTTGGAGGTGGCGTAAGCAGAGTAGATGTCGCTACCGCGTTGCCCGGCAGTCGAGGTGTAGATGACGATGCTGCCGCCACCGTTTTTGCGCAGGGACGGCGTTGCGGACTGCACAGCGAGAAAGGTTGCCCGCACATTGATCGCCATGTTGCGATCCCAGAACGCCGGGGACATCTCGTCGATGGGCGCGGGTTCGAAGATGCCCGCCGCGATGACGACACCGTCGAGCTCACCGAGCTCGGCGGTTGCGGTGGCGACCACTCGCTTCGCTTCGTCAGCGTTGCTGAGATCGCCTTGGATCGCGAGGCCCCGGCGGCGGAGGTTTTCGATCTGCGAGACAACCGCCTCGGCTGCCGCGAGATTGGCAACATAATTGATACTGACATTGGCGCCGGCCTGCGCGGCCATGCGCGCTGTTGCGGCACCAATGCCGCGGGAACCGCCGCAGATGAGAATGTGCTTTTCGGTGAGGTCGATCACGGGGGACTCCATTAGAAGAAAAATCGCAAAATAGTTCAGCCTCACAGTCCGCCCGAGAGGTCCTATTCTACAAAAATCGACCCTCCTCGCCCATCTCCGCGTCGCACATGAGCGGAGCGGTGAACGCTCTCTCCTGATACCCCCGGCTCTGCCGGGGGAGTTCCATTAGCCAAGCGTTCTGTCGAGAATTCCGTTGGCTTTTTACGTGGGCTGTGTAGATGCTGGGGGGGCAGGATAATGTACAATGGAGGCTGCTTGTGCTGCTTGTAACTCGTTCAGGAGTAAGCTCTGGTCCAACACTAACAGGCGCAACCATGGCAGCCAGAATCTGGCGGCACAAATCTGTTTTGCTCCTCCTGGTGTTGCCGCTTGCAGCGTTCCTGGCTTATCCGTTTCTGACCCGAGAGCGCACTCCATCTCCAAGTTGGAGCCAGCCGGTCACCGTAGAGGCGACCGGACGGGACTTTCAGTGGTCGTTTCGGTATCCGGGCGCTGACGGCGATTTGGGCACTCCGGACGACAAGCGCTCTAGTCAACTGTTGATGCTGCCCCCTGCCGTTGATGTCACGCTGCTGCTTACAAGCGAGGATTACATCTACACAATCACGCTTCCTCCGTACGGTCTGAGAGAGATCGCCGCACCCGATCTAATCCATAAACTGGTATTCCATACTACCAAAGTCGAAGAGTTCGATCTGCTGGTCGACCCGCTGTGCGGTTTTCGCTTTTATCATGATGAGTTGATGGGGCGCGTTTCGATCGCGCCGCGGACAGACTATAGCACTTGGTTCGGGCCGTCCAATTCCTCTAATGAGCGGTCGTGAGATGACGGTGACACAGTATTCACGCAGTTGGCTCTGGGTGCTGCTGCCCCCGCTTCTCACTGGATGTTCTCGAAACCCCGCTCAGGAATCGCTGCCAGCACCCAGTCCGGACGGCGCTTACCACGTCTACCCAGGTCAGGAGATTCAACCGGCACTGGATGCGGCTGCGCGCGATGAATTGCACAAGACCGTCCATGTCCACGCAGGCGTGTACCGGCCATCCTCACCCGGTCAGGCAATGATTTGGTTCAACGCACGCCACGACGGCATCACGTTGGAAGCAGACGGTGACGTGGTCCTGACGGCAGAAAATAAAGAACTCGCGGACGCGTCGGCCAGCAGCTACCCCGCGATCGTCAACCATGTCATTTACTTTGGGGATGGAATCTCTCGCAAAACGGTCCTGCAAGGATTCAAGATTACCGGCGCAAACGGTTTTTTTACCAGGTCGGACGAACGGGGCCCGATTGAAACAACCGAGGGGTTGAAAAAAGGCCTCTTCTACTATCTGGATGGAGGAGCGATCAAGTTAGTTGGCCGATCCTATCCAACCGTTCGGCGCGTTGTCGTTCAAGACAACGTTACGGCGCTCTGCGGCGGCGGTGTGTCCATCGAGCATCAGGGGCGCAAAGACTCGGCGGCATATTTTAAGAACTGCATATTCAAGAACAATCGCTGTCCGGCGACCGGGCCTGCCATTGATGTCCTTAGTGGCAGTGCCGCCGTCATCGAGAACTGCCTGTTTGTAGCAAACATTGGCAACACCGGCATGAAGGAGGTTCGCCAGAAGTACCGCCTGGCGCACAATTGGGAACACGGGTCTGGCGCACTTACAGTTTTTCCAGGGTCACAAGCCCAGGTCCGAAACTGCACGTTTGTGAACAATTGGAATGGAGTAGATGATCACGGAAGCGGCAGCACGTACGAGAACTGCATTTTTTGGAAGAATTCCGCAGGCGACGGTTCACGCCCGGGTGGCCCCTACGAACTTGACATTCTCGACGCGAGCGGCGTGCGCAATTGTTTTTTGAGGGGCGATCGAATCGACTTGCGGAGTACTATCGATACTGAAAACAATCATTTCGATGCGCCCGACCCACAATTCGATCAGGAGTATCGTCCTCACGCGGCGGCCTACTCGGGTGTGGGATACAGACCGACGGAACTCAACTCTGCAAAGGAATCAGGCCATGTCTTTCTCGACGAGTAAGAAAATAATATCTGCCATCATGGGTGGAATCCTTGTGCTCTCGTATCTTGCCGTACCGTCGGGCTGCGAATCGTCAAAAGATGGTGCTTCGTCAGAAAATGCAGTCGAGCCACCCCAGCTTCTTTCGCCGAGCGGCGGCCCTGGCGCCGAGCCGCCGGGCAGTAGCATCTACGGAGAGATCCCGAGCTTCTCGCTCATCGATCAAACCGGTAAGGCGTGCACGAACGCCGATCTCCGCGGTAAGGTGTGGGTTGCAAACTTCATCTTCACGCGCTGTACGGGTACATGCCCTGTCCAAACAGCAAACATGGCCAAGTTACAAGAGAAATTGCAGTCCAATGTTGTGGCCAGTGGCATGCGCCTGGTAAGCATCAGCGTAGAACCGGATTACGATTCACCGCAAGTCCTGACGCAATACGCTCGCAGGTTTAATGCGGACCCGAGCAAGTGGAAATTCCTGACCGGTGATCGCGCGGCCGTGTGGAAACTCAGCAAAGAAGGCTTTCGGTTGCCGGTCGCGGACAATCCCAGCGACGAGGGTATGCCGATTCTGCATGATTCCAAAGTCGTACTGGTCGACCGAATGGGCCGCATTCGTGGTTATTTCGATGGCCTTTCGTCAGCTGATAACGCGAAGTTGAGCAAGGCGATCCAATTCGTCCTCCCAGAAATTGAACCTCCAAAATATGCAGCGAAGCTGTATTCGGACGAAAAAGAAACCGTCACCCATATCGCGCATCCGCCGCATTTGACTGACACTGACTGGCTGTTGCCACGACAGAAGGCGCAGCTGGCCACGGTCGACCAGTTCAACGTGTTTCATGATTTTAGTTTTACTGATTCGGTTGCCGAGAGCGGCATCACGTTCATGCCGCAAATCGTGGACGAACAACGATGGCGAATTCACATCAACCACTATGATCACGCGTATGGGGTCTCGATTGCGGACGTGGATCGTGATGGGCGCTACGATATCTACTTCTTGACGCAGGCCGGTAGCAACCAGTTGTGGCGCAATGTCGGTGGTGGAAAATTCGAGGACATCACAGGCAAGGCAGGTGTTGCCGTTGCGGACCGTATCAGTGTCTCGGGCGCTTTCGCGGATACTGACAACGACGGTGACGCCGATCTCTTCGTGACCACCGTCAGAGGCGGTAACATTCTTTTCCTCAACGACGGAAAAGGAATCTTCCGTGATGTGACGAGCGAGGCAGGGGTGGGCCATTCTGGTCATTCGTCGACGCCTGTCTTCTTCGACTACAACCGCGACGGATTAATCGACTTGTTTGTGACAAACGTCGGAAAATACTCGACCGAAGAACACGCACCTGTTCGCATGGATGCAGCCAATTCTCTACGAGAGGGTGAATACAAATACTATGTCGGTACAACGGATGCGTTCGCAGGACACCTCAAGCCAGGCCATGCGGAAGCAAGCCTGTTTTATCGCAACGAAGGCAACAATCGCTTTGTTGAGGTCTCCAAGGAAGTTGGTCTGGTTGATTTGAGCTGGACGGGTGATGCGTCGCCGTTGGACGCCAACGATGATGGTTGGCTCGACCTTTACGTCCTGAGCATGCAAGGCCACGATGAATACTACGAAAACGTTGGAGGCAAACGGTTCGTTCGCAAGAGTCGAGAACTATTTCCCAAGACACCCTGGGGCGCCATGGGCGTCAAGGTTTTCGACTTCAACAATGACGGTCGTCTGGACATCTACATTTGCGACATGCACTCGGACATGAGCGTCGAGGTGCAGTCTGACCGTGAAAAGCTGAAGGCCGATATTAAGTGGCCGGAGACTTTCTTGCGCAGCGGCGGGAACAGTATCTTTGGTAACGCGCTTTTCCAGCGTGAAGACGACGGCACGTTTCGGGAAGTTTCCGACTCAACGGGCGCAGAGAACTATTGGCCTTGGGGGCTTAGCGTGGGCGACCTGAATGCCGACGGGTTTGAGGACGTATTCCTGACATCCAGCATGTGTTTTCCCTATCGCTACGGTCTCAATTCTGTCCTGCTCAATAACCGAGGCAAGGGATTTTTGGATAGCGAATTTATACTTGGAGTGGAGCCGCGACCCGACGGAAGGCTCATCAAGGCGTGGTTCGAATTGGACGCTTCGGGAGCCGACAAAGAGAATCGCCTGTGCAAGGGTCGTAAAGGAAAAGTGATGGTGTGGTCCTCATTGGGATCGCGGTCGTCGGTAATCTTTGACTTGGATGACGACGGTGATCTGGACATCGTGACGAACGACTTCAATTCCAAACCAATGGTGCTGATCAGCAACCTCTCAGAGCGTGGAGCCGATCTGCGGTATTTAAAGGTGAAGCTGGTTGGATCGAAGTCGAATCGCGACGGGCTCGGCGCGATTGTGAAAGTGGTCGCGGGTAAGGAAACGTACACCAAGGTCTACGATGGAAAATCCGGATACCTTTCACAAAGCTTGTACCCGCTGTACTTTGGTTTGGGGGCCGCCACGGAAGTCGAACGAATCGAGGTGCACTGGCCGTCCGGCCAGAAGCAGAGCGTGCCGGGGCCGATCAAAGCCAACACACTCGTGGAAGTTCGGGAAGAACCTTAGCAGTCCGGTTCAAAAATTCTTGCGGCGTTTGAGCGGCACTTGGTTGAAACGGGTTAACGGTCTGTTAACTCCGCGCTTCGTCCTCGAGCTCGCGGCGGAGTTCGACCACCTGGCTCGAGGCGCACAGCTCGACGTCTTCGTAGGTCAGCGTCTGGTCTTTGGCAACCGCTCGGACAACCTTGGCTCTTGCCGCCAATCCGAGCGGCAGTGCCCGGCGGGAGAGACTGTCGCTCGCCTGCATCAGCCGTCCGAAGACGGTGTATCCACCCTCGCCGTCCAGCGTTTCACCGACCCCCAGATCGCGTTTCGCAACGGCCGCCACGTCTCCGCAATAATGCTGCGAGGAACCGGTCGGCTCGTGTCGCAGAGCCGCTGACGCAACGCTGACGCCAAGCTCCAACCCGATCAGGTGAGACGGTCGGTAGAGGGCGGCGTACTCGCCCGAATCATCCGTGAGCACGCCGTACTGCGCGAAGCACTGCCTGACGTACTCCGTCGACGCTTTGAATGTGACATAGACCCCCCAGCGCAGATCGTTCGGTACCGGTGAGCCGTCTGGGTTCAAACAGGACACAACTTCAACCGTGCCGCTGTGGGAAAGAACTCCACCGGCGGCCTTCGGTTTGAGGACCGTGCTCAGTCGGTCCGTCCCCACGGCAGGGAATCGCAGGCCGAAGGGTTGGGGGCGGAGGCCGGTGGCATTCGCGATCGCCGCCATTTCAATGGCGGACTTGGTTCCGTCTAGAAACGAGTTGAACATCGTCGGGTTCAAATCCCCCGTCTTCAGCTGGCCGGCGGAGAGGCCGTAGTAGTCGAAGACCGTCTCGGGGGTCGAGTAGTGGTACTCGGGAAGGTGTTTCGTGCCCTTCCCGGCTGCGACCACATCGAGTCCGCACGTGCGTGCCCAATCGACCATTTCGCAGACGAGTGCCGGTTGATCGCCGTACGCCATGCTGTAGACCACACCGGCGCGATCAGCACGGCGGCGAAGTGCGGGGCCAACGAGGACATCGGCCTCGACCGTGACGTTGACGACGTGCCGTCCGTAGTCGAGAGCGCCGATCACATGCCGGGTACCGGCGTCGGGATTCCCGGTGCATTCAATGACGACGTCGAGGTCAGCGGCGATCAGCTCGCCGGCGTCTTCGGTGAGAGCAACGCGTCCGCTGCGAGCAGCGTCATTGATCTCGCCACTGGTGGCGGCAGCGAGGACCCGTTCATCGGGCCAACCGGTCCGAGCGAGCGCTTTCCGGGCGCGACCCGCGTCAAGATCGGCAACGCCGACGACCTGGATTCCAACAGTCAGGCGTGCCTGCGCAAGGTACATGGCTCCGAACTTCCCAGCGCCGATCAATCCGACGCGGACCGGATTCCCTGCGGCGGCTCGTTGAATGAGTAGTTGGTGCAAGTTCACCTTAGTGCCCGATTTCAGAAATTCGCATCAGTTTACGCGGCGCTTTTTCCCGCTGGACTACGTTGCGCTCCCTCAGCGACCCCTCCTGGGTCGCCTGCGTACGCGCGCCTTGCCAGCGAAAAAAATCGCTCGCGTTAACGGCGCTATGGGATTCGAAGCGTTCCGGTGAATAGTGATACGAATTTCTGAAACCGAACACTTAGAACCTCGAACGACCTGCCATCACACGATCAGCTTCTCGATCACCCTTCCAGCGACGTCGGTCAGGCGGAAGTCCCGGCCCTGGAAGCGGTAGGTCAGCTTTTCATGGTCAATCCCCAGGAGGTGCAGCATCGTGGCGTGCAGGTCGTGAACATGAACCCCGTCGCGCGCGACGTTGTAGCCGAACTCGTCGGTCTCGCCGTAGCTCTGCCCCGCCCTGACCCCGCCACCGGCCATCCACACGGTGAAACACCTCGGGTGATGGTCGCGGCCGTAGTTGTCCTTTGTGAGCACGCCTTGCGAAAAGCTGCTGCGCCCGAACTCGCCTCCCCAGAAGACGAGCGTGTCATCCAGAAGCCCACGCTGCTTCAGATCACGGATCAGCGCTGCAGCTGGCTGATCGGTCGCCAGACACTGTCGGCGGATTTCCTTGGGAAGGTTCAGATGCTGGTCCCAGCCTCGATGAAACAGCTGAACGCACATCACACCGCGCTCGGCGAGGCGTCGGGCGAGGATACAGTTCGCGGCGAAGGTGCCGGGTTCGCGCGAATTCGGGCCGTAGGCTTGAAAGGTGGAAGCGGGCTCGTCCGAGAGGTCAGTCACCTCGGGCACCGACGTCTGCATCCGGAACGCCATCTCGAACTGGTCGATCCGTGTCTCGATGGCGGCGTCCCCGGACTCCGCCAGAGCGGACTCGTGGAGGTTCCGCAACCGGTCGAGCAGTGTTCGACGACTCTTGCGGCTGACCCCGGATGGGTTGTTGAGAAACAGGATCGGATCTTTGCTCGCACGGAACCGCACGCCCTGGTGACTCGCCGGAAGAAAGCCACTACCCCAGAGACGACCGTACACGGGTTGGCCCCCCTGGTCTCTGCTGATGAGGACGACAAACGTCGGAAGGTCCTCGTTTGCGGAGCCCAGTCCGTAACCCAGCCAGGCGCCCAGAGACGGTCGGCCGGGGAGCTCGAAACCAGTCTGCAGGAAGGTGATCCCCGGATCGTGGTTGATGGCCTCGGTGAACATCGATTTGACGAAGCAGAGATCATCGGCCACCCGCGCGGTGTGCGGGAGAAGCTCGCTGATCCAGGCTCCCGAATCACCGTACTGTGCGAACTCGAACTGTGAGCCGGCCAGAGGCCACTTCGCCTGGTGCGCCGTCATCCCCGTCAACCGCTGACCGCCCCGCACCGATTCCGGCAAGTCCTCGCCGTTGCGCTCGTTCAGGAGCGGCTTGCGATCGAAGAGATCCAGCTGCGACGGGGCTCCGCTCTGGAAGAGGGAGATCACCCGCTTTGCCCGTGCGGGGAAATGCCTGCCCAGGGGCGCTCCGGTCGGGGCTGCACTCGCTCGTTCCCTTGCCAGGAGTCCGCTCAGGGCGACCGTCCCCAGACCCGTCCCGAGCTTGCCGAGAATCTCGCGACGGGTCAGCTCCGTGAACCGCTCCGCCCCCGTGCACAGACAGTTCCGCTCGTTCACGACTTCACCTGAAACTCGTAAAAGCTCATCACCAGTTGAACCACCGAGGTCATCGCGGCGACGTCGACAACATCGAGCGAGGCATCCGGTCGCCATTCACCGACGGAGACATAAGCCCTGGCGTCGTCGGCCGCGGCGGCGAAGAAGCGGCGCTGCTCCTCGTGGCCCTGGAGCAGTCCTGACCTTTCCGTGTCGCGCGGTCTCCGTCCGGTCAGCCGGCGAAAGACCTCCTCGATGGCGGGCGCCGTGTCCCGGCCGTGGCGTTTCAAGACACTCGCTGCGAGGACCCTCGCCGCTTCGACGAACTGGGGATCGTTCAAGAGCGCCAGGGCCTGGGCAGGCGTCACCGTGGTGTCGCGTCTGGAAACGCAAACCTCTCGGCTGACCGCATCGAAGCTGAGCATCGTCGGCGGCGGGACCGTGCGCTTCCAGAACGTGTACATACTCTTGCGGTAGAGATCCTCGCCGGCGTCCGCCTGGAACTTCATGGGCCCCACCTCTCTCCACAGGCCATCGGGTTGATAGGGCTTGACGCTGGGGCCGCCAATGCGGTCGGTCAGGAGGCTGCAAGCCGCGAGCGCAGAATCTCGAATCTGCTCGGCGCAGAGCCGGTGCCGTGGCCCGCGCGCCAGGAGGATGTTCTGCGGGTCGCGGGCGGCCAGCTTACCGCGGGGCGTCGAGTCCTGGCGGTAGGTGGCCGACGTCGTGATCCACCTGCAGAGCGCCTTCACGTCCCAACCGGACTCCATGAACCGAGCCGCGAGATAGTCGAGCAACTCGGGATGAGACGGCGGACCGCCTTGACTGCCAAAATCGTCCGGGGTCTCCACAAGTCCGCGTCCAAAGAAGATCTGCCAGATGCGGTTGACCGCCACGCGGGAAGTCAGGGGATGGTCGCGGCGAACCAGCCACTCTGCGAGGTCGAGGCGGTCGCGTGGCCGGCCGGGGACGGGAGGCAAGATGGCCCGAGGCACGCCGGGGCCGATCTCCGCACCGGGTTGATCGTACGCACCGCGATGGAGAACGAAAGCCCGCGCCGGGGTAGACTTCTCGCGCATCACCATGATGGTGCGCAGAGAGTTCGCGAAGTCGCTCTCGGCTTGTCGCGCCTTATCGAGCTTCCGTCGCGCCTGCGCGTATACTTCATCGACGCGCTCGAGGTAGTAGGTCAGCAAGGCCTGACCACTGCCCACCCGGGCTTCGAGTTCGGCCGCGGCGGGGCCGTGGACGAGGCGCGCGAGCTCGAGACGCGTCAGGCAATGACCGAAGAGCGTGAACTCGTCGAGTTCCCCGTTCTTGAAGCCCGCCTCGCTCTCGCGCGCGCCCAGGACGAGCGGCGGGATCTTCTTGCGGGAAAAAACGATGGTCCCGTAAAGGTTGTCGCGGACCACGTCGGGCGCGACAACCCTGGTGTCGAAGTAAACGTGGATTCCCGCAGCACGGCTCGAGCCGTCGTAGGTGACGGCGACGTGGGTCCACCGTTCCGGCTGCAGTGGCTCGCGGGTCCTGACGCGGATGGCGTTTCCGGGCCACGCGTGAGTCAGACTGAACTCCACGTGCCCATCGTTCAAGGCAAACTCGTAGCCTCGACCGCCTGCCTGCCACGCGGGCATCGAATTGTGCCAGACGACTGTGCGCCCGGCACCGCCAGCCGGGCGTAACCAGGCCGCCATCGTGAACGGGTCCGTGCGCTCGAAGGCCCGGGTCTCTTCGAGCTCGATTCCATGGTCACCAGAAAAACGGACTGCCTTTCCGACCTGCCCGCTGACGAGACTTGCCGACGCGGGCACTTCGTACGAGGGGGCCTTGTCCTGCTGTTCAGGAGACGCCAGCTGTTCAGGAGACTCCAGAGGCGCGTCGAAGGACAGGTGAAGGAGAGGGGTCAGCGCGGCGAGGGATCGGCGGCGCGGCGCCTGCCAGAGGTCGAACCGTCCCCGTGCGCGCTCGCCGGCAGCGCGCAGATCTGCTGCCGCGTCCTCCACGGCCCGCTCGAGCCGCGCGTGCTTCTCCTCTTGCCCGGACTCGTAAAGAAACATGTTCGGAGTCGGCGTCGCTCCGGTCCACTCCGGGTAGAGCCCGACCTCATCGATGTTGCCGAAAAGCGCGTACAGCGCATAGAAGTCGCGCTGGGAGATTGGATCGAACTTGTGATCATGACATCGTGCACATTCAAGACTGAGCCCCAGAAATGCGTTCCCAAAGGTCTGCACGCGGTCGACAACGTACTCGACAACGAACTCTTCAGCGAGAGCCCCGCCTTCCGCGTTCTGCCGGTGGAGACGGTTGAATGCCGTTGCCAGCAGTTGATCCTGCGTCGGCGTTGGCAGCAGGTCTCCTGCGACCTGCCAGCGGACGAACTCGTCATACGGGAGGTTCTGGTTGAACGCCCGGATCGCCCAGTCGCGCCACGGCCACATGCGATTCAGTCCATCGTTGTCGTATCCGTGAGTGTCGGCGTATCGGGCACTGTCGAGCCACTGCAAGGTCATGCGCTCTCCATACGCCGGCGAGGCGAGCAGCCGGTCGAGCGTTTTTTCGTGGGCATCGGCCGAGCGATCGTCGAGGAAGCTGTCCATCTCCGGAATCGTCGGCGGAACACCCGTGAGATCGAGCGTGACGCGTCGAAGCCAGCGCTCGCGGTCGCTCGGTGGGCTCGGCTCGAGCCCTTCTGTCTGAAGTCGACGCAAGACGAAGGAGTCGATCGCGGTGCGGGCCCACCCCTCGCGATCACGAACCGCTGGAGGATCGATGTCCGGCACGGCCTCGAAAGCCCAGTGCTTGTGTAGACCGGCGCCCTGGCGCGCCTCGTCAGTCCAGGCCTGACGGGATGCCAGGCCCAGCATACAAAGTAGCCCGGCCTGAAACACCCGCATCCGGCGCTTCGGGAAACCTCGGATACCCATCACGTATCCTATTGTCCGCGGTCGCCAGGGGCCGGTCAAGCGCGTGACTGACGTACAACGCACCTACGCAGCCGCTCCCGTACCGAGGTAATCGAGCGCCGCCAGGGCGTAGATCTTGCTCGCCTCGACGACGCTTTCTAGATCCACATACTCGTTGGGCCCGTGGGCCAGCGGCAGCAGTCCCGGGCCGAACGCGGGTACCGTGGGAATTCCGCCCTGCCCGTGCAAGTAATAGGCATCGGTCCCACCTTCGAAACCGCCCAGAGGCGGCCGTTTTCCCAGGACGCGCTCGCTGGCGGTCAGCAGCATTTCGACGAAGGGTTCATCGGCCGTGACCTCCGGATGTTTTGTCTGCCAGGTCTCTTCCTGGGTTAACTCCTCCACGATTTCTACCTGGAGGTCAGGATCTTCGGCGCGGAGCTGATCCAGGAAGTCTCTGACGTCGCGGGCGACCTGAGCCGGAGTCATACCGGGTAGAATACGGATATCGGAGCAGAACTCCGCGTAGCCCGGCGTCACACCGTAGAAAACCCCGCCATTGACAGTGTCGCCGATGTTCTTGGTTACCCCGCGCGGGTAGCAGGGGTGGGGTTCATGCTGAATGCTCAAGTCGTGCTGCATGCGCCAGAGGACGTGGGCCATTTTTACGCTGGCATTGATGGATGGAACGGCGTCCGAGATGCTGCTATGCATCTGCGTGCCGTGAACACGCGTACGGAAACACAGAGCCCCGCGTGAAGCAATGCACAAGCGTTCCCAATCTCGCTGCAATCCGCAGGGCTCGGAGATGAGAGCCATGTCTGCTTCGAGGCCGCCAATCTTTACCAGGTGGCGAGCTCCGAAGTTGCTCCCGGCTTCCTCGTCGGCTGTGAACGCCAGAAGCAGATCCCCGTTGAGACCGTTGCCGGCGGCCCGAAGCGCACCGGCGGCATAGACCATCGCGGCGACGCCACCCTTCATGTCCGTGGAGCCGAGCCCGTAGAGCTTGCCGTCGATGATGGTCGGTTTGAGGGGATCGGTTTTCCAGGCGGCGCGGGCGTCTTCGCCGACGGGTTTGGTGTCGGTGTGGCCATTGTAGAGCAGTACAGGCGAGCCGCCCGCACCGCGGAGGCGACACAGGACGTTGGGTCGTTCTGCGTGCTTGGCGAGTAGCTGGGTGTCGACCAGCCCCAGCGCGTGGAGCTTTTTGACGATCACCGCAGCCACAGCCCGTTCGTCGCCGGGAGGATTGATGCTGGGTGTGGCCACGAGCTCGCAGAGGAAATCGATCAACTCCTCGCGCCGGGCATCCAGAAACGAGAGGATCTGCTTGTGCTCTGAGTTCTTTGCCACCAAAAGACCTACAGATTGACGCGCAATCGATGCGTCAGAATCTTCCCTTGACCATCTTCTATCGCCCAGTGAGTGGCGAGAATATCCCCGTCATCCAGACGCAACAGAGAGGCTTGGCCGAATTTGAGATCCTGCCCCATGGTCGCGTAAGCAGCCACCTTCCTGGAAGGGGCATTATCCCAGATATTAGCTTCCTCGACGGTGCGCCACCGGTCCTCCGCAAAATCAACCAGCCGCACGTAGAGCCCGACGTCTTTCCCTTCGCGGTGGCAATGAATCGTCAGTAGGAGGTCATCCTCCCAGTGCATGAGATTCGAGGCCTGCCCCCAGACGCCCGTGTCCATCGCCTCCGACCAGGTCCTGCCACCATCGTGAGACACGGCCACATGGTTCGGCAAGTTCGTGCCCGCGACGTGATCCAGCATCCAGAACAAGGCGACGACGCGGTCCGGCTGAATTTCGCACAATCTCGCCTCGGACGGTGCGTAGTGTCCCGTGGGGTCGTCGAAAAAAGTAGTCTTGTCGTCCCAGGAGTCACCCCCGCCTTCGCTTCGCAGCAGGACACCGACGGAACCGGAAGGATTCGTCCCGTCCCACATGGGGAACAAGGAACCGACCGCCAGAATCGTGCCCCGGCGGAGCTGGATGGACGGGCCCGACTCCTCTACCAGCTCCGGACGTGTCGTCGGGATGACCTTCGGATTCGACCAGGTGCGACCTTCATCGCGGGAGAACGAAAAGAGGTTCTCACCGGCGCACACACCGTCGGTTTCCGGGTTGGTAAGCGTCTGATCCGGATCGGTGCGGTGAAAGCGGTATCCTGTGGCAATCAGCCTACCATCGCTCAAGACCGTCGGTTTCAGCGCATCACAATCGTAGCGGTGCTCCGCACTCTTCTGGTGTATCGGTCCTTCCAGATGCCACGTCCGTCCCTGATCCTGGGAACGCGACACGACCGTCGTCCCGTTGGCCGCTTCGAACGCTTCACCGAGAACAAACAGTGCCAGCAGATCCCCTGATGGCAATTTGACCAGACCCGGAAAGGAACCATGACGGCTTCGGTTCTGAGGGACGGGATTTGCGTAGACGATGTGGTGGTCGATGATCTCAATCGAAGCCATGAGTCAGCCTTTTGCTGTATCTGATGAATCAAGTTGACTGAGTTCTTTCAGGCTGGTCATGTCGCCCTATCATGACCCGAAGCGTAAGCGAGGGCTCACAGCGCTGCGTCTCCTCGCTTACGCTTCGGGTTACTATTCACTCAGTTTCCCCGGAGGGTCGGTCGGGGGCAAGGGGATAGTCCGTCCCTTCACGGAGCGTCGCGAACGGCTCGAACAAAGTGGCGCTTGTCCCTGGAGTTCCAGGTGACAGCGGGTAGTCCCGTGACTGTTACGAGCCACGCGCTCGGGGACGTGCTCGTGGAGGCACCGACGAGGGACGTAGACGACCAGTACTGCACCGCCGGATCGTCCGGATCTACGTTGACCCGGATGACCTGGTTGAAGGGCGGAAAGACCCCTACATCCTGCCCCTCGCTGTGGTCGACGATGCTCTGAATTTCCCGGATGTTCGGGAGGCGCCAGTCGGTGTGACCCCCCAACGCGAGGGTATTCAGTGTGACTTCGCAGTAGAAGAGGGCATCGCACCAGCTGATCCGGTCGCTGCTCGCGGCAGAGGGGTCGACCCCGCCGCCGTCTATATCCACCGTATCCTTTTGCCACATGAGCCCTGTGCAGTTGTCCGTCACCGTGCCGTCGTTGGCGCTGTCGTCGAAGCGCGTCCCGTCGCTTGCGCAGCCGGTCTCGTAGAAGCCGTCCTGGCCGGCGGGGGTGCCGCATCCGGCATCCTTGCACTGGGCCACGGCGCAGTCGGCCGGCGTTTCGTTGCCCACATTCCAGCAGCGCGTCACGCCCGTGTCGGGGAGCAGGCTCGGATCCTCCGGCTGGACAGCGAAGCAGTCGGAATCGGCACAGTCGATGTCGCCGTCCCCGTCTTCGTCGAAGCCGCCGGTGCAGATCTCCGGCCCGGGGCAACCCACTGTGCCGTTGCAGTCGGGATCTTCACAGTCGGTGAGGCCGTCCCCGTCTTCGTCGACGCCGAGGTCGTCGCAGATCTCCGGTGGAGGCGTACCTCCGCATTTCCCCACCGGCGCGAGGCCGCCCTGGAAGAGCCAGGCCAGGAGGTAGATGACGTCCGAGAGGTCCCGCGCCGCATCCCCGTTGGTGTTGCCGTTGTCCACGGCGCAACCGACCATCTTCGCACCCGCCGCGATGCAGAACGGCTCCGGCTCGGGCCCACCCTGAAAGAGCCAGGCGAGCTCGTAGACGGCATCGGAGAGGTCTCTTGCGCTGTCACCGTTCACGTTGCCGTTGTCGGTGTCGGCGACGCACATCGGACCCGCGCCACCGCCCCGTCTGGCCCCATCGCCGTCAGCATCGCCGCCCCTTTCAGAGCTCGCGGCCCCGGCGCCAGCTGCTGCAACGGAACGAACGGCACGGACGTACTGAAGGAAGTCCCTGCGATTGTTGGTGACAGAGCCGGTCGCAAAGGCAACGTTGTACGCGAGTTGGGTCCCGGGGTCGGGGTCGAACTCGTCTCCGTCCTCCCCGCGCGTAGACGACCAGTAGCGAAGCTCGCACGGCCCCCCGAAAGGAACAGGTGTTGCCGGCGTTAGCGAGACGCCGAAGGTCGTGTCGATCGCCGGGCCCCGAAGGCTGTAGTCGACAATGCTCTGCAGCTCCTGGATGTTCGGCAGACGCCAGTCATCGTGAGTCGCAAAGATCAGGTTTTCGCAATAGTCGAGGGCATCGCACCAACGAATGTCATCCCCTTGATCCTCTTGCTCGAAATCAGTCTTCTCCTGCCTGGCGCAACAGATAGGCTCGACGCCACTGAAGCATTCAGACTGAGTGATCACTCCGTCGGGGACGAGGGACCCGTCGGGCCCTCGGGTGTCCGCCGTGTCCATTTGCCACATGAGCCCTGTGCAGTTGTCGGTCACCGTGTCGTCAACC
>Ga0315336_1004731_pt1 | contig 15715 bp, 9 predicted proteins | sample ASW5metaG_FD_204512 | JGI IMG/M metagenome (GOLD analysis project Ga0315336, IMG submission 204512) | Ammonia-oxidizing marine archaeal communities from Monterey Bay, California, United States - ASW #5 | ecosystem: Environmental > Aquatic > Marine > Intertidal zone | place: USA: California...
GCCCGGCACGGCCTCGACCACCGCGTCGAGCTCGCCGGGAACCGAGGCGAGGGGAGTGAAGGTGACCTCGCCCACCGTGGCGCCCTTGCTCGCGCCAAATGCGGCGACATAGGGGTCGTCGGCGGGCATGCGGAGCACGTCCTCTCGGCTGGCTGCGGTGAACACGCTGGTTGCCCACTTCTCGGCCACGAAGCGCTCGCCGTCGTGCAGGGCGGCCATGGGCACGTAGCGCAGGGTGCCGTCGAGGTAGGTGAGCACGGTGGTGGCCCCGGCATCGGCGAGCTCTTCTTCGAGTGGCCGCAGCAGCCAGTCGTAGAGGGTCTTGCCCGCCGATCGAGGGTCTGTGGACGGGTCCTTCAGCGCCTGCCGCAGCGCCGCGATGGCGTCGTTCAGCTCGCCGGCGGGCAGTTCCACGCGCTCGGAGACCTGCTCATGGGGGCTGGTGAGCAGCAGGGTGAGGTGGTCGTCGAGCACCACCGCGTGCAGGAGCACGGTACCCGGCGCATCGAGGTCCTTCAGCAGGCGCTTGGTGCGGTCGAGTCGCTCCAGCCCCATGTCGGCGTAGGCTTCGGTGGCCCCGGCCCGGGCCATGTCGATGCGGAGTGCGGCAATGGCGGTCTGGATGGTCGCCCGCCTCGCGGCCCCCTGCTCCTCGAGCTCGGCGAGTCGGACCACGCTTTCTGGCGACAGGGTGCCGCCTCTGGGGGTGACCTTGCGCAGGGTCCTGAGCTCCCGCGCGTCGGCGAAGGGGGTCTGCCCGAAGTCCTCCACGGCCTTCGCCTCTGCGGGGGTGAGCGCGATGGAGTCGGACGCGCCTCCGGACCTCTCCTGGAAGCGGTGTTGCTCGTCCTGCTTGAGCAGAGCGAGCACGTGCTCGGCCTCGGCGATACGACCGAGCTGGACGAGTCGATCGGCGAGGTCGCGGTAGGTGTCGGCGTGTTTGTCGGCCAGGGTCTGGGCGGCGGCGGTGTCGTGTACGGCGCGCAGGCCGGTTCGTGTCTCCTCCAGCCGCTGGACCGAGAGCTTGCCCCACAGCACGGCCTCAGTGAAGTGCTCCTGGGCGGCGGCCACGTCGGCAGCGTCGTCGAGCACGCCCCAGGCAGTGCTTGCCCTCTCGGTGTGCAGCGCGATGGCGAGGGCGCGGTCGATGAGATTACGAGCGCCCGCGATGTCCCCTAGCTCCTGGAGCAGCGCCGCCAGGTTGCTCAGGCTGAGAGAGACAAGAGGGTGGTCGGGGCCTAGCGCGGCCTCGTCGATGGCCAGATTGCGCTCGAAGAGAGGACGGGCGGCGGCGTAGTCCCCCTGGCTGGCCAGCAGCCCCGCCAGGTTGTTCAGGCTGGCGGCGACCTCGGGGTGGTCTGGGCCCAGTGCGGCCTCTTGGATGGCTATGCTGCGCTCGAAGAGAGTACGGGCGGTGGTGTAGTCCCCGTGGTCCTGGAGCAGCGATGCCAGGTTGTTCAGGGCGGTTGCGACATCGGGGTGGTCTGGCCCCAGTTTAGCCTCGTGGATGGCCACGCCGCGCTCCAACAGTGGTCGGGCGGCGGCGTAGTCGCCCTGGTCCCTGAGCAGCAACGCCAGGTTGTTCAGACTGGTGGCGACAAGGTGGTGGTCGGGGCCCAGAGAGGCCTCCCAGATGGCCAGGCTGCGCTCGAAGAGTGGACGGGCGGCAGCATAGTCCCCCAGCTCACGGAGCAGCAACGCCAGGCCGTTCAGGCTGGTGGCGACAAGGTGGTGGCCTGGGCCCAGCTCGGTCTCCCAGATGGCCAGGCTGCGCTCGTAGAGAGGTCGGGCGGCGGCGTAGTCCCCCTGGTATACGAGCAGACCCCCGAGATTGTTCAGGCTCTCGGCGACTTTGGGGTGGTCTGCGCCCAGCGCGGTCTCCCGGATGGCCAGACTGCGTTCCAGGAGTGAACGGGCATCCTCGGCGTCCCCCTGATTATAGCGTAGCAACGCCAAAACATTCAGGCTGCTCGCGACCTCGGGGTGGTTGGGCCCCAGCGAGGCCTCGTTGAGGGCCAGGCTTCGCTCGTAGAGTCGACGGGCGGCGGCGTAGTCACCTTGGTTCTTCAAATCGCCGCCCTGCTGCGTCCACCGCGCCGGCTTCCCACCCACCGACAGGACGCCTGCACAGCGCTCACCCGTCTGGCGCGCCGCCGTCCGGGCCTCGTCGCCACCTGCGTCGAACAGCCTCATCACCCGGTTGCGCTCGGCCCGGCAGGCCGCCTTCGACGGGGCCGGCTCGGCATACGCGAGGCTCGCCCACAGTCCCATCAGCGCCAACCAGGTCATCACCCCTCTGTAGTCGTGCGGTCGGGCGGTGACCACGTTCCGCACGATGTTAGCGTCGCCTCATGTCGGCCGATTCCTCGCCTCCGCTCCGTCCCTGGCTCCCCGAGCTTCCCGAGCCCACAGACGAGCTGGTCATGGAATGGCGCAGCCGCGTCGAGCGGGAAGCGCCGAAGCTGGGGCGGGGCATCACGGAGACCGTGGAAGCGCTGAAGGTGCTGACGGCGTGTCCAATTCCGGAGGCGGGCGCCGCTGTCGTTCCCTACCTGACGGACACGACGTACGGCGGCCTGGCCTGCGACGTGCTCGGACGGTCTGGCCTGGCGGTCGGTCGGGGGCACCTGGAGCCCTTGCTCGCCAGCCCGGACGAACAGCTGCAATGGAAGGCGGCGTCGGGGCTCGGCCTCCTGGGGGACCGCGCCGCGATCCCCACCCTCAAATCCGTCTTCACCCAAGCCGACCGTCCGTTCCTTCTGCGGTGGGCCGCGATCGCGCTGGGGGAGCTGGGCGGCGCCCCGGAACGGGCGTTTCTCGAAGCTCAGTCGAAGCGTCACACCGGGTTCTTTCCGAACCAGGGCATTCAGATCGGACTCCAGCTGCTCGGGGCGGGGGCGGAGACGACCCTGTCATCGATGGAGCCCGATCTGGACACCCTCCTGGACCACTATTGCGATCCGGCACGCGGGCTGGAGGCGCGGGCGGCGCTGCTCACCGCGCCCGAAGACGCGATGGACGACGTGATCGCGCGCCTCACCGAGGGGCCCGTGGGGCGCCGCTTCGCCGCCGCGGATCTCCTGGGCGTCCGCGCCATCGAGCGCGCGAAGGACGGGCTGCAGGCGCTGTTCGACGAGTCCGTACCCGAGCTGTCCCTGGTCTCGGCGACCAGCTTGATGAGGCTGGGAGGGGACGACATCGCGGAGCCCCTTCGGAAGCGCTGGTTCTCATTCGCCCCGCCGGTCCGGGAGGTCGAGGCCCGGAGGGCGGTGCTGATGGACCTTCCGGTCCCCGACGCCGTCGTTCGCATCCTGCTGGACGACCTCTGCGCGTTCGTCATCCCGGCCGCGGCCGAGTTCCTGCGCCGCGACCCGACGCCGGAGCGACGCGCGCTGCTCACCGAAGCGCTGACGCTGGAGTACGCCCGCGTCGAGGGCTCCGCCGAGCCTCGCGGTCGTCGGGACAACGACATGGATGTGATGAATCGAAAGAACATCCACCGCCTCATCGTCGCCGGCCGGCTGCGCCTCACGGTGCTCCCGCAAGCCCTTCGGACTCCGGCGGAAGGGCTCCAGCGAGCGGGATTCCGGAACCCCAACGTGCTCGCGGCCCACAGCCTGCTCCTCGCGCTGACGGCGTACACGGACGTCAAGGAGCACCTGCAGCCCTGGCTGACGAGCAGGGCCGCGGTGTTGCGGCTTCGGGGGCTGATGCACTGGAGCGGAGTCAGCCAGGCGCCGCCGGACGGGTCGATGGAGAACGACCCCGACCCGACGGTCCGGGCGCTCTGGGTGACCCTGAGCTAGGAGCCCCTTAGGCCGTACGGGTGTCATCAGGGCGCGCGCAGCTCCAGCACGGCCCCGACGAGGGTCAGCACCACGCCGTCGGGCCTGCCGGCCATGCGCATCACTGTCTTACCGAGGCCAGGACGACCGTCGACCCTGTGCATCGCCTCGCCCGTCCCGAACCACAGTGCGTCCTTCGACGCCACCCACACGCGTCCCTTGCCGTCACAAGCCAGCACCGTGCCCGGCAGGTCCAGGACGCGCACCCCGTCGAGGGCCACGTCGGACAAGGCGACGAGCTCACCGTCTGGGCACGCTGCGATGTCCCGCACGCCATCCGCCACGGGCTCGGCGCGAACCGGGGACCGGTGGAGGCGGTGGAGCCCGCCCGAGCGGTCCAGCAGCAGCCATGGGCCCGCTGGTGGCCCGACGACGGCGTCGATCCGACCCGGAGCCGCCGGCGGGCCCACCTCGGTCCAGGTGTCCCCCTCCAGCACCAGCAGCGCGTCGTGGAGGTTTCTCCACACGCTCCCGTCGGGCGTCACGAAGACCTGGCCCGAGCCGATCCGCGTGGTCTCCACGGCCAGAGTCTCGCCGCCCCGGTGCGTCACCAGCGGGCCGGGCGTGCCGTTGGTCTGCGACACGACCACGGGCGGCCCGGACGGCATGGTGGCCGCTTGGTGGCGCAACCAGACCTGGCGGTCGGGGGTCGGGTGGTCCGGCGCCAGGTCGAGCTCCTCCCAGCCGTTGTCGCGGTGCTGCCACACGGTTCGCTCGCCCAGGGGTGTCGTCACCCAGAAGCCGTCCTCCGTGCCGACCACCCGGAAGGGATTCACGAGGCCGAGCTGCCCACCGACGCGACTGGACGTGCCGTCGAGCGCACGCACCAGGCCGTCGCGCACTGTCGCCAACACGAGCACTCCGTTCACCCACAGGGCACTGCGGGACGCTGGGTAGGACCCCATGGCGTCCGGGCGACCAGGGTTGTACCGCAGCTCGCTCCTGCCGAGGTAGGTGAACCTCTTCAAGGCGGGATCGGCGCGGAAGACCTCACCGTACGAGACCACGATGCGGTCGTCCCCGGCCGGGACGACGAGGCTGATGGGCAGGCGCGGTGACGTGGGCGTGCCGGTGCGTTCCATCACCGTCTCGCTCTCCCACACCGTCTGCGGGGCCGCACCATCCACCCGTGCGACGAAGGCCGACGACATGCCCATGTGCAGCATGCCTCCGAAAGCGAGCACCGCGCCGTCCGGCCCCTCGCTGAAGCCGTACACCCCGGAGGGCAGGTCGTGGCGGGCAGCAGTGCTCAGGCTCGCCAGGTCGTAGCGGATCACCTGGCCGCCCCACTCCCCCTTGTCGACGCCGATCCACAGCGTGTCACCGACCACGAGCCGGGCGTTGCCTCCGGCGGGGAGGGCGCCGCTTCGACCCGAAGGCAGTGTGTGCAGGCGGTAGGTGCGGCCCGGGCCCGTCGCCGCCGCCAGCCACCCCTCGCCCTTCGGCACGAGCCAGTCCACAGGTCCGGGGAGCCGCGCGATCTCGGCACCATCCTCGAGCGCCGCCGGGTCGAAGAGGCCGACCCGACCATCCGACCGGGCTCGCACCACCCGTCCGGAACCGTCGATCGCCAGGGCCGTGGTGGAGCCGTCGGCCGTGGCCCCCAACAAGCTCAAGTCTGCAGTGGAGAACACCGCAACATCCCCGGAGCGTGTCCGCGTCACAAGGTGCTCCCCCGCCGGCACGACCTGCTCGAGCGCGTTGAGGTCCCGGTGCCACGCCCAGGAGATGGAGCCGTCGCTCGAGGTGCCCGTCGCGGGCGGCACCTCCACCGGCGCGGCAGGTGAGGCCCGACCACAGCCGAGCAGCGCGGAGACGAGGGCAACGGAGAGCAAAGTCACGGGCGGCCTGCAATGACGAATGCAGCCCAGGTCTGAGGTCTTGCATCTCGGATGGCGAGGTTCTCTTCCAAGAGCGGTAGTGCGCGTTTACGATCGCCCGTGTCTTGAGCGATTGACGCCAGTAGATAAAGGCCAGATGCCACTTCTGGGTGGTCAGGGCCCAGGGCCGCTCGCGACAGGTCCAGAGCTTGGGTTGCCGTCTCGAATACTCCCTCGAATTCTCGCGCTTCGCGGAGTTGGGTCGCTCTGTCGCGAAGGTCCGCTGCCCTGAGATGCCCTGTCTGCGCGAAGCCAGCGCAAACTGCGAACGTCACGACCATCCATGGGGTCATCGGCACACTCCCGGCGGCCTTGTCATACCAGGAGGCGCTACGGACACCACTTAATGAACGTCTGGACCGAGCTACCAGTCGAGCTCGTAGCTCGCGCTGCGACCGCCGCCCGGCCGCCGTCGCAGAATTCCTTTCCCCAAGAGGTCCGACAGCTCACGCTGTCCCGTGGCTCTGCTGGTTCGGGTCAGTGATGCGTACTTTCGGGTGGTCATCCCGCCCTCGAAGCCCCCGCGTCCGGCGTCGAGGAGCCTGTTGATGATCGGCGTCGAAAATCACGTCGGCTGAACCCAGCCCCAGGACGCCGGACAACGGCCCGAGGTAGAGGTAGACGCGCCCATGCACGCACCCTGCGTGTGAACCAACGACGACATCGCCCGTGCCGTCGCCATCGACGTCGCCCGGCAAGATCACCTCGTGTGCGAAATTCCAGGCGGCCTCACCCACCAACGTGGCATCCGCCTGTGCAGCATTCACGAGAGCGCCCGGTGATGGACCATGGAAAATCGCCACGCTGCCGGCGTCCTGGCCGCCCAGGTCGCTTTGTTTCACGTCCATCGCCAGGTCGAGGAAACCGTCGTCGTTTACGTCCTGGGGACCGGCAAGGGAGTGCCGAACCGGCGGATGTCTCCATCGCCGACACCGTGAGCGAGGCGCTACGCCTGCTTCACGCCCGGACCCGAGACGTCGAGGTGGTCGTCTCCGTTCCCCATGGACTGGGGGCGTCGGTGAACCGCAACGCGCTGGGGCAAGTGCTGGTCAACGTGTTGGGCAACGCGTTGGACGCCATCGAAGACGGGGGCGGAACACGCATAGCTGTCACAGCCGAGCGGGAGGGGGAACGCACGGTTCTCAGCCTCACCGACGACGGCATCGGCATGACGCCAGAGCAGCTGCGCCGCGCACAGGAGCCGTTCTTCACCACCAAGGATGTCGGCAAGGGCACCGGACTCGGCTTGTCCATCTGTCGGGAGATCCTGAGCGACGCCGGGGGAACCCTGGTTATGCGCTCGACATGGACGAGTCCTGGGACGCCGTGATCTGCGATCTGATGATGCCCCAGACGCCCGGCTGGGAACTCTATGATCAGCTGCGCCTCGAGCGCCCGGAGCTCGCCGAGCGCATGTTGTTCATGTCCGGCGGAGCCTACACGACTGAGGGGCGCGCCTTCGCCGAAGCGCACCGGGAGCGGTTGCTCCCCAAGCCCTTCACCATGGCTGAGCTCCATCAACACCTGGCTCGACTCGCGCCCCCCTGACAGGGCCTCGAGCCGATCGCCGGCCCTCCGTCCTCAAGCCCTGCCCTCAGGCTGCAGAGAGGCGAGAAACCTCGATAACCGGACGATGGGACGCAGAGTCTGTTCGGGATCGTAGTGATCGACCCGCTCGATCAGCGGATCGGAGGGATTCGAACCATCGAGCTCGATCACGAGCAGGTAATGAGCGCCGTCGTCGCCGATGACCGCGAGGGGTTCATCGCCTCCGCTCGCAACCGGATACTCCTCGGGATCGAATCGTTGCCAGAGGTCCAGGGTGAGGTTGCTGAAGGCCGGGACCGGATAGTCATCACCCGAGTTGCAGAGCCGGCCGCGCAGCGAGACGCCGCCCGCCCACGCGGCAATGGGGCCCGGGATCTCCAGATCGTCGAGGGTCGCAGTGTGGTTGCCCGGGGTCCAAGTCGCGCCCAGTCGTTGAAGCTGATGAATGACCCCTTCGGCCAAGGTGCAGCCGGGCCAGTCTTGGAGAGGAGGCATGGGCAGCTCTGCGAGCTTCTGCAAGGCCGTGGCGTGGGCTTGGTCGGCCCCCCGGCCACGGGTGGCCCGCGACAAGACGATGCGGCGCTCCTCTGTTCTGAGTGCGCTGGTGATCTCGACGATGGCGAGGCGCCGCGCGCCGTCGGTCTCGTCGTAGACACGCTGGGCGAGCACCTGAGCGATGGCGGAGGTGTCGGCAACCCGTTCCTCCTCGAGCCAGGTCATCGCCAGGAGAAAGGCTTCTTCCTGGTCACTTGCCAACATCTCGGCCATCAACGGGGCGAGTTGGTGGGTGGCGTCTCCGTCGACGCGGGCAGCCAGCTCTCTGGCATGCTCGAGGTCGAGCTTGGGGCTGTCCGGGGTGTCCCCGTCGATGGGCAACACCTCGGTCGCCGATGCGGTCGCGGCCGGATGCCCGTTGGCGATGTTGGTGAGAATCACCGAGGTTGGGCTCGGGGCCAGGTCTACCGCGCGCTTGTCCTCTCCGTCTCGGGCCTCGACATCCACGACGCTTGCCAGCAATCGCACGATCTTCGTGCCCCCGAAGCTCGTTCGTTGACTGGCGGCGTAGTGCAGAGCCGTGCGCTCTCGGACATCGACCGCGGCCGGGTTCGCACCGGCTTCCAGCAGCGCCTTCACCACTTTTGGATCTCGGCCCGTGGCCGCCGTCATCAGCGGGGTGGCTCCGAACGAATCAGCCACGTTGACGTCGCCGCCAGCGGCCAGCGATGCGGCGAGTAGTGCGGTCGACCTGCTCGCGGCGATCATGTGCTTGGCGTCGAGCACGCACCCAGCCTCGACCAGATCCTTCAGGAGCGCCGCATCGTCGAGAGGCGGAGGCCGTGCGTCGGTGAGCACCGCTCCGGCCTCGATCAAGAGGCCCACGATCTCGGCGCGGCCGCTGTTGGCGGCGAGCGCCAGCACGAGAAGGTCGCGACTCACGTCGGGCTCAAGGGTCACGGACTCGAGGAGCGCCTTTGTCGATTCCAGATCAGCTGACTGAATCGCCAGCTTCAACGCCACCAAATATGACTCGGGCGTGTCGGCCTGGGTCGACGCGGCGGTGAGCATCTCGACCAGATCGGCGACACCAAGTCTCTGCGCGATGTCGCTCGCGATACGGCCGCGCGCATCTTGGAGGTTCGGGTTGGCGCCAGCGGCCAAGAGGGCCGCCACCATGCTGGTGTCGCCGGCGCTGACTGCGCTGTGGAGCGGTAGATTTCGCTGCTTGTCGGCGGCGTTCACATCGGCGTGCGGCGCGACTGCGGCCACCGTGGCTGCGGACTTCGCTCGGATTGCCCAACCCAAGACCGTGACGCCCTCGAGGGGGTCGAACGCGTTTGGATCCGCGCCCGCTTCGAGCAGCAGCGCTGCTACCTGGGGGTGACCTTCGTAGGCCGCAAGCAGGAGCGGCGTGAAGCCATCGCCGTCTCGGTCCTCGATGTCGGCGCCTTCCAGGGCGGCGCGCGTGGCTGCGAGGTCTCCGCGGTTGACGGCGTCAATCAGGTTGGACATGGGCTCTCCCACTCGAGGGTGTTGTGCTGCTCGGAGTGGATAGTACGAGTAGCTACAACGATTGGGTCCTTTTGTGCGGCTGGCGGATACAGTGTCCCCATGACGAAGAGAGCTCGGCTGGCCTGGATCGGACTGCTCGGAGCCGCGGCCTGCAAGGGCGACGACAGTGGCCCCGACCCCGACCCGGACACCGAGGACCCGACGCCGGTGGCCTGCGCGCCCCAGGACTGGCCTATCGATCAGGAGGGTCACCAGGCCGACCGGGTAGACGAGGATTGGCGGGGCAAGATGGCCTTCCACTGGATGCCGCCCAACCCGCGCGGCGTCGTCGCGGTGTTCCACGGCTCGAACCAGACGGCCGGCACGATGCGTACCGTCGAGCACGAGGAGCTCTACAACGAGCTGGTCGAGCGCGACCTGGGATACTTCGCGGTCGGCAGCATCCGGGGCGATTGGGACAGGGAAGATCCCGCCGACAGCGTCGACATCGACAACGTCGTCTCCTACCTCGAGCGCCTGCTGCAGGACACGTCGCTGACCGCCGACACCCCTCTGTTCTCGCTCGGCTTCTCGGGAGGGGGCGCCTTCAACGTCACTTTCGCCAACGGCATCGAGGCACACGGCTGGGACTATCGGGGGTTCTCGACCCACAACTCCTCACGCTGGGAGACCGCCCCGGTCCCCTCCGTCTTCGTCTCCGGGGCCAACGACCATGCGGACGAAATCCGCGACAACCACCAACGCCAGGTCGATACCGGCTTCGACTCGACGCTCTACGCCTTGGAGGAGATCCCTCTCGATCCTCTCCGCTTCACCAAGATCGCCGACATAGGCGAGGCCCGCAGCCGGTCCTGGTTCGACGAGGCGGTGGCCTTCGGGATGGTCGATGCAGACGGCAACCGGTTGTCTCCCATCCAGGATGTCAACGAGGTCATGGACGACTTCCAGGACAACTCCACCGGCACCGGGAACCCCTTGGCCACTGCCCAGATGCGCGTCCTCTGGAGGACCCACATCTTCGCCGCCGATCGCGCCTGTGACGAGGCGGCCTTCTTCGACTCCCTCCTCTGACCTGACGTGCCCAGCGACGTACACTTCTCCTGGGAGGCACATGCTGTTCGGGCTGTTCGCATCGTCGATAGTCGTGGTCGCGTACGCGGAACCGGAAGATGTGGACGCTCTGGACAAGGAGATGATGGAGCACTACACGGCAGGTCGGTACGCGGAAGCGGAGGCCATCGCGCGGCGGAGTCTGGACATGCGCGTACACACATTGGGCGCCGGCAGCGTGGATGTGGCGAGCAGCCAGAACAACCTCGGCGCGATGGTCTGGGCGCAGGGAAGATACGCCGAAGCCCGAGCCCTGTACGAACAGAGCCTTGCCATCCAGCGAGAGGTGTGGGGTCCGCGACATAGAGAGCTGTCGTCTGCGCTGAACAACCTGGCACTCGTCGTCGAGGCCCAGGGCGATCCGGCCGCGGCACGTTTGCTTTTCGAGGAGGCCGTCTCGATCTCCAAGGAGTACGCCGATTCGCATCCCGACGACTACGCCTCCAACTCGGTGAACCTCGCCAAACATCTGTACAAGCAGGGAGACTACGACGGGCCGCGGCATCCTCGGGTCGCCCGGAGCAACATGTACCTCGCCCGTGTTCTTCTTCAGATGGGCGACCACGACGAAGCCCTGCGGCTGCTCGAAGAGGCGGTGGACATCCAGCGTGAGGTTGGACCGAACAACCCCGATTTGCTGATGGGGCTGGACGCGTTGGCTGCCTTCCACCACATGTCGGGGAACATCGATGCCGCCCGCGTCATATCGGACGAGGCTCTCACCTACGTGCATCGTCGCCTGTCCCTGCTGGATGGGCTGTCCGAGCGCGAGGCGCTCAGCTTCCTGCCCGTCGTTCGGCCATCTCTGGACAGGTGGCTCACGGTATTCGATCGCCCCGAGGACGCCCCTTTGGCGTGGGCCCATATGCTGGCCTTCAAGGGCACCATCGCCGCCCGCGCTCGCGCCGCACGCGCCTTGTCGGTGGTGGAACCCGAGATCTCGGATATCGCCGCCGAGCTGGACGGCGTTCGCCGCGAGCTCGCTCAGATCGCATTCGCCGACAATGCTGGCACGGGTTCGATTGAACGAATGCGCGATCTGGGCGCCCAACAAGAGGGTCTCGAGCGGGAGTTGCTGTCCCAGAGCAGCCGCTATCGAGCGTCTACGGTCGCCGATCGGGCGACCCCCGAGGACCTCTGCAAGGCCCTGCCAGAGGGCGCCGTTCTCATCGACGTCTTTCGATACCTGGACACCGAGACCGATCGATACCTGGCCTTCGTACAGTCTGCCGAGACGTGTGTCGTTCATCGCGTCGACCTGGGCAAAGCGGAAGAACTGGAGGCCGCCGCGTTGGATTGGCAGGAGGTACTGCGGGATCCGGCCTCCCACGCGGATCGGGTGACGAGGCGCGGTCGGGCTCTCGCTGCGCTCCTGTGGGAACCCCTGGCGGCGGTTGCCGGAGACAGGGACCACTGGCTGGTCGTCCCCGATGGACACCTGGCGTCGGTGCCGTTTGGGGCCGTGCCCAAGAGTGATGGCCGGTATGCCATCGAGGACCACCTCATCACGTACCTCGACCGGGCGGGCGACGTGCTCCCGTCATCGGGAGTGCCAGGCAGTGGGGCGGTCATTGTGGGAGGCGTCGACTACGACGCGACGTCGGCAAGTGACGGAGACGTGAGGTCCTTCCTGGCACCCTGCAACGGGGGTGCTTTCGCAGATCTCCCGGGAACCAATACCGAGACTGAGTCCCTCGCCGGCCGATGGAAACGAGCCCGCAGGCGCGAGCCCCTGGTCGCGCTGTCGGGTGCCGCGGCTACCGAGACCGCGGTGGGGGACGCTTTGGAGGGAAAGGCGCTGGCCCACATTGCCACCCATGGCTTCTTCGCGAGCGAGGATTGTCGCTCGGCCGTGGACGACGGTGTCGGCTACGACCCGATGTTGCTGTCGGGGTTGGTTCTCGCCGGAGCCAACCAGCCACCGGCGGAGTCTTCGGGGGACGGGATCCTCACGGCGTCGGAGGTGGCGACGCGAAACTTGTCCGGTACGGAGCTGGTTGTGCTCTCGGCCTGTGAGACGGGCCTCGGGGAGATCCGGTCTGGCCAGGGTGTGCTGGGTCTCCGTCGCGCATTTGCCATCGCCGGTGCGCGGACGTTGGTGATGAGCTTGTGGTCGGTCCCGGACGAAGGCACGACCGCGCTCATGGACGGCCTCTACCGTCGTCACCTCAAACGCCGTCCGATGTCGGCGGCTTCCGCGCTCCGCGAGGCCCGGCTCGACGTGATCGAACAGCAGCGGGCGGCGGGCCTCGAGCATCCCTTCTCCTGGGCTGCATTCATCTCATCGGGGGATTGGTGAGCCGCTCGAGGTGTCCCGGTTTCGAAACCGAATTCGCGAACTCTGGCATATGAAATCTTTGATTTCGGACCCGTTTGTGGTGGCGAGGGGGTGCCCGACAGATGTACCTCACCAAGAGGAGGCCCGAATGCGCACGATCAGGTTCATGCTGCGGTTCGCGGGTGCGTTCCTCCTGTTCTCGGCCGCTGCCCACGCCGCCGACATCGATTTGGACGGGCATGACAGCGCGGTGGACTGCAATGACGCTGATCCCGCGGTGTACCCTGGCGCGCCGGAGCTCTGCGACGACCTCGACAACGACTGCGACGGGCTCGTCGATGGCGGTGATTCCGACGCAGACCAGATCCCGACGGCTTGCGACAACTGCCCCGCCGTGCTGAACGCCTCCCAGACAGACACCGATTCTGATGGGACCGGCGATGCCTGCGACGTATGCGATGGCTTCGTCGACAGCGATGATGCCGATGGAGACTGCGTTCCCGACGGTTGCGATATCTGTGCTGGCTTCGACGATACCCAGGACGCCGACCTCGACGGCATCCCCGATGGCTGCGACAGCTGCGTTGGCAATCCCATGGACTCCGACGGCGATGGCGTCCCCGACTCTTGTGATATCTGCCCCGGCGGCGACGACAACGTCGACACCGACGCCGACGCCACGCCCGATGCTTGCGATGCCTGTCCCGGTTTCAATGACTCGGACAACGAGGATTGCGACGGCGCTCCAGACGCCTGCGACATCTGTGCGGGGTTTGACGACGCCGTCGACTCTGACGGTGACGGCACCCCAGACGGTTGCGACGTCTGCCCTTGTTCCGACGACGCCCAGGATGCGGACGGCGATCGAATACCAGACGGATGTGACAAATGTGCGGGCGTGGACGATCTCTGGGCACCGGACTCCGACTCCGACGCCACGCCGGACGCCTGCGACATCTGCCCCGGCGGAGACGACGGTGACGATGCCGATGGTGACACCGTTCCCGACGGCTGTGACCTCTGCAACGCGGGGGACGACCGCGTAGATTCCGACGGCGACTCGGTCCCCGATGCGTGCGACATCTGCCCGGGAGGAGACGACCTCCAAGACGCCGATGGCGATGGTTGCCCGGACGCCTGTGATCCATGTTGTCAAGGACCGGACTCCGATTTCGACGGCGTTCCCGACCCATGCGACCTGTGTCCCGGCTTCGATGACTTTGCCGACACCGATGGGGACGGCGTACCCGACGGATGCGACCTGTGTCCCGGCTTCAATGACTTTTTCGATACTGATGGGGACGGCACGCCTGACGATTGCGACGCTTGTCCCTTCGATCTGAACGCCCTCGATCTAGACCTGGACGGCGACTTCGACTGCACGGATTGCGATGATCTCGATCCGGCGCTGGAGAGCCTGGACATCGACATGGATGGGTTCAGCACCTGCGATGGCGACTGTGTCGACCTCGATCCTGCGATCCATCCCGGCGCAGTGGAGGTGCCAGGCAACAACGTCGACGAGAACTGCGATGGGATCGTGGGTCTGGACACCGGCGATACGGGGGCGGCCGATACCGGGGATACAGGGGATACTGCTGCGGATACGGATACCGACACGGACGCCGACTCCGACACGGATGCCGACTCCGACACGGATGCGGACTCCGATGTCGGCCCCGCCGTAGACAAGGAATCGAGCGGGTGTGGCTGTGACGGGTCCGGCGCCAATGGACCCGCCTGGTTGGCCATTTTGCTGTTGCTAGGCGGGAAGAGGCGCCTCCGAGACTCGGGTATGTGCTGACTCTGTTCGTGCTTGGCCTCGAGCGGATCGGGCTGGCGGGTTTGGTTTCACATTGACCCACGGCGCGCATGCGTCACGCAAGTAATGTTTCGAGGCTGATTATCGGCCGGATGGGGGTCGTCCGCCTCGATTGGAGCTAATCTGGCGTCACAAGCGAGGAAGCAGACGTGATCTGGTTGAGTCTCTGCGCCGCGATGGCCGCCCCGCTCGAGGTCGTCGTCCAACAACCTCACAGCGGTCAGGTCGAGGTCGTCGTCGGCAACCACGCAGGAGGACTGGTGGCCAGCGGCGGTCGCGACAGCTCCATCCGACTCTGGCACACAGAGACAGGTCGTCTGATCCGCGTTTTCGATGGTCACACCGGCTCGGTGAGAGATGTCGCGTTTACACCCGACGACACCCGCCTGGTATCGGCCGGAGACAAACGCGTGATCGTCTGGAACGTGCACACGGGGGAGGTCGAGCGAACGTTGTCCGGTGAGCACGACGTGCATGCCAGCACCGTCAGTCCAGACGGCAAACAGGTCGCCACGGGAGGCTCGAACGCGGTCCACCTCTACGACCTCGAGACGGGTGAGAAGCTCTGGACTGCCACCGGTCACGAGAACAGCATCAGCGATCTTGGCTTCTCGCCAGATGGCAAGTCGCTCGCCAGTGCATCCGCCGACGGTACGGTGAGGATCTGGAGCGCACGTTCGGGCGATGCAATCCGCATTTTCGACGCACACGAAGACGGTGTGCCCACAGTCAGCTGGCATCCGAGTGGCAAGAGACTGGCCAGCGGCGACTACACCGGAACGGTCCACATCTGGACAGCCACATCCGGGTCGATCAAAGCGTCGCTCGAGGTCCATGCGTCTGCGCAGAGCCTCGACTTCAGTCCGGATGGAAACGAGCTGGTCGTTGCCCGATGGCGCGCCGAGCTTCCGGAACAGAATGGCACTGCCGTGATCTGGAACCCCAAGAGCGGGGCGACACGGGAGCTTTCGGTGGGCTCGAGCGTCGCCCTTCGCGGGGTGAGCTACGTCGACACCGGCCTGATGGGTACCGCGTCCAGCGATGGGATCCCTCGCCTCTGGGACGTGTCTGGCAGGCAGCTCCGGGCCTTCGCAGGCGAGGTCACCAAGCTCCTGGATGCAGCGGTCGTCCCCACCGGAGTGGCTCTCGTCGGTGGATCCCGCAACAGGCCATATGGCGCCGTCTGGGACCTCTCTCTTGGAAAGATCGAGCGACAGCTGGT
>Ga0315336_1004733_pt1 | contig 15713 bp, 12 predicted proteins | sample ASW5metaG_FD_204512 | JGI IMG/M metagenome (GOLD analysis project Ga0315336, IMG submission 204512) | Ammonia-oxidizing marine archaeal communities from Monterey Bay, California, United States - ASW #5 | ecosystem: Environmental > Aquatic > Marine > Intertidal zone | place: USA: California...
CGACCCTGCTTTCCTCGCTGCGCTCGTCTCTCCGGGTCGTCTTGCAAGCAAGACGGGCTCGGGACGACAGCGCTTCGCGTCGCGCAAGCGCGCCACGACGGTCGTGCGACGTTACGGAAGTCCATCTGGCGATGAACTTACGAACCGTCGCCCTAGGCTATTCGATATTCCAGTAATAGATGGTCGCGAACCGGTAGAATCCTGACACGAGGCCGCCGTAGCCGTCGTCGATGTCGGACCGCGTCATCTGCGTCTGCTGGATGTTGAAGGCATTGTCGACGTCGAAGGCCGTGTAGTAGATGCCGCGGTCGACATCGAGTCCAAGGCCGATGGGCTCGGACGGGAATCCGCCGCCGATGTAGAGCGGGTGGTCATTGATGGCGATGTTCGCGTCGAGCCAGTCCTGAACGAACTGGTGCGGGTCGCCGCCAATCGAGAACGCCCAGGGACCCTGGGTCGAGTAGAGCGTCCAGACGTCTTCGTTGTTGAAGAACGCGCTCGTCGCGCAGTCAGAGCCGCCGACCGCTGGACCGCCCTGCGGCACCTGCACGCCAAACAGGTCTCCGTTGACCTGCGCGAAGGGGTAGTTGATGTACCCATCGATCTCGTACCAGACGAGGCAGTAGTTGTTGCTGTCACTCCACTCGCCGTTGAACTGATCGTTGGCGAACTGGAGCCACAGCTGGGACGGCGTCGGCGAGTTGTTCTGCAGGCCGGGCACGATCTGATTCGTGGCGGCGTCATATGCGAAGTGACCCCCGACACGAAGCTGGGTGATGTCGATGTTCTTGAGGTTCGGATTGGGAGTGGTGGGATCGGTGTCGGTGTCGTCGGTGTCCGTATCCGTCGGCAGATCGTCGTCGTCGTCGCCGAGCGTCGGGTCCGTGTCTGTGCCGTTGTCGATTTCGTGGCAGGCGCCGTCTTCGCCCAGCGTGGTTCCCTCTAGACATACACCCTGGCTCGCGCACCCGGAAACTGCTGCGAAGACAAGGGTCCAACGTATCGACATGGTGGCTTCCCTCCCGAGAAACACCACACTATCCGAGTGTGCGGTGACTTGAGTGCGGGAATGGAGTCGGGGTGGCAGGATTCGAACCTGCGACATCCTGCTCCCAAAGCAGGTGCGCTACCGGACTGCGCTACACCCCGAGGCGTCTCGTCTATCCCCGTGGCGTTTTGCCGCCAAGCAGTGCTACCAAAACGGCCGATGTCAGGGTACGTTGGCGCTGCATAGGAGAGCCTGTGAGAGTCCGAGCCTTCATCGTCGCCTGCTTCGTCCTGACGAGCTGTGACGACCACATCATCGGCGAGGCCGGTGCCGAGATCGTCTCGGGCGAGAACGTCTACGATTCCAATTGGGCAGGAGTCGAGCTGCTTTTCGTGGACTATTGCGACGTCTGCCATTCCGATGGCGGGTCCGGTGGATTTGATCTACACACCACCATCGCGGCCGAACTGAATGGCGGCGACCCCTACTATGTGGTCCCCGGCGACGCCTCTGGGTCGGCGGTGTGGCAGGCCATGACGGGGACTGGGGCGTTGTCGACGATGCCTCCCACTGGCGTTCTCGAGACCGAGTTGATCGCCCATGTCGAGGAGTGGATCAACGACGGTGCCCCCCAGTAGTACACTTCGCCGGACCGAGGACTCGATGCGCCGACTGCTTATTTCTGTGGGACTTCTCAGCCTCTCCCTGACGGCTTCGGCTCAGGTAGCAGAAGAGTGCAAGGACTTCGCCGGACCGCCGCCCAAGGACTACGACGAACAGACCCAGCAGGACTTTCTGGCGAATTATGTGGCCCTGGCAACGACCTTTTCGCCGCTGCACGGGCCCATCCCGCACGAGCCGGGTCACGGTTCCCTGGGCATCCAGATCGGCATCATCCCGCCGCTGGGCTGTGAGAAGCGGTTCGCCCTGCAGCACACCAAGACCGAAGACACCAACAAGGCGCCGATCATCCCGCGCCCCACCGCGACGCTGGCGTTCCCCAACATCGGCATCGTGCACCCGTACATCGGCCTCGGCTACGTGCCGCCGGTCAAAGTCTTCGGCACCACCAACGTCATTCTCTCCGGCGAGATCGGCGTCGGCTTCCCTCTCGGCGACATGCTGCAGCTGGGAACGCGCTTTCACGCCACCACACAGAAGACGGTCGGCGAGTTCGTGACCCCCTTCACCGACGAAGAGCCCGCCATCGACGACCTCTTCCTCGCGTCGACCTTCGGGCTCGATCTGATGGGCGGAATCGACCTCGATATCATCGTTCCCTACCTGGCTTTCGGTATCACAGACGCCTCGACGTTCACGTTCATCGGCGACGACGGCATTCTCGCCAACAACTACCACCCCTACTTTGGACCCACCTTCTCGGCGGGTATCGATGGGTTGGTGGCCGAGCGATTCCGGTTCGGCGGCGAGTTCTACGGCGCTCTCGGCGGATACTCCCTGCCCGATCTGGACGCCCCGTCGGTGACACCGGCCGCTCGCTACGGCCACATCTATACGGCCCGGTTCAAGGTCGCCGTCGAGCTATAGACTCAACAGAGTCTACTTTCGAGCGACCTCATCCAGAGAGACCTGGACCCAGGCACCCGGGTCTCCGTCGTCGCTCATCCAGGGGCGGGCCTCGAACCGTGGACGCCAGGTTCCGCGCCCCAAATCCAACTGAGGCGCCTTGGTCTTGCCTCGGTGCGGGTTTCGAGCGGCGAGCACGGCGCCACCGGCCAGTCCCGCGGTCGAGCCGACCAGCGTCGAGACGATGAGTGGATCCCAGTTGTCGTCCTCGTAGAGGAAGATCACGCCGGCCAGACCGCCTGCAGCCCCTCCGAGCAGGCCCATGCCGTCGATGTAGCCGACATCCTTCCAGGTGGGATTCCAACCCGCGGCCTCGGCGGCGGCGACCCCGAGCAGTCCGCCGTTCCCAGCCGCAGTGGTCGCGAGCCAGGCTGAATCCGAGTCTCCGGAACCGAGCTGCGCCGCCCAGCTGCCGTACCACGTTCCCCAGCCGCCGCCGGAGAGCATCATCATGGACCCGCTGGCGGGCACGTCGAGGACCGGCGCTAGACCCATGGCCAGGAGAGTGCCGCTTCCCCCTGCTGTAAGGCCGTAGCCCAGCGGTCGTGCGGAGGTGTCTGACGTCGCCGTGGCGTAGGTCACCCAGCCGGCGGTCTGGAAGCTCGTCCACGCCCCGAGCGTGCCGAGAAGGAAGGCGTCGTCGCCAGACAGATCGTAGTGAGGGGCGATGGCGGCCCCGAGGATCTGCCCTCCGACGCCTCCGGCGAGGGCCGGTCCGACCACGGCGCGCGTGGGTCCTTCCTTTCCGAGGCTCAGCGGGATTCCGGCTCCCAGCGCGTTGCCGGCGGTGATGCCGATACCCTGGAGGGTCGCGGACTTCGGGCTCGGGTTGCCAGCGGCGGAAAGGGCGAGGGCGCCGGCGTAGCCCAATCCGGTGCCCGCCCGCAGTCCACCGGTGATCTGGCGTTGACTGGGGTTGTCCGTGAACAAGTACGGACTCATGGCCCCGATCCAGGCGCCGTGACCCAACGAGAGACCCCAGGCGGCGGCGTTTGGGCTCTCGTCGGCGAGTGCCGAGTGGCCGAGGGCGATGGTGCTGAAGAGAGCCGAGCCGCCGAGGTTGATGGCCGCTCGCGCTTGTCGATTCTCGGGGTTGTAGAGGTTGGCGGCGTCTGAGAGCCCACCGGCGGCCAGAGAACCGACGCCCGTGGCTACGTCGTAGTGCAGCATCGCGCGAGAGTTTGGGGCATTGCCCAGGAATCCGATGCCGACCCCGGCCATGGACCCGGCGAGACCAGCCGCGTGGATCCGCTCGGTGGCGCCGTCTTCGTCGATTCCGATGAGGGCTCTGCCGGCCTGAACTCCGTAGAAGACGCCCAGTCCCGACGACGACGCCAGAAACAGGACGTCATCGTTGTCGGCTTCGAGCTGCTTGCCGATGAGTGCCGTGGTGACGCCGCCAACCGTGGCGCCGACTGCGGCTCCGGGTGCGATGCCCTGAGTCGAGTGGGCGCGCTCGTTCTCCTCCATGGCCTCGCCGATGAGGTAGCCAGTGGTCGCGCCGACATAGCCGCCGTAGCCGACCGACCACGCGCCGAGCAGCGCGGGTGCGGTGGAGTCTGGCAGAAGTGGATCGTCACCCGCGTGGGCCGAATGGGGCAGGAGCATTGCGAGGGTGGAGAGGGTTGTGAACATGAGAACCTCCTGCCCGCCGGCTCCGCAAGGCGTATGCCAGTGCATAAACGGCGTTCTACCGTTCGGAGGGTCCAGGAAGTAAACGATCGACTACGATTTAGTGTAATGGATAGGCGACATGTGGCCGATATCCGGCTTTTCACCAATGGCATAGGTCTTGCTTTGGCCTCGAGCAGGAGGTCTCCATGGCCATTCGAATCCTGTTCGCTCTGTTGGTGCTGGTGGTGACGACCACCGCTCAGGCTGGCCAGCGCGTGTGCCCTTGGGACGAGATCACCGAGGTTCGCGCGTCGCTTACTCGGGTCTTTGTCAATGGAGAGTCCCACCGAATCCGCGGCGAGCACAACCGCGCCCTGTTTGTCGCCGATCTGGACCGCTGCGGTCTGGATCGGGCGGCCATCCGGTTCAGGAGATGGCGTGACATGCAGGTGTCGGTGAATGTCGCGGGTGGAGGCAGCGTCGCGGCCGTTCTACTCTCCCCTGCGGCGGCCGTCGTAGGCGGTTTGGCAACCGGTGCGCTCGCCATCGCGGGGGAGACGGAGAAGTCGGGGTTCATCAGGGAAATGCGGCGTTTCGACGGTGTCGAAGTGGCTGAGCGCAGCTTCAGGAAAATACAGGAGCAACCGAAGGTTCCGGTCTCCAGGAGCACCTACCGAAGGATGAATCGCGGGATGCAGCCCGACCAGCAGCGAAAGCTGGGAAACGGGCTCCTGGTGACCGGTGCCAGCGTGTTGGTGGTCTCGGCTGTAGCCGGCATCTATGGCCACCAATATGCGCATCCAGACTGCGGTCGGGCGCCCATTGACTGCCCTACGGAGTCGTCGATGTACGCCCCGGCCATCGGTCTCGGCGTCCTCGGTGCGGCGTCGGCTGTCGGCGGTCTGGGCCTGCACATCGCCGCCCAGAAGAGCGAGGAGGGGATGAAGATCAACCTCGGCGGGAGGTTTTGAACGGAATCAGGTCAACCCGGCGATGACGAGTTCCTCGATCAGGGCTGCGAGGCGATCGCTGACCGCGACCTGGACTTGCCGCGGCGTGCGCTCCTCGGCGGACAGCGCCTCGACGCTGGCGATCGCATGGTCTCGGACCTCGGCGAGGCTAGGAGCCGGCAACCGCCCGTCCTTCCAGACCGGTTGGAGGAGGGGAGTCCCGGGCAGATCCTCGTCGTGGAGGCCGATGACGTCGCCGTCGTCGCTCCTCCAGCACTGGACGCGCCCTGGCAAGGTGGCCTTTCCCGATCCGCGGGAGAGCTTCATGGTCGGTCGTCCGTCGATGATCGACAGCTTTCCCACGGCGCCGACGCCGACGGGGGCGTCGGGCGAGGTGACGATGCGCTCGCCGATGCCGTAGCCGTCTACAGGTGCGTCGCCGAGGGCGGCGATGGCGTGCTCGTCCATGCCTCCCGAGACGTAGATCTTCGTCTTCGTGGCGCCGAGCTCGTCCAGGAGCCGTCGCGCCCTCCAGACGTTGGCGTGGTCGATGTTCGAGTCGAGGCGGATCCCAGCGGGGCCGTCTCCAGTCGCGGCCACGGCGCTGCGGATGCCGGTGTGGTCTCCGAAGGTGTCGTAGGTGTCGACGAGAAGGATGTCTCCCTCGGGATATTCCTTGTGGAAGGCGTCGAAGTAGGCCCTTTCGGTCTCGCTCCTCGGCACGCCATCCCGCTCCCAGGCCTGGATGGCGAAGTGGTCCATGGTTCCGGCGACGGGCACGCCGTGGCGCACGTGGGCCTCGACGTTGGAGGTCGCCGCTCCGCCCGCGATGTAGGCGGCCAAGGCGGCGTCGACGGCCGCAGCGGGGTGGGTTCTCCGGGTCCCGAACTCGAGGACTGATCGGTCGCTGCCCGCATTTCGAGCAGCGCGCACGACTCGGGAGGCCTTGGAGGCGACCATGGTCATGTGGTTGATGGTCGACAACAGCGGCGTCTCGATGAGCTTCGCGGAGAGCAGATCGGTCTCGACGACCAGGTATGGGCAATACGCGGCGGGACGAACGCCTTCGACTTCGAGTGGGGTTCCGTCGGAGCGAATGGCCTTCCCAGCGAGTAGGACAGACCCCTCGGGAGGGGCCCAGACCGATCCCTCGAACTGCCAGTTGGAGAGGCGCTCGACCAGGTCGGGGTGGTTGGAGAGTCCGCGCCCGAGGACCGGGTGGGCGAGGAGGGCGGCGATCTGTTTCTCGGAAAACCGAGCGTGTTCCAGGTGATCCAGACAGCGCTCGAGGCCGGCCCACAACAGGTAGCCCCGCGCTGGCTCTTTGGTGTGGGCGTTGCGTGGAAGTCGGCGGGAGAAGAAGGTCATGACGACCCGGTCATCGCTCCTGCCGTTGGCGTGGTGGGGGACCAGCGACGTGAGCTGGTAGAGGTCGATCCGGGTCGCGTCGGTCACTTGGCCCCCAACTTCTGGAGCAGCGCCGGGAGTTGGCTGAAGGCCCGCCCGCGGTGGCTGATCTGGTTCTTGTCGTCGATCTCGAGCTCGGCCATGGACTGTCCGGGTCGCTCGTCGGGAAGGAAGAGGGGGTCGTAGCCAAAGCCACCGTCCCCCTTGAGTGCGTGCCCGATCTGGCCGCGGCAGATGCCCTCCAGCGTGTGATCGTCTCCGAGTCCGACGATGGCGACCACACAGCGGAACTGTGCCCCTCGATCGGCCTCGCCCTGGAGCTTGTGGAGAAGGAGGGCGTTGTTGGCGGCGTCTCCCTCGCCCGAAAAACGCTTGGAAAACACGCCGGGCTCACCATCGAGGGCATCGACTTCGATTCCGGAGTCGTCAGCGATGCAGGGCAAGCCCGTCTTTTCCAGGACGAAATGGGCTTTCTGCAGGGCGTTGTGCACAAAGGTGTTGCCGGTTTCGGGCGGATCGAAGTCCAGACCCGCCTCGGCGAGGGTCTTCAGGCTCACTGTGGTGTTGCGTAGAAGTGCGCGAACTTCTTCGGCTTTGTGGGTGTTGTTCGTCGCGAAGATGAGGTCCATGTTCCACTCGTAGGAGCAAGTTATGTCGTGAGGAGGAGGAAGAGATGGGAGAGCTCGAGGTCCTGGTCGAGCAGCTGGATGAGCTTCTGGGTACGGGCATCGCCGATGTCAGCGACGCTCTGGAGTTGGCTACCGTAGCCGGTCTGGCCGCGCGTTTGGGCGCCGGTGCCGAAGTGATGTTCGCTGCAGAGCAGTGGCGCGACGACACTGGCGCGGAGTTGCTCGAGGTTCTGTGGGAGGAGATCGATCTCGAGGCGCTGACCTCCGAGGTCGACGGCTTGCTCACGGGCGAGGCCGAAGACACCGAGATCGAGGAGGCCCTGTCGGACTTCGATGACGTGGTGGCGGCGGCGGTGTGGTGTGGAAAGCGGGCATTGGTCGCTCCGGCGGCGCGCGAAGTCACCAAGACCATTCGCATGTCGCCCGGGACCTTCGCGGGGATCATCGAGGCCGGGACGCAGATGTCCAGACTGCCCGCCGTTGGCCAGGATCTTGCGCTCTACGACTACTGGCTCGCCGTCGCGGACGCCAAACGAAGCTACTGAGGCCTACTGAACGGGTGGTGCCAGGAGCATGAGCGCCAACAAACTGGCTCGCTCCGCCATCTTTTCCACAAGCATGAACTCGTTGCGGGCGTGTGCCCCTCCGCCGACGGCTCCCAGACCATCGAGGGTGGCGGTGTGCAGGCTGGTGGTGTTTCCATCGGAGGCTCCACCGGCGCGCCCGTGTTCCAGGTTGAGCCCGAGGCGGTCTCCAGCACGCTGGGCCGTCTCCCACAGGCGTTGATTGCGACCGGTCAGCTCCATCGGGCGCTTGATGAAACCGCCCTCGATGTTGAGCTGGGCGCCGGGGAGTGTCGGTTCGAGATCCCGAATCCTGGCTTCGATTGCGGTGGCGTCTTCTTCGGTGATCACCCGGACATCGACGACGATTCCAGCGCGGGCAGGAACCACATTGGGCCGCGTTCCCCCTGTGATCTCGCCGACGTTGATCGTCAATCCCCGGTCGTGGTCATTCATCGCGTGGACGGCTTGGATGACGTGGCTCATCTCGAGGATCGCGCTGATGCCGTCCTTGGGACACAGGCCCGCATGAGAGGCCTTGCCGTGCACGGTGATGACGAACTGGCCGACGCCTTTGCGAGCGGTCTTGATCTTGCCGGTCGGTCCCATGGAGGGCTCGAGGACCAGAGCGCGATCCATGCAGCGGGCGAGACGGGCGACGTGAGTGGTCGAGTCCGTGCTGCCGACCTCCTCGTCGCTGTTGATGAAGACCGTCGGTGTGACCTCGGGTTCGAGGCCGAGTTCTTTGAGTGCCCGCAGGGCGAAGAGCATCTGGACCAGGCCACCCTTCATGTCGTAGGTGCCCGGACCGCGGACGATGCCGTCTTCGACAGAGAAGGGGATCTCCTCGAGGGTTCCGTGGCCCCAGACCGTGTCGGCGTGTCCGATCAAGATCTGGCAGGGAGCGCCGCGAACGCGATTTTGTGGGCGCGAGAAGAGCACGCCGCCGCTGTGCTTACCGGCGAGTCGGATCGAATCGTATCCAAGGTCGTCCAGGAGAGCAGTCAGGAGTCCGAAGACCCGATGCTGGGCATCTGGATCCGGAGTGGGGGACTCGATGCGAACCAGGGCCTCGAGGGTGTGCAGCATCTCGTCGGTGTGAGATGCAAGCCAGTCGTAGATCGACTTCGCTACGGGGTCGGCTTCTTCGGCAGCGGGGAGAGAAGACATGGTTGCTCGCACTATACCTGCGGTGTCGGTCGTCGCGCCGGCGCCTGTAACGCCCCACGCACGTCCTTCAAGTTGAACATTTGTTCAGTATGAACTAGTGTTCAGGTGGGAAGGACAGGGATTGAAGGAAAGTACTGCTGTGTCTCTCGAGGCACTGCGGGAGCAGATCCGCTTGCTGGAGGGAGGCCAGCGGATCCGGCGCCGCCGCAGGCTCTCGGGGGTTGATGTCGTGGACTCACTCGTCCAAGGTCTGCCTTGTCCAGGCATTGTCGAGATCTGCGGTGAGCCCGGTACTGGCAAGACCAGCCTCGCTGTGGCCCTGGTTGCAGAGGCTACTCGACTGCGCCAGCGAGTGGCCTGGGTGGATCCACTCCGCAGTCTCTACCCACCCGCGATCGCAAAGCTGGGGGTCGATCTGCGGCGTCTGTTGGTGATCCAGCCCGATGCCGATGGCACCCACTCCGAGATCTGGGCCACTGAGCAGTTGTTGCGCTCCGGGTGCTTTTCACTGGTGATCTCCAACCTCCCCCAGCGTCGAAAATCGCGCCGTGCCGGGGGCCACAGCTGGGCGCGTGCCGCTGAACACGGGCAGTGCACAGCGGTCGTCCTCACCCGACGACCCAATCGCGATGTCCCCGCCGAGGTTCGCTTGAGCACCGGTGACGGCCAGCTTGTCGTCCTCCGAGATCGCGGCGGAAGGAGCGGCGGTGTTGTTCCTCTGCCCGAGCTCCCAGAGGGCGCTCATCCGTGGCTTTAGTGGGCGACGATCTCCCTCCGGTCGATAGTCGACCTCGAAACATCACTTACGTGACGCGCAAGCGCGCCACTGGGGCGATTCCATTCACAGTCGACACTCAAAACGGGCGGCGCAAGCGCCTTGTTTCCCGTTTTGGGCGCCGACAATGAACGGAACCGGCCCTCGCTACCTCGTCGCCCGTCTCCCAGCCTTTCGCCTCGAGCGCTGTGGATACGACGCCGACGACATGGCTGGGCTCATCGACGAGGTCAAGAATGCGATGCGGCTGGTCGCCATCACCCCAGGCGCCCGCGGCGAGGGACTCCAGATCGGAATGACGGCCTCAGCGGCGAGAGCCAGGGTCCCCGAGGTCGAGATCACGCCCCTGGATCACGAGGGAGAACTGAAGGATCGCGCTGCCCTGGTTCGCGCCTTCAGCTGCCTGAGTGACCGCGTCTCCTTTCCCTGGGAGGACGACCTCATCCTCGAGATTTCCTGCGTCTCCCACCTCTTCGGAGGAGAGGAGGGCATTGTCGCGCGCGCCCGTGAGCAGGCCGAGCACCTCGGTCACCGCTGCCGCATCGCCGTTGCCGACGACCCCCTCGCGGCGTCGGCCATCGCGACCTGGTCCAAGTCCGACGAGGTCGTACCAACCGGGCAGAGCGCGGACCGGATTGCCGAGCTTCCGTTCGTCGCATTGCGCCCGTCCAACCTGCTCCGCGACAACCTCGTGGCACTGGGTATCGAGCTCATCGGCGAGTACGCAAGGCTGGATCCGGCGTCGGTAGCGGGCAGGTTCGGTATCGAGGGCACGCGACTTCACAAGGTCGCCTGTGGACTTTCGACCATCGATGCGACGATGGGCTGGGGAGAACTCGACGGCGATGCGCCCTCGGTGATGGCCCGTATGGGCGGTGCCGAGACCACACTTCAGATCCACTTCGTTCTCCCTGGACTTCTGCAGCTCTTGTCTCGAAAGCTCGGTGCCAAGGACCAGGCCGCCGTTCGCCTCCAGCTCGTGCTCCGGCTCGAGAATCGCTCGACAGTGACCCTGGTGAACCGCGCCGTGACCCTCGGTGTTCGAGTTGGCCGGCCCACGCGAGACACCAAGACCCTCGAGAGGCTGATCAGGCAACGTCTGGAGAACCTCAGCATCCCCGCACCCGTCGACGAGTTCTTCATTCGCGCGGTCGAGACCTCCGCAGACATCGGCTGGCAACCCGGTCTGACCGATCGAACAGAGGCCACCGAGCCCCTCCCCGATCTCCTCGCCCGCCTCGCCGATCACCTTGGAGACACGATGTTCTCGCCAGTTCTCGCCGACAGCTGGAAGCCGGAGAGCTCCTGGGAGCGAGGTCCGTACCCGCCTCCACCCACCCAGCAGACCCTGCTCGAAGACAACGATGAGATCCCGGCCTCTGTGCACTCAGAAGACCCCGTCGAAGTTCAAGAGGCCTGGGAAGCCCGGTTGACCTGTCCCCGGCCCTCGCTCCTCCTCCCCACACCCGAGCCGATCCAGGTTCGCTGTGAATTTGATCGACCGAAGACCCTGCACCTCGACCGGGGCTGGGTTCGGGTCTCTCGCAGCGAGGGCCCAGAGCGACTACAGGGCCACTGGTGGGATCCAAAGGAACGTTTCAACCGGGACTACTGGGTTATTCTCGCCGATGAACGCATCGCCTGGATCTTCTTTGAAGACGGTCATTGGATGCTCCATGGGTGGTTCGATTGAGGGCCTTTTTCCTCCTTGTCCCACAATGTCACCTTGTCGTGCGTAACGGTGTGTGTACGTTTAAAGACCTACTCACAGGAGCTCCTCGTGAAGGTCGTCGCACATCCCCTCATCGTTGCTGTCGCACTCGGTTTGCTGGGTCCAACTGCGCTCGAGAACGAGGACATGACCCCCGACGAGCGTCCGGGTATTGAGCCACTGGCGAATCCGAACGTGCTCTCCAGCCCCCTGAACGCCGAAGCACCTTCTCAAGAAGACTTCGAGCGCGTCCAGCTCGAGTGGCAAGAAGCGCGCACCTGGATCTAGCTGGCTGGGCCCGCCCCGCGACCACCGGCCACTCCCCAACGTTCTAGTGACAGCTCGGGGTCAGGCGCGTCTTGTTCCTTGGGGTCAGGCGCGTCTTGTTCCTAGGGTCTGTAGCTTGACCGGGTCAGGACGCTAGGTGTTAGATCTTACATTTGATCTAACACCTAACGTCCTGACCCCGTTGCAAGTGCCCCCGTTGCAGGTGCCCCAAACCGAACGTCTGGCACGAACCGAAACCGGACGCCTGACCCTCAACTAGCTGCGCCGTCGGACCGCCAGGAGGCCGAGCAAGAGCAGCCACGCACCGCTGGGTGCTCCACCGCTATTCGCGCAGCCGCAGCCCTCGTACTTGATCGCACCGCTATTGCGCTCGCCGGGAGCCGCTACCAGTGGACCGTCCGTGTCGTCGAAGTCCAGGAAGTCCGGGATTCCGTCGCCGTCCGTGTCGACCTGGCCCTCTTCTGAGTCCAGCAGGCCGTCGCCATCCGAGTCGTCGTCGAGGTGGTTCGGGATTCCGTCGCCGTCTACGTCGAAGGTGCCCTCGTCGATGGTTGGGATCCCGTCGTTGTCGTCGTCGGGGTCGAGCGCGTCGATGATGCCGTCGCCGTCGGAGTCGATCGGATTGTCCGGGTCCGGGCCGAGCTCGACGTCGTCGGGGATTCCGTCTCCGTCCGAGTCGTCGCGGTAGGGGTCGAGGCCCAGATCGAGCTCGTCGGCGTTGCTCATGCCGTCACCGTCCGCATCGGCGTCGGGGCCGTCCGAGTCGTTCGGATCCAGGTAGTTGACGATGCCGTCGTTATCGACGTCTCCGTCGCCTTCGTCGATCGTCAGCTTGCCGTCGCCGTCGTCGTCGGTGTCGAGGAAGTCGGGAATGTCATCGGGCGTGATCGGGTAGGCGTCCCCGGTGTCCTCGTCGGTGTTCTGGGGGTCGTCGAGGAGCTGCACGTCGTCGACCACGCAGTAGTGGACCCAGATGTAGAGGCCCTGATCGAAGGCCAGAACCCACGGGTCGCCGTTGGGGCAGTCCCAGCCGGTCTCGTCGATGGTGTCTACGCCGTCACCGTCGTCGTCGGTGTCGTACAGATCGGGGTCGCCGTCTCCGTCGGTATCCTGGAGGTTGGCGTATCCACCGGGGCCTGCCTCGACACCATCCAGGACGCCGTCTCCGTCGAAGTCCGGGTTTGTGGCACAGGACTCGGGATTGACTTGATCGGGGCAGATCGAGGCTTCGTCACAGTTGGCGAGGCCGTCGAAGTCCGAGTCGCCGGCGCAGCCGCTGTTGTCGCAGTCGACGTAGTCTGGAATCGAGTCGCCATCGAAGTCGCCCAGGCCGTCACCATTGGTGTTGCCGTCGCCGTTGATGTCGTCGAGCAGTGTGTCGTTGTCCGAGTCATAGTCGAGGTAGTTCGGGATTCCGTCTGGAGCGGGCACCGCCGTCGGGAACGCGCAGTCCAGGTCGCCGCCACCCTCGTCGATGGAGACCATGCCATCGTCGTCGTCATCGGGGTCGAGCGCGTTGATGACCTGGTCGCTGTCGCGGTCCCATGGGTCGAAGCAGTCGAATCCGGTCAGACCGCCGTTCTTGTCTCGGTAGTCCAGGACCGGCACACCCGGGTTGAGGAAGTTGTACCACTCGTCGCCGTCACTGAAGCTGTCGAAGTCGCTGTCCTCGAACAGATGCAGCGTGCCGAAGTTCAGCTCGCAAGCCGTGTCTGCGCCATCGTCATCGTCGTCGGCGTCCAGGTAGTTGTCGAGGCCGTCGCCATCGAAATCCCAGCCCTCGGGTCCGAGACCCGGGTACTCCTCTTCGTCGATGGTCAGCTGCGTGTCGCCGTCGTCATCGTCGTCGAGGTAGTTCGGCTCGCCGTCGTTGTTGGTGTCGTCGTCCCAGAGCATTCCATCGCTGTTGGGATTCTCACGGATCGTATCGACGCTGTCGTTGTCGTCGTCGATGTCGAGGTAGTTGAGGATGCCGTCGGCGTCGTTGTCGTCATCGCGGGGGTCGAGCGAGCCGTCCACGTCCTCGAACAAGGTGGGTACGTCGTCGTCGTCGTCGTCGTCGTCGACGTAGTCGGAGATGCCGTCGCCGTCGTAGTCGTCGTTCATCGGGTCGCCGTCGACCGACTGGGTCTCCTCCTCGAGGGTGGGGATCTGGTCGCCGTCATCGTCGGTGTCTACGCGGTCTTCTTCGCCGTCGCCGTCGGTGTCGAGGGGGAACGGGCTGCTGCCCTCGTCGGCGTCGTCAACGGTGTCGTTGTCGGAGTCGAGGTCGACGTAGTCGGGGGCGCCGTCTCCGTCGAAGTCGGGGCGATTCTGACCGAATACCCACTCGTGCGTGTCATCCCAGCCGTCGGCGTCGCTGTCGAGATCCAGGTGATTGTCGATGTAGTCGCCGTCGACATCGCGGTCCGGTGACAGGTCGCCGTCCGCATCCACGTTGGTCTCGACGATGGTGGCGATGCCGTCTCCGTCGTCGTCGAAGTCGCGGAAGTTCGGGATGCCGTCGACGTCGGTGTCGTCGTCACGCGGATCGTTGTTGCCGTTGGGATCTTCGGTGATGGTGTCCTCGCCATCGCCGTCGTCGTCCTCGTCGAGGTAGTCCTGGATGCCGTCGAGATCGGTGTCGTCGTTGCGCGGGTCGCCGTCGCCATCGACGTCCTCGTCGAAGGTGGGCACGGTGTCGTTGTCGTCGTCGTCGTCGATGAAGTCTTCGATGCCGTCGTTGTCCCAGTCGTCGTTGAGCGGGTTGCCGTCGATGACCTCGGTCTCTTCTTCGATGGTGAGGATCTGGTCGTCGTCGTCGTCGACGTCGACCCGGTTCTCGGCGCCGTCGCCATCGGTGTCTACGAGTAAGGTGGGCCGGTTCGTGCCGCCCTCTTCATTGATGTCGTCGACGGTGTCGTTGTCGGAGTCCAGATCGACGTAGTCCGAGGCGCCATCGCCATCGAAGTCCGGCGCAAAGGGACCGGTATTCCACTCGTGGTTGTCGTCCCAGCCGTCTTGATCGGAGTCGATGTCGAGGTGGTTTGGAATCCCGTCACCGTCGAAGTCGAAGACCAGCTCGTTGATCTCCACCAGGGTCGGGATGGTGTCGTTGTCGTCGTCGTCGTCGAGGTAGTTGGGGTCCCCGTCGTTGTCGTCGTCGTCGTTCGTCGGATCGCCATCCCCGTCGACGTCCTCGTTGGCGGTCAGCACGCCATCTCCGTCGTCGTCGGTGTCGCGGTAGTCGGCGGTGCCGTCTCCGTCGGTGTCGTCGTTGCGGGCGTCCCCGTCCCCATCGACGTCCTCGAGCAGGGTCGGAACAGTGTCGTTGTCGTCGTCGTCGTCGAGGTAGTCGTCGTCGGCGTCCCCGTCGGTGTTGTCGCCCATCGGGTCGTTGTTGTTGTTGGGGTCTTCGAGGCGGGTCAGGAGGCCATCGCCGTCGTCGTCTTCGTCGATGCGGTTCTCGAGGCCGTCGCCGTCGGTGTCGAAGAAGGTCGGTTCGTTGCCCTCTTCGTCGTCATCGTTGACGGTGTCGTCGTCGGAGTCGGTGTCGACGTAGTCGGGCGATCCGTCGCTGTCCTGGTCGCGATTGAGCGCGACGGTGCCGTTGGCCCACTCCCAGGCATCCGACCAGTTGTCGTTGTCGGAATCCAGATCGAGGTAGTTCGCGACGCCGTCCGCATCTCCGACCGGATCGGCCTCTTCGATGCTGGTGTCGATGCCGTCTCCGTCGTCGTCGGGATCGATGCGGTTCGGCGGCCCATCGGTGTCGGTGTCGACGTTGAGTTCGTCGATGTCGAGCACGGTGTCGTCGTCTGAGTCGAAGTCGAGGTAGTCGGGGATCGCGTCTCCGTCGTTGTGCACGTTGCCCTCGATGCTGTCGAGGTAGCCGTCGTCGTCGGAGTCGGTGTCGAGGTAGTTCGGGTCGGCGTCGCCATCGACGTTGGGCCCGGCCGGATCGGTGTTCTCGGTCTGGGTGAGGATGCCGTCTCCATCGTCATCGTCGTCGCGGTAGTCGGGGATGCCGTCGCCGTCGGTGTCGTCGTTGA
>Ga0315336_1004734_pt1 | contig 15713 bp, 11 predicted proteins | sample ASW5metaG_FD_204512 | JGI IMG/M metagenome (GOLD analysis project Ga0315336, IMG submission 204512) | Ammonia-oxidizing marine archaeal communities from Monterey Bay, California, United States - ASW #5 | ecosystem: Environmental > Aquatic > Marine > Intertidal zone | place: USA: California...
GGCGATGCTCCGAAATTTCCTTCGAGCCCAAGTATTGGATTGTTGTTGCGGGAACATGCACGGACTGAGAGCAAGGAGATGCTGTTTCAAGCAACGCACACGTTGAATTGTATGGCGCGTGGCGGGTTGTACGATCATTTGGGTGGTGGTTTCTCGCGTTATTCAACCGACGATGAATGGCTCGTCCCGCATTTTGAGAAGATGTTATATGACAATGCGCAGTTGGTACAGGTGTATTTGGAAGCATATCAGGTTACGAGCGACCCTTATTACCGAAAGGTGGTTGATGAAACGTTGGCGTATGTGCTTCGCGATATGACGGATGAGAACGGTGGTTTTTATAGCGCGGAAGATGCGGACAGTGAAGGGGAAGAAGGCAAATTTTATGTGTGGTCGCATGGGGAGGTTATGGATGTCCTGGGTGCGGATGCGGGAGCGATTTTCTGTACGTATTACAATGTGAAAGAAGGTGGGAATTTTTCTTCGCATGAGTCGTATCATGCCACTTTAAATATATTACATACGCCGATTGGTGATGCGCAGGTCGCTTCGATATTGAAGATTTCGGAGGAAGAGTTGGCGACGAGTATTGACGCTTCAAAGGCAGTTATGCTGGCGCATCGGAGTAAGCGGGTACGGCCGGGTTTGGATGACAAGATCTTGACGTCGTGGAACGGGATGATGTTGAGCGGGTTTGCTCAGGCGTATCAGGTGTTGGGAAATGACGAATATCGGGATGCGGCAGTGAAGTGTGCGGATTTCATATTGACGAAGATGATGGATGGAGATGAGCTGCTACGGACGCATCGGAAGGGGGAAAGCCGGTTGCCGGCGTACCTGGATGATTATGCATTTTTGGTGGTTGCGTTGATGGATGTATACGAGGCGACGTTTGATGTCCGTTGGATTCAGGCGGCTGAAGAATTGACGGAGACGATGATCGCGAAGTTTTGGGATGAGGAGGGATCTTTGTTCTATTTTACTTCGGAGGATCACAAGAATTTAATTGTTCGTACGAAACCTACGTACGATGGCGCGACTCCTTCGGGAAATTCGATGGCGGCGTTTGCGTTGTTGAGATTGTCGAAGTTCGTGGATGACGCTTCTTATTACGACAAGGCCAATGCATTGCTGGAAGCGCACTATATGCAGATGGATCAGTATTCGAGCGGGTTCTTGAAGATGATTCTGGCGTTGGATTTTGTGTTGTATCCACCGAAGGAGATTGCGGTGGTTGGAGAACGTGAATCGAAAGCGACGCAGGATTTGTTGAAGGCTGCGCGCGAGAATTTTATACCGAATAAGATTTTGGCTTCGTATGATCCGAGCGGGTCGAATGCGGAGAAGATTCAGGCGGCCATTCCATTGTTGAAAGCGAAGACGCTGATCAAGGATGCGCCGGCGGCGTATGTGTGTAAGGATTTTGCCTGTCAGAGGCCGGTGAATGCGGTTGAAGATTTATTGGCTCAATTGGACGTTAAAGTGGGAGAAAATTAGTGAGTCGTTTTGTAGGAATATTTTTTGCGGTCTTGTTTTTGGCCGGTTCTTTGGAAGGTTCGGCTCAGGGAAACGCTGGAAAGGCGAACACCGAGTTTTTGTGGGCGTCGAACGGTGTCCATTCCGGCAATGTGATTACGGGTGCCGTGACAGTTTCACTCCCTGCGGGTCTCCATACCAATTCGAATACTCCGTTAGAGGATTTTTTGATTCCGACTGTGTTGACGCTGGATTTGCCTGAAGGAGTGACGGTTGACCAGATTGTGTATCCGGAGCAAAAGGAGATTATTACCGGTGGATCGACCACGCCGTTGGCGGTTTATGAGGAGCATTTTTCGATTGGTGTGAAGTTGTCGGTAGGTGACGGGGTTACTGTTGGGGATCATGTGATCAAGGCGAAGCTGCGGTATCAGGCTTGTGACGATAAACAGTGTTTCTCGCCGAAAAACGCTCGGAAGGAGTGGACGATTTCCGTGTTGAGTTCGGATACACCGCTGCTTACGTTGAACACGGAAGTATTTGCTGCGATAGCGTTTGGCGAGGCTGATACCGTTGCGGCACCGGTCGAGGAAGTGGCCATTGCGGATGCTGGCAACGACGTTGAGTTGGTTGAGGTTTCGGCGCCGGACGTGGATTTGTTGACGTTGTTGGAGGATTTTGAGGTATTGGGAACGGCGGGTGGTGGTCTTGATCCCGAGGATTTTATTCAATTTATTGATGATGCTGAAGCGGGGATTGTCCGCAAAGGAATCTTTGATGGCTTGGGTCCGATCGCGATTGTTTTATTGACACTTGTAGCGGGCTTTGGACTTAATTTGACGCCATGTGTTTTGCCGTTGATACCGATTAATTTGGCAATCATTGGTGCAGGAGCCCAGGCGGGTTCTAAGTCGCGAGGTTTCGCGTTAGGTGGAACCTATGGTATCGCGATGGCCGTTGTGTACGGGATCCTTGGTCTGATTGTTGTACTCACGGCTAGTTCATTCGGGACGATCAACTCTTCGCCGTGGTTTAACGTTGGTATTACGCTCTTGTTTATTGTTTTGGGTTTGGCGATGTTTGATGTGATCACGATTGATTTTTCGAAATTCCAGAGCAAGTTTAACTTGGCGGGTTCTGGTAAGAAGGGTAGCTTCGCGTTGGCGTTTGGCATGGGCGGAATATCTGCTTTGCTCGCGGGTGCGTGTGTTGCGCCCATGTTGATTCAAGTTATCGTGTATTCGAGTGACCAATACAACAAGGGCGAGACCATGGCTTTGGCGTTGCCGTTTCTTTTAGGGGTTGGTATGGCTTTTCCGTGGCCGTTTGCAGGCGGCGGTATGTCGTTTTTACCGAAACCGGGAGCGTGGATGGTTCGCATTAAGCAGGGAATGGGAATTTTTATTCTGTTTTTTGCGGCGTACTATGGCCATTTGGCTTACGTGGCTTTCGATAATCAAAACGTGGATCCGGATGCCGTAGCGGGGAGTGCGCAAGAGTTGCTTGAGGGTGGATGGGTTGGAAACTTTGAGCAGGGGTTGATTCAAGCGAAGGCCGAAGGAAAAACGGTCGTCGTAGACATGTGGGCTACATGGTGCAAAAACTGTTTAGAGATGGACCTTACGACCTTTAAGGATGACGCCGTCATCGCGCGTATGGAAAATCTCGTAAAGATCAAATACCAAACAGAGGATTTGGACGTATCGCCTGCGAAGGAAGTATTGAAGCTATTCAACGGCATTGGTTTGCCGAATTACGCTGTTATTCGACCGAAGCAATCACCATAAGATATTTCCGGCGTCGCGGAAGATGTAGCCAATGAAGAATCCGGCTGCGCCGAAGATGAGGGAGACGAGGAGCCAGAGGAGTTTCAGTCCCTGTTTGCGTTTGAATGCGCGTAATTGCATGTAGACCAGTCGGAACAGGCTGGGGCTGATATTGGCAGCGACGACGGTAATATTGTCTTTACCCCCGTTTTCATTGGCTAGATTGACTAGGCGACCGGTGATTTCAGCGGCGGTGCCTCCTTTTTGGAATTCCAATGCAATGTCCTGGTCGCTGACCATATTCACCAATCCGTCTGAACAGAACATGAGCCAATCGCCGGGGACGATGTGCCACATGTAGGGATCGACGACGACTTCTTCTCGGGTACCGATGCTTCGGGTCACTACATTACGTCGAAAGTCCATTTCGGCTTCTTTTTTTGACATGAGTCCCATTCGGACCTGTTCATCTACCCAGGAATGGTCTTCAGTGTGAATCAGTATCTGTCCATCTCTAATGTGATAGACGCGGGAGTCCCCGACGTTGCATATGTGTACCTGTCTTGGTGAAATCAGGCCGGTGACTAGAGTTGTGCCCATGGGTTTACCATCGGGGTTCAGATCGGCGTTGGTTTGAAAAACGCTTTGGTTGGACATGTGGACGAAATGGGTCATTTTGTCCAAGAGGGGTTTATCGGGATCGCCTTCATCGTTGGGTTCGGGGGGAGCTTCTTTTATGACATCCTTAAAGATGGACACGGCCAATTTACTGGCGATCTCCCCTCCCATGTGACCGCCCAAGCCATCGGCAACAACGACCAATGCGCCTTCATCGAAGAGGTTTAAACCGGGGGAGTCATCTCGAAAAACACCAAATGAATCTTCATTGTCCTTTTTCCGGCGGCCAATGTCAGATTGTGCTGCAATATCTATTCGCATAATTGAGGAGTATAAACCAATCTGTACTCGTTATGAATTCAACAATGTCAGGAAACTTAATTCCTTAAAGGAATATTGTACCATTATGCTTGATTCAATAAGATGATACCTATAGAATAAATTGTTTGCAATCGTTTACATTGCATAATCTTGTAGTTTAGACATCCGTGGGGGATTATGGAACGATATAATTTCGGGACATACCAGGTGAACGATGAGAATCGTTCCGCCTACACCCATTGTCACGCAGTAGCCAACCTTACCTCCGTTGCTCCCAACCCTATTTTGCTTCTAGGTGAACCGGGATGCGGGAAAACTCATTTACTTTACTCGGTGGTGAACCGTGTTCGCTCTCAATTTTCCGATGTGGGAATTGCGTATATCAATTCCGAAGAATTCCCGGAGACGGTCCGTGATTTGATTTTGGATCCCAGCCCATTGCGGCAAACCGCCGAAGCGGTGTTGCTTGTGGATGACCTCGATTCGTTTACGGGCGAAGGGGAAATATTGGAAGCTGTGATACGCCTATTCATGAACGAAGAACATTTCATCATTGTTGCTTCGAATGTTCATCCCAAGCGTTTAAAACAGTTGCCTGATACGTTGCGTTCTCTAATCTCTCAAAGTACGATTTGTCCAATTCATTTAGAACAATCGTTGAATCCCTCTCCTGATGTCGGGGAAAACGCTCACGCGGACCAAGGCAAAGATCTGGAAAGGCTCAAGCAAGACATAGCGGCTCTTCAGGCGCAATCGATCAATGCGGGGATTGCATCCAATCTGGAACGATTGAATACGAATGCAGATGATTCTTTGTTGTTGGCGTTAAAAGAGGAACTCGAAGACGTTCGTACTCAATTGGGCGAGTCCCGAGATCAATTGGTTGATGTGCGTACCGAATTGGAAGAAACGAAAATCGCTCCGGGCATGCCGGCCGAAGTTGAAGGGGACGACTTCAACGAACTGAAGCTTCAAATCGAAAACCTGAAAGGCGAAAACGCGCTTCTTTCATTTGCTGAGAAAGAATCTCGTGGTCTTCGGGAACAATTGAAGCGCGCAAACGAAGAATTGGAATCCATTCAGCAGGGTGAAGTGCCCGCGGAGGATGCTACTCTAAACGTTTCAGCTTCGGCGGATCCCAACAATTTACAGTCTGAAGCGGAGGAGAAAATCCGGATCGCGGATGAAATGCGAACGGCCCTGGACGAAGAAAGAGTAGAATTAGTGGCCGAAAGAGACGACATTGCTAAACAGTTCCTTCGACTGCAGGCCTTGAAAGAATCTATTGAAAACACCAATCGATCGCAACTTGATACTACCGCGACGTCAGAGACTTTTGAGCATTTGGAGCGTGGCCTCGAAAAAATAATCGTCGCCCTGGAAATATCGCCGGACAGTTTGTCGGGTGAAGATTCATTCGAGGACATTGCATCGTTGATTCACGAACAAAAATCCGAGCGGCTAAATCTGATGGAGAATTTAACGGAAACGGTTGATGAATTGTCAGATGCCCATGATCGAATCGATGATCTGACGACCGATTTGGAGCAAGAAAAATTGTTGATGACGGATATGGAAATGGCCATGGAAGTTTTGCGCAACGAAGGTTATCAAGGTCAGTTGGACTTGAAAGGTCAGATTAAAAAACTGGAAGAGTCTTTGGTGAATGAAAAGGATCGGGAAGCTCGCCGCATTTTGAGAAGCGAAAATCTAGATTCTGAATCAGAGACTCCATCGGAAGAGACCCGGTCATCGACTACCCCCTTCAAAATTGTGGGTGACCATGAAGGTGACCAGACGGACGATGAAAATTCAACCGGCGGCGTCCACCTTGATTCCGCAGACACGAATTCCGATCTTTCTTCCCGCATCATTTCCTTGGAATCACGGACCATGTACCATGTTGAAGAGATTGAGACAGACAATCTGACGGACACGGGCGAAAATCAGACCGGTTAACAATCCTAGTCAGGTACGGGTAAAATGGCGAGCTTCGAAAACCGAATTGTTGAGTTGTTCGAAAAGATTCATCCCCTTGATCGAGTGTCGCGGGCCGGGTTTGTTCTGCGGGGCGTCGCGGAACCGGAATCCGTATCAGCACACAGTCACTTCATATCTGTTTTGACGTTGCTTGTGGTTGAAGAAGCGCCGGACCAATTCGACAAAGGGAAGGCGTTGGCGTTGGCGTTGACCCATGATTTGGCGGAGTCGCAGATGATGGACATTCCGATGCCGGTGGCTGACGCACATCTCAAGGAAGCAAAAAATGAAGCCGAGCTTTCCATTACGGGCGAGCTATTGGACGGCTTCGATACCTCCTATCGAGCGTATTTGGAAGAGTTCAATAATGCATCGAGTCCGGAAGCGAAGTTGATCCGTGGATTGGACAAAGTCCAGATGATGCTTAAGATCGTGAACTACGAACGGGAACACCGTGGAAACCTGGAAGAGTTTTGGAAAAACCCGAACAATTTCAACGATTTCGGTATCAAAATTGTGTCCAGATTATTTGACGCGATTTGCACGCATGCCGATCGCGACCGGCCGACTGGCTAGTTCTTTGCGATTTTAATTTTTTGACCGATTTGCAAAACGGGGTCTTTTTTCCACCCGTTCAACGCGTAGAGGTCTTTCAATTTCATCCGATATTTCTTGGCGATATCGCTCGGATTATCTCCCCGTCGAACCACATGGTCGATGGACAATGAAGCGGTCTTCGATGTAGTCTTCTTCGTCGCTTCAAAGATGGTCAGGGATTTTCCAATTTGCAACACGGATTTCGAATTGAGGTTGTTCCACTCGTAGATGTCCGATGTATTCACGCCATATTTCATCGCAATCGTGCTCACGCTCTCACCGGACTTAATTTTGTGCGTGATTTTCTTTCCGGATGATTGAGAGGCCACCTTGCTTGTAGTGGTGGACGAATTCGAGAGGGAAGGCAGATACAATTTGATCTTGTCGCCCACGCGAATCGTAGACCGTTTCGTCAAATCATTCCATCGCAACACTTCGCTCAGTGACACGGCATGATTCTTCGCAATTTTTTCCAAGAAGTCGCCGCGTTTTACTGTGTACATGGTCGGCTTCGTAGACGTGGTCGGTTTCGAAGCGGTCTGGATTGTGGCGGTCGCTTGCTGATTGATATACAACCTGTCACCGACATGGATGCGTGTTCCTGCACCCATATTGTTCCATCGTTGTAAATTCGTAATGGAAACTTTATTGCGAGAAGCGATTCTGGAGAGGCTGTCTCCGCTTTTCACGGTGTATACTTTTCGCGTTCCATCGGATTTCGCAATGGTCTTTGTCGACCCGCCTACTCTTCCAGGAATCACTAATCGTTGTCCGATTTGCAGGTGCTTGGCCGATTTAATTCGATTGGAACTCATCAGATCGCGTACGCCGACTTTGTATAGTGAGGCGATTTCGGAAAGGGTTTCGCCTTTGCGAACCCGGTGTGAATCCGGTCGTAATTTTGGCATGCTCGATAAAGCGGCTACCAGCGTTCGTTGTTGTCCCACGGGCACGTACACGTTCGTCGTGTTGGTTGGCGAGGTATGCCCATTGAGGAGGTGTTGGTTATAGGTCTGGAGTTTTTCTTTTGACAGTCCCACGGATTTAGCAATGTCGTGGAGTGAAAACGCGCCATTTACCTTGACGACTTCTGTTTCCTCCGGTGCTGCCTTGTTCGTTTTGAATCCGTACCGTTCGGGATCATTTGCAATGATGGCGGAAGCCAATAATTTTGGATAGAATTTTTTCGTTTCGCGCGGAATACGATTCGCCGCGGGTGGTGTGTCCATCAGCGTCCACCAGTTACGTTCACCGCGGTTCATGGCGATTACACGCTCGACCCCAGCTTCACCCATGTTGTACGAGGATACGGCAAGTGGCCAACTCTCAAACATTTCGTATAAATCTGTGAGGTACTCGATGGACGCTTGAGTGGCTTCTTTCCAATCGTAGCGTTCGTCAACGAATCCGTCGCTGGACAAGCCGTAGCGTTTACCAGTGCTTCGCATGAACTGCCACATGCCTCCGGCGCCCACTCTGGAGTTGATTCGAGGCGTGAACTGGCTTTCTACCATGGCGAGCCAGACTAAATCTTGCGGCAAACCAGCCTTTTCGAATTCCTTACGGATGTAGGGCAAATATTTTTGGCTCTTATCTAATCCGCGTTGAAAATTAGTCGGGTAGGAATTTTGGATATAGCGAATTTCGGCCAAGACCCGATCATTGAGTGGGTTTGGATATTCCAGCTCAGATCGAAACGCAAGTTCGATTACGTCTTCGGTCCATTCTTTGGGTTTGACTCGGTCGTAATGGCGAGCAAGTTTGGTGGTCGAATCCAGAATCGAGCTGAATTGATCTCGGAGTGAGTAGAAGACGGTTGGGTCCAAATCGGACTCCAGGAGCAGCTCCATCATTTGCGTGTAATGGGCGTATGCTGATTCCTTGTCGCCGGCTTCCTGAGCCTGGTTGGCTTGCTCGAAGGCTGCCAAGGCTTCTTCCAATAATTCCAAGGCGTTTCTTGGTGCGATTGGAGCGAGGGCCTGATCGTCGAGTACAGGCGTGGGAGCAGGTTCAAATTGGAACACTTCTCCTACGTCGGGTTCTTCGACAATTACCGGTATTTCAGCAGCTTGGCTAGTGGTTTGGTTAGTGGCTTGGGGTACAGTCTGGCATCCAGAAACTGCAACAATTACGAATAATAGTAACCCCAGCCCATGAATTATGGGTTTTTTCTTCACAATATTCCCCTTGGTCAGTCTTCTTCCACATTCATTGTGCCAGAAAAACGCGAATTTGGGCAAATCTGGTACGAAAAAAATGCCTGTTTATACGGTAATCATGTGCGATTTCAGGTCTAATTTATTGCGTTCTACGAGACACGGCCAGTAGCCGAAAACGGGACTTACTCGTGGGCGTCCGGCTGCATATCCAGTGGTCCCTTGTGCACCTCCACACGCGAGGACCGCGAGTTCTTTACTGAAACGTTGAATCGCTTTTTTATCCGGGTCGGCAACGCTCAGCCTCAACACTGTTTCGACCAAATCCGGTTGATCTTTAGAATGGTTTACGCATGCACCGGCGCCCAGACATTCGATGTTGGTTCGACTGTAGGTATAGCCTGCTTCTTTCAATCTTTCGAGTATGATTTCGCCGGATTTTCGGGCTTTTGCGATCGCATCGTGTCCATAAATGGTGAGTTGTCCAGAAGCGGTGAAGCCGTCCTGATAGGTTGCGCTCACTTTATAGGTCGGTGGCGGTGCGGATCCGACGGCATTTGAAACTCGAACGCGGTTCTCCCCCACTTTCTCCACGTTGAGTTCGAGGAAAGATACGTGGCAATCCGGGCTGATGTAGTTTCCCGGGTCGCCGAGTTCGTAAAGGAGTTGTTCTTTGACGATACCTTCGGTGACGGTACCGCCGGTGCCTTCCGGGATCGTGACAATAAACGAGCCGTCTTCTTCCAGCTCAACGTAGGGAAATGCGAGGTGGACCAGATCGGGTAATTCGAGCCAATGTGTAGAGATGCCGCCGCATGCTTGTGAGCCGCACTCCAACACGTGCCCGGCAATGGTTGCGCCGGCTAGATGATTGAATTGGTCCGCGGTCCAACCGAAATGATTCATGGCGGGTGCGACTGTCATGGATGGATCGGCCATCCGTCCTGCGAGTACGATGTCGGCGCCTTGGGCCAGTACTTCTGCGGCGGTTTCGGCACCAATGTAGGCATTGGCTGTAACGAGTTCATCTTTCACGGCGGAGATGGGTAATCCGTTTTCCCAGTTGGTAAACACTTTTGTTTCTTCGCCGAAGGTGTTTTCGATTACGGGTATGACGTTGTCGCCCGTGACGATGCCGATTTTTTTTCCGGCGCATCCGCCTTCACGTAATACTTCGGCAATGGCCTCTGCGCATTTCAGGGGGTTGAGTCCGCCGGCATTGGTGACGATCTTCACTCCGTGTCCTTCTTGCCAAAGAGGGATCAATGATTTGACGACACCGACGAAATCACGAGCGTATCCTGCATCAGGATCGCGGTGTTGTTGAATGGCCATGATGGAAAGGGAGACCTCAGCGAGATAATCGAGGGTCAGGAAATCGAGGTCGGGAACTTGACCGACGAGGCGGGCGGGTGCATCGATGCTGTCGCCCCAGAAGCCCTGGGCATTTCCGATTTTCAAAGTTGCGGTCATTTTGTTTGCTCGAGGTGTGATTTGAGAATTGGTAATTATACGTCACCGATTGGGCTAGTTCTATAGCGCCAAATTGGTACTGGATCGGGGGTTATTTTGCTTCTATAATACGTTTCCCAGCGGTGAATGCCGCTATTTTCGAACGATTGACAGGGTGAGGGTAGGATTCATTGCTCTGTCTTCAACGTATAACCAATTAGAAGGAGAAGAACATGGCCTATACAGTACCCGAATTGGGATTTGCGCACGACGCGCTTGAGCCCCATATCGATAAAGCCACAATGGAGATTCACCATGGGAAGCATCATGCTGCGTACGTAGCCAAGCTGAATGGTGCATTGGAGGGTGTCGATGTTGGTGATAAGAGCATTGAAGCTCTGCTTTCGGACTTGAGTGTTGTTCCTGGCGATAAAAAGCAGGCTGTCATCAATAATGGTGGCGGACATGCGAACCACAGTCTTTTCTGGCGCATCCTTGCACCGGGCGGTGCGAACGAACCTTCCGGCGATGTGCTTGATGGAATCAATGCGGCGTGCGGAAGTGTGGATGCGTTTAAGGAAGCTTTCGAAGCGGCCGGAATGACGCAGTTTGGTAGCGGATGGGCCTGGTTGGTCGTGGATGGCGGAAAATTGGCTGTTGCGAAAACAGCCAATCAAGATTCCCCAATCATGGATGGGAAATGTCCTATTCTTGGTTGTGATGTTTGGGAACATGCGTATTACCTAAATTATCAGAATCGCCGTCCGGATTATTTGAAGGCGTTTTGGAGTGTTGTGAACTGGGACGTGGTTGCTGCTAATTTGGCGGCGTCTAAGTAGTACGAGATTTCTTGTGGCCGGTGTGGGGAAACCCATACTGGCTTTTTTTGTGGGTTGGTGTGTTTGTTACAATGGGGAGATGTGTATTTTGAGAAGCATGAGTTTAGCTGTAATTTTCGGATTCATTGTCTCTTGTTCTGGACCCGATCTAGAGACTGGGGATGAAGCCTCGGAGCCGTCGAGGCCGAATATCGTACTCATTTCGATGGATACGGTGCGGGCGGATCATTGTTCGGTGTATGGATATCCGGTGGAAACGACTCCGACGTTGGAGCGACTTGCGCGTGAAGGGGTGCTTTATGAACGGGCGTATGCGCCCACGGGCATTACGGGACCGAGTCATGCGACATTGTTTACGGGGCTTCATGTCATTACGCATGGGGTGGTAAAGAACGGGTTGCTGTTGGAAGATGATTGGGTCACGCTTGCGGAGCAATTGAGCGCTGAGGGCTATGAAACCGCAGGCTTTGTAAGTTCGTTTCCGATGCATCGCAAGTTTGGTTTTTCGCAGGGATTCGACCACTACGACGACGATTTTATCCCTGGACAAAATTCGATTGAATCGGAGACCTTTGAAGGTACGAAAGTTGACAAAGCTTTTGACCAGCGGGGTAAATTCACGACGGGGAAGGCACTGGATTGGCTAGAAGAGCGTTCGAATCGTGCAGAACCTTTTTTTATGTTTGTCCATTATTTCGATGCTCATTCACCTTATCAACCTCAGATAGGTTTTGAGTCTATACTCGAAGGCATTTTGGATATGAATCCGTTGGAGAAGCAGGTTCGCTTGTATGATCAGGAGATCGCGCAGGTCGACCGAGAAATCGGCCGAGTTGTGGAAGCGTTGGAAACCAAGGGATACGGTGACGATACCATCATTATAGTCGTGGGGGATCACGGCGAGGGGTTGATGGACCATGGGTATATGTTGCATGCGGGTACTTTGTACGAGGATGAAGTTCGCGTTCCAATGATTGTTCATGGGCCCAGCCATTTTGCTCCGAGCAAAGAAGGGTATCCTGTTGGCCTGATCGATGTATTACCGACCGTCGCCGGGATGGTTGGCTACGATCCTGGTTCTGATCTGGAATCGGTGGTGAACGCGAGCGGGCAGGAAGTTGAACATGGATTGGATGTATTTGTCGCAGAGAATCAGAGATTTGGGCGTCCGATGTTCCTTTATCGTCGACATTATGATCCGGGAATGTTACACCCTGGATGGTACGGTACCCTGCCTGACGGAAGTAAGCCAAAAAAAATCAAAATATCGGGTGAGCAGTATGGGATGGTGGAGTCGGGCAAGAAATATATCGTTGATCCGGAATTGGGGATTCGGTTGTTTTTTGATTTGGATCTTGACCCCGGGGAGACCAACAATCAATTTGAGGATAATGTGACTCTGGCGCAAACAATGCATTCGAGATTGGAACAGTGGGTGGGGGAAAATCGATTGGAGAATGCGCCGGAGATTTCGACGGAGGCGGATCACGAAGCGTTAGGGGCTTTGGGTTATGTCGAGTGATGAGAACTCTCCCGAGCTGAACCTTTTTGATCGGGATGCGGGGCGGTATAACGCTACTCGACGTCAGTTGATTCCTTGTTTTGACGATTTTTATGGGACGTTGATAGAGCGGCTTCCGTTTGATGTTGCGGCGGAGTTGGAGTTTGTAGATTTGGGGGCCGGGACGGGGTTGGTGACTTCGATGCTGTTGGAACGATTTCCAAATTCGCGTGTGACGTTGGTGGATGTGTCTGAGAATATGTTGGAGCAGGCTCGGATTCGTTTGGAGTCGTATTCTGATCGGCTTTCGTGGGTGGTATCTGATTTTGAGCGCGTGGAGTTTGTTTCTTCGTATGACGCAGTTGTGTCTTCTTTGGCGATTCATCATTTGAACGCAGCGGGGAAAAGAGTGTTGTATGAGAAGGTGTTTGGTTCATTGAAGCCTGGCGGGTGGTTCCTGAATGCGGATGAGGTGGAAGGCCCTACGGCGGCGGATGAGCAGGTGTATCGGGATGTATGGAAGGAAAAGGTGTTGGCGACGGGTATCGCTATCGAAGAGTTTGAGGCGGCGTTGGAGCGTCAGAAGCAGGATAAGCGTTCGAAGTTAATCGAGCAGCTGGAGTGGCTTGGTGAGATTGGTTTTGAGCGCGTGGATTGTTGGTATAAGTTTTATAGTTTCCTTGTTTTCGGCGGTTGTCGACCGTAATCGCGTTCGTTTATTAGAAGAAGAAAGTAGTTGGAATTAGATGGCGGTATTTGAGCGGATTGATCATGATGGTGTAGATGGTATCCGGGTTGGGAGGAACAATCGTGCGTTGAATTCGACGTGTATTGTGTACCGACTGGGAAATACGGTGATTGATACGGGGCCTCCGAATCAGTGGGCGTTTGTGAAGAAGTTTCTTTCGGAAAAAGACGTATCGTCGATTTTGATTACGCATCATCACGAGGATCATAGCGGGAACGGTGGGCGTGCGGGGAGATTGACGCAGGCGCCGGTGTTGGTACCGCGTTCGGGGTTGAAGCGAATCCAGGATGGTTTTCGGGTGAGCTTCGCACAGAAGCGCATGTGGGGCAAACCGGAGGCGTATGAGGCGGAAGCGGTGCCGGATGATATTCCGTTGCACGATGGCATTGTTTTGAAGACGCTGCATGCGCCGGGGCATTCGCATGACATGAGTTGTTATTGGGAGCCGAATCGGGGTTGGCTGTTTTGCGGGGATGTGTATATCGCGCGGAACACGAAGTACTTTCGGTATGACGAGAATGTTCATCAGCAGATCGCGAGTTTGGCGTATTTGTTGGAGCAGGATTTTGATACGTTGTTTTGTTCGCATCGGGGTGTGCTGGATGGTGCGAAGGATCATCTACGGTCGAAGTGGGAGCATTTGACGGGGATTCGGGATGAGGCTCGGGATTTATTTGGCCAGGGGAAATCGTCGAAGGAAATTACGGAGAATATTTTGGGTAAGGAGAATCTCATGGCCTTTATTACGCGGGGCGCGTTCAGCGGGCAGAATTTAATCGAATCGTGTTTGTCGAAGGAGCATGAGATCGCGGCGAAACGGGACTAGATTATTCGCGGAGTTTGGGATCCATGGCGTCGCGCAAGCCTTCGCCTACGAGATTGAAGGCCGTGACGGTGATGAAGATGGCTGCACCGGGGAAGATGACGAGCCACCACGCGAAGTCGACGTAGTTTTGGGATTGGGAGAGGATTTCGCCCCAGCTGGCGGTGGGGGGACGCACGCCGAGGCCGAGGAAGCTGAGGGATGATTCGGTAAGGATTGCGCCCGCGACACCGAAGGTGGCGTTGACGAGTACGGGTGCCATGGCGTTCGGCAGGATATGCCGGAACATGATGCGGACGTCGGACAAGCCCGTGGCTTTGGCTGCGGTAGCAAAATCGCTTCCCCTCAGCCGTAAAAATTCGCCTCGAACCAAACGGGCGACGTCGGGCGATCCGATGATGCCGATGACGATCATAATGATCCAGATACTGCGTCCGAGGAATGCGATGAGGGCGAGTATAAGGATGAGGCTCGGGAAGCACATCATGGTTTCGATGATACGCAGAACGGCGGCATCGACTTTTCCCCCGTAATAGCCAGCTGACGCTCCCATGATGATGCCCATGACGATGGCGATACCCACGGCGATGAATCCTACAGACATGGAGATTTGGGTTCCCCAAATGAGTCTTGTAAAGATGTCGCGACCGCGGTCATCGGTTCCGAGCCAATGTTCTTTACTTGGCGGCGTCAACTTTTCTCGCAGGTGGGAGCGTTCGGGGGCGTAGGTGATGGGCGGATAAATAGTGACATCCTCTGGGCCCGGCTGCCAACGGTCGAACTGCACGTCGACCAGATCTTTGTAGTCGAACAGGTTTGGGAAGAGGTATGTGTTTCCTTCCTTTACGAGATAGATAGGTTTTTCGCCCGCAATAAATGGCGCCAGCAACGCCACCGCCCCGAGCAGTGCCAGAATGAACAAGGAGAACACGGCCAATTTCTTTCGGCGAAATTGGCGGAATACGATAGCCCAGTACTTCTGGCTTTTGGCAGAGTCTTCGCCTATGTCTTCAATGATGTCGCTCATTCGAACTTAATCCTGGGGTCGGTCAAGGCGTAGAAGATATCGGAGATGATGAGGCCCACCAACGTGAGTAGGGCGGTGATGGAGAAGATGCCCATGATCATGGGATAGTCGCGGGCAAGGATGGAATCGTAGAAGAGTTTACCCATACCGGGGAGGGAGAAGATGCTTTCGATGATGACACTGCCGGCGATCATGGACGGGATGAGTGTTCCGAGGATCGTGATTAGGGGGATCAAGGAATTTCGCAGCGCGTATTTGTATATGACTATTTTATTGGAGAAGCCGTAGGCTTTTGCAGTGCGGATATAGTCCTGGCGAACGGTTTCGATGAGACCGGCTCGGGCGTAGCGGGAGATGGTGGCGAAACCGGCGTAAGTCATGCAAAACACCGGAAGGCAGAAATGCCAGA
>Ga0315336_1004735_pt1 | contig 15711 bp, 14 predicted proteins | sample ASW5metaG_FD_204512 | JGI IMG/M metagenome (GOLD analysis project Ga0315336, IMG submission 204512) | Ammonia-oxidizing marine archaeal communities from Monterey Bay, California, United States - ASW #5 | ecosystem: Environmental > Aquatic > Marine > Intertidal zone | place: USA: California...
CTCGCCTCAAACAAGCGCTGCTTCCTGCTCCCCATCGGGTACTCTTTTCCCATTCGCTGAATTATGTCCCACTTTATCCTGTCTCACTTCTGGGGTTCACTCCACTAAGTCTCGCAAAACAAACTACATAGCTCCCTGCTGACACATAGCTATTGCGAAATCCGGTTCCGACCAACGATCCGACGGCCAAACCCGTCACAGGCCTTCGGGGGGCCGAGGGTGGTGGCTGTGGCGATCAGGCGAGTGCTGCGGTTGAGACCGAGCGGGGAGACGTCCTGGCGGTCGGCTGGGCGCTGGAGGGGTTTTCCGCGGGCAGCGCCCGCGGACGCGCACATTGACATGCGCGCCTCTTTCCCTTGTTGAGGCACGGATTGAAATTACGAAATGAGGCGCTTCGTTCAGTCTTCCATTGCTACAGTTGAGGCCCACCCGAAATCGCCGAGGAATGCGGGAGCGACTTTTCGAAACGGTGTGCCTAGGTCGCGGACAGTGCGCGTATATGAGCCGCTGCGGCGGAACCAAGCCCGTCAAGATTGTAACCACCTTCCAACACCGAGATGAGCCGTCCGCCGGACGAAACGTCGGCGACCTCCATCATCAGCGACGTCAATTCCCGGAAATCGTCATCGCCGAGCGTGAACTCCCCCAACGGGTCGCCGAGACGCGAGTCGAATCCCGCCGAGATGAAGATGAGGTCGGGCCGAAAACGCCGCGCGGCGGAAACGAGTTCTGTTCCGAACGCGCCCACGATTTCGTCGCGTCCCGCGCCCGACGGAAACGGGCAGTTGATCGTAGATCCCTTAGCGGCGCCCTCACCCTGTTCGTCATGCATGCCCGTGCCCGGATACCAAGGTGATTGGTGCGTACTGAAGAATAGAACGGACGGATCGGAGTAGAAGGTGTCTTGGGTGCCGTTACCATGATGGATGTCCCAGTCGACGATCAGGACGCGCTCAACGCCGTGGCGCTTCTGGGCGTAGCGCGCGGCAACCGCCACGTTGTTGAAGATGCAGAAGCCCATGCCGCGATCAGGTGTGGCGTGGTGGCCCGGCGGCCGGAGCACGCAGAATGCATTGCGAACCTCACCGGCCATCACCGCATCGACGGCTTGCATGGTGCTGCCGGCGGCGCTGAGCGCGGCGTCAAGCGAACGTGGGCTGAGCTGTGTATCGCCCGTGCTCAAGAAGCTCGCGCCGGCGGCGATCTCATCGTGGACGAGGCTGATGTATTCACGGCCATGGCAGAGCGCCAGCTCATCTTTGGTGGCGTGGCGAGACGGGAGTTTCGTCAAGGTTTTTGTTAGTCCGACTGCCTCGAGAGCATCCATCACGGCGTCAAAGCGCTCGGGACGCTCGGGGTGCCGCGGCCCGGTCAGGTGCTCACGCGATACTTCATCGGCGACGAGTCCGGTCTTGGCGGGGGAAGTGCTTGCTTGGGTCGACGTTGCTTGGGTCGGGGCGGTGTCCGGCATTCTATTCTGAGATCCTATGATAGGCTAGCCTTTTTGGAGCCTGCGCGAATGCCGTCGTGCCGTTTAGGCGGAGAGCCACGGATCGGTTCGGTGTTCCGCGACGTAGGCCCGAGTAACAAGATTTGGAATTCACCAATCGTCTTCGATCCCCCTTTCTTCAGTACACCTGGTTCCCATGGCTCGGCCTGGTGCTGTATCTCACCGTCTTGCCCTTCCTGTGGCACGTTGAGTACTTCAAGAGCCCAGGGCCGCAATTCTACCGCCTGATTCTTATCGTGCTGCCCACGCTTGCGGCCGGCGCGTTCGTGTACTCCTGGGTTCGCAAGAAGGGTCTTTGGCGCATGGAGCCGGCTCTGTTCAGCGGGCTCTTGTTGCTTGTCTGTCTGGGCTACGAACTGTGGGCCACGGTCGTGGTCTTAGCCATGCTGGCCGCAGCCTATGGGACGGGCCGGTACTGCCTCGAACGCCTTGGCGTGCTTATGGAGTCGCATGCCGAGGATATCGCCCTTTCCTCGGCCGTCGGCTTCGGGTTGATGGCTTCGGCGATGTTCGCGATTGGGATCGTGGATGGCTACTACCCGTGGGTGCTGGCGGCGTTGCTTGTGATTCCTTGCGTCGTGTTTCGCAGGCAGATCCGGCACCTGCCACTCGAGATTCGCGGAGCCTTTGATCAGTGGCGCGGGGACGCCGAACTGTCGCGTACCTACGTCGGCGTGACCGTCGCCTTCGCTGCCGTGTTCTTCGTCTGCACTCTGATGTTGACGCTGGCTCCCAGTATCAACGTCGACATGATGTTGTTCCATCTCGGGGAGATCAAACATTACGCCGAGACGCACGGACTTAACATCGTTCCTGGAATGCCCTACTCCTACTTCCCACAGGGCGGGGAAGTGCTGATGACCTTGGGCTATGTGCTCGCCGGACAAGCGGCGGCCCAGATGGTGAATCCGGTCTTCTTCTTGCTCACGCTGTTGCTTGTGTATGCGTTGGCGCGCCGGCTCAAGCTCAGCCGAGGCGCGGCCGTGGCCGGTGTCATCTTCGCTTTGGCGGTGCCGTTCCTTCATTGGACGGGAGGCAGCTTTAAGAACGATTTTCCGTTGGTGCTTTATCAACTTGGGTCGCTCTATTGCTTCCTCCGCAACCGCGATGAGGAAGGCGATCACTGGATCTACGCCGGAGTGTTCCTTCTGGCGTCGAGTTTCGGCGTCAAACACACCGCCGCTTTCGGCGCCGTTCCGCTAGGCCTGCTGTATCTCTCGGCCACCTGGCGGCGTCCGCGGCTGTTGTCGATCTGTTTCGTGATCGGCTTGGTCTTAGGGTTTCACTGGCACGCTCGTACCTACCAACTAACCGGGAACGCACTGTACCCGGCCACGGCGTCAAACGCTACGGTGACGCTGCCGCCGATGCATGGCACTCGTCCTTCGGTTCTGATGCTCTATTTGGGCTACCCCTGGGTCGTCCATTTCGAAGGGACCCGCTCATTTGAATCGCCGTCCAACAACCCGTGCGGCATCTTCCTGGTGATGTTCATTCCGGCGTGGCTTTGGGTGCGCCGCAAGAAAAGAAACGCCGCCGAACTGATTTGCTTTTTCTTCGTAGCCATTCAACTTCTCTACCTGGGCTGGGTGTGGTTGATTCTGCGCTACGCCATCCTCCCCTTTATGATCCTCGTGGTCCTCACGATGGGCCGGCTGTCAGCCTTTTACGAGTCGTCGGGCCGAATCGTGCGTGGGTCACTGCTGGGAGCGATGGCTTACTGTCTGATCTTTGCCCTGCTGCCTTCCATGATTGTGGAAATCAACGGTCCGCAGTTGCTCTACTTCGCGAAGCGGATTGACCGCGAGCAGTATCTGAGTACGACGGTTGGCTACTATCCGTCGATCCAATATATCCGCGACAACCTTCCCCACGATTCGATGATCCTGAGCCTGAACAACGCCGGCCGCGGCTTCGCACCCTCTCCGGGGCGATTCCACTTCATCTCGGCCCACAGAGGAGTGCGCTTAGCCGTCGACAAGACCAAGGCCAAGCTAAGGCGCATCGACTATGACTACACAGTGGTCCCAACGATGATGGCTCCCCGGTTTGAAGACTTGATGAGTAGCGAGTATTCGATTGAGCAGCGGCACGCGGATCGCGATTACACCGTGTTTGCCATCGAACGTGCGGGACAGGGCATCGGGAGCGATTAGTGTCGAGGCTTCCGGGCGCGAACGGCGATAAAGCAGCCCGAGATCCAGCGTGTCGGTAGGTGATCGCCGAGGGCGAAGAACCACAGGACTGCTTTGATCGGGCCGTCCGCGAATCGCCCAAGTGCCCTGCGAAGACCCGTGAAGAGAGCCGAGGACACCAGCCGCGGATTGTGGATGAGCGTGTCGGTGCCAATGACCTCAAGGCCCAGTGCTCCCAAGCGCGCCCTTAGCTCACGAAGGGACGCGGTATAGCCAAGCGGGAAGGGTGCCGAGCGCCGTTGGCTGGCCCATCGCAGTGGGTAGTACCAGGGGTTGTAGGCGTTATCGAGCGTGATGATCAACTCTCCGCCCGCGCGCATGATCCGGGCGACCTCAGCCAAGCTGCGCCGGAACTCCTCTCGCGTTTCAAAGTGGTCGAGTGTCGAGGTGGAGAGTACCAGATCGATACTCTCGTCGCGCAGCGGCAGGCAGCGCACGTCACCGACGTAGAACAAAATCCGAGCCGAAGGGCAACGCTGTCGGGCTTTGGTGACGGTCGGCAGAGCGACATCCATGCCGATGGTGACGGGGACGCCCTGGAGCAAGTCGAAGAGAATCTGGTCGCTGCCGTGCGCCTCCTCGAAAATATCCGTCTTGAGTACGCTTCGCGGATTCGCGCCCGCGGTCCAACGGCGGATCAACCGTTGGTGCTCCGCCCGCTTATGCTCGGCCACGAGCCGGTCGAGGTACCAGTTCGGAGACGATCGGCCGCCGAGATCATCCCATTCTGAACGGTTACCGGCTTGGAGATGTGCTTCAGAGGCCAAGGAATGCATTGTATCTCGCAGCGGCGCCGGATCTCCGTTGACCCCGGGGCCTACGCTTGGGCGAGCCAGGCGAAGGCCTCCGGCCCCACTCCGAATCGCCGCCCGGCCGCTTGGATCACGGACCGAATATCAGCGACAATCCGCGCCTGAAAGTCCGGTTGGTGCCATTCCTCAAAGCCGCCGACTTGGCTGACGCGGAGAGCTTCGACCCTCGTTGTCGCGCCGCGCTTCTTAACGGCTCGTACGTGCAAAGGGTCCCCGATCACGTCGCCTTCGGTGAAGGCGAGTGCGAGGTCGGCTAGCCCGACTGGGTCGCAGGGCAGCAGTGGAGCCAGCGTCGCGTGGGTCGCGATCCCGGCATCCCGTAGTGCGGTCAGGGTCGCGAGGCGGTCATCGACAGAGGCGCAGAGTGGCTCGTAGAGCTTGCGGACGTCGTCACGGTCGGTCGTGAGCGAGAAACTGACCCGCAGGCGTGTCCGAGCCGCGAGCGCTGTCAATCGATCGAGGTCTCGCAGGATCAGCGGTCCCCGCGTTTGCAGAACGAAGACACGAGGCGGTTTTCGGATCAGGGCGTCCAGCAGTTCGGGTACGAGCCGGCGATGCTCCTCGGCCGGTTGATAAGGGTCTACGAGCGGTGAGCAGTAGATGACCTGATCGGGGCGCAGTTCCCGGTCAAGCAGCTCGGCGGCATTCGTTTTGAACGTCGTGAACTGTCCCCATCGCCGCCAGTCTTCGGGACGCAGGCCGCCCTGGATACGCAACGTAGGGACATAACAGTAAACGCAGCCGAAGGTGCAGTTGCGTGCAGGGGTCAGCGAGTGCGTGAAGCCGGCTTGCGCGATGAATCCGCTCGTCTTGGATAGGATCGTCTTTGCGTTGGCCTCACGGATTCTCGGTGGCTCGCAAGTGTTATCGGGCGCCATGGTTCTTCGGAAAGGGTACGATACAGGGCCTCAGCCCCGTGCCGGTCATGTGTGACAATAGACCACGTGCCCTGCTTTCGCAACCATAACGCCCGGCGCCCGTGCCGTGGCTACGGAGCGACATTATCTCTGGCCGTTAGCGCCGCTACGGAAGGGCCGTTCCACGAGGATTTCCAGAGTTGGGTGTAGGCCGCGGATCGGTCGCCTTACCACGTGCTGGATGGAGGCGGAGGGTCGCGTTCTTGACAAATTAGGTCTTGGCGTCGGATGGCGTCGCTATGGCCGGAATGGCGTTACGAACTCGGCGTTCTAGTTGGCGAAGGTGTTTCGCCGCTTTCGTGCTGCTGGCCGCCTTGATCGGGTGTCAGTCGGCGGAAAAGCCGGCGGAACCGATCGAAGTGCCTCTGACTTCCTTCGATTCGTCAGTCGTACTGAATATCTCCGTTGGGTTCTTCAACGGTCGGCTGCTGTTCACGAATCAGTCAATGGTCGACCTTGACCGGATTCTGGTGATCGTGAACGAAGGCGAACAGGATGCGGCTGAGTTTAGGGGCTCGATCAATCAGATGAAGGCGAACTCGATGCTACACTTCACTCCAACGATCTTCAAGAACGCCGCGGGAGACAAGCTGAACCCCAAGCAACACGAAGTCAAGAGTATCGCGGTGTATGCGGACAGCCCCAATTGACGCGGCCGTTGGTACGGCAGCTACCAGCAGTAAGGCCCCATCCGTGGGCTAGAAGGTCCCCACCCTTGAGAGTTGGCTGACGACCTTGCTGAAGATGATGTTGACACTATCCGCGATGTCGGGGATAAAGGCCCCCGCGGCGACGGCAATGAATCCGGCGAGCAGGGAATATTCAACGAGGTCTTGTGCCCTATCGTCAAACTAAAACTGACCGAAGAACCGGGTCATCGATTTCAAAGCATATCTCCTTGGTCGGGTCGTGGAGCGACTCAAAATGGTCAGCGTGCAGTCAACCCATCGCTTGAGGCTGGTCACGGCTGTTTGCCAGCATAGAGTACACCCTGACAGGAGGCCGGCGGCACCCCTGTCGGGCGAAACGATCTCGAAAAGAACGCGGATGCGTCCGTTCCCAGTCAGGCCGTTGAGGCTTTGCTAAGCAGACTCGTCATCTTCGAGAAGATGATGTTGATCTGCGCCGAGATGTTGGGAAGGAAGGCTCCGGCGGCGACAGCGATAAAGCCAGCCAGCAAAGCGTATTCGATGAGATCCTGTGCGCGGTCGTCCGTCGCCAGGATACGGATGCGTTGATACAGTTTGGTCATTTTGTTTGGCTCCTTATGTTTGGCGATCGGATCGCCCAACTACTGTCCATACTTGTGCCAACCCCATGAGTGCTCAGACTGAGCGAGCGATACTGGAAGTAAGGTATTTGCCCGACACAATCCACATAATAAACCTAGTTCTATTCCGTGGCAAGGTTCATTTTTGTACCGGGTTCAAACCCATGACTTTTGGTACTCCGGTACTAAGTATGAATTTGGTGAGGCGTGTGAGCGCTTTAGAATGAGTGGTTTACAGCGCTTGGTGGCGGGTGCTGGTGCTGGTTTCGGGGAGGACTACGTTTCGAGAGGGTTGCCGCGTTCCCAAAAATCTTCGAATAGGCGGCTCATCGCGATACACAGACTGCGATGCTCGAATACGAGAGCGGTTAGTTGCGGGTGACTCACAACCGGGTCGTCGAGAGAGATCATGCCCCGCTGGTTGTCGAACAGGGCAAGTTTCAAGGGTAGGTCGCCGACCAAACGGACCTGGGCGCCCGCTTGCTTGAGGCCCCGTAGCCGCGCACTCTCCTCGGGGGAGTCGACTACGTGGTTGTCATAAAGAAGGCGGCAGAGGATGCCGCGCCGTAACAGATCCGGCAAAAGCGGCTCTCCGGCCGGATCGACCGCGTAAGGCGGCCGGGCGAACTCAAGGTACTCGTCCTTGCTCTGAATCAGTAGACGCCGATACTCTTCGCTGATCTGCCCCAGGTCCGCGACGATCCGCAGATAGTCGAGCGTGCCACGGCTCTTTGTGCCGTCAGCGAAGACGGCGGCGAGGTCGGCTTCGACCTGGTGGGCTAAGCCGTGCCGATCCTGCCATTCCCGCTCGAACATTTCCTTCTTGCGGAATAGGTAGCCTTCCAGCGCCATCTTCGGTTCGACAGCTGAGTACTCCTTGGCCTTGCCCTGAACTACCTGGACAAAACCTTTATCGATGAGACTATCGAGGACTTCGTAGATCTTCTGACGGGGAATTCGAGCGCGGCCGGCCACCTCAAGCGCCTTGAATCGGGGATGTCCGATCAGAACGAGGTAGGACCTCGATTCGTATGCGTTGAGGCCGATTTGCTGGAGACGGCGAGTCTGCAACTCAAGCTGCACGTACTTCAAGGTACCATGCCCGCTCCGGCGCTCAAGCTCAGTGGCATGAGGTAGAGTCAAATGAATGACTCGCACCCTACTGTGCCTGGGACTGCTGGCGTCAGCGCTACTTCCGGCACAGACCGAGGCTGGGAAGCCCTTCGACATCTGGGCACTTCAACGGATCACCCGTATCTCCGACCCGCAACTCTCGCCGGACGGCTCAACCGTCGCCTTCGTCGGCGAGAAGGTTTTACTTTCCGACAACGCCACGCGTAAGCACATCTACACTCTGTCAATCGATGGCGGTGACGCTCGGCGACTGACCTTCGACGGCAAGGCCAACACCCGGCCACGCTGGTCCCCCGACTCTTCACAAATCGCCTTCATCTCCGATCAGGGCGGCTCGTCGCAGATCTGGCTGATGGCCGCCGACGGCGACGACCAACGCCGCGTCACCGACCTTCCCAGTGAAGCCGGCGGCGTGATGTTCTTTCCCGACGGTTTGCGGCTGCTTCTCACCAGCCGTGTCTTCGCCGATTGCGGCGTCGAAATGGCGTGCAACCAGCGGCGCTTGAGGGAACGTGACGAGAATCCCGTCCAGGCGCAAGCCTACGACGAGCTACTTTACCGGCGCTGGAATGAATGGGACGATGGCCGGGTCAGTCATCTGTTCGTGGCGGACCTTGATACCGGCGCGTTGACTGATCTCACTCCCGGGGATTTCGACGTTCCGCCCTTCTCGCTTGGCGGGCCGGACGCCTACGACATCGCCCCGGATGGACGGGAACTTTGCTTCGCGGCAGCGGTAGGCGAGAAGCCCGCCGTCAGCACGAACGTCGATCTCTTCGTCGTGAATCTTGAAAACGGGACTGCCCCGTTGGTGCTCACCCAGGGTTCGGCGGCGGAGACCTCGCCGCTTTATTCGCCCGACGGGCGCTATCTTGCCTACCGGGCGCAGGTTCGGCCTGGGTACGAGTCTGACCGCTACCGGTTGATGCTGCTCGATCGAAATTCCGGCGAGGTCGCGAGCCTCACCGAGAACCTCGACCGCTGGGTATCGGAAATTGCCTGGGCTCCCGACTCATCACGGCTGTTCTTCACAGCGGAAGACCGTGGCCACGCCCCGATCTTCACCGTCGCGGCCGGGGGCGGAGGCATGCAAACCGTCGTCTTTGGCGATGCCCACCACGGCGACGTCCAGTTGACACCGGACGGCCGTTCGATGATCTACAGCGTTCATAGCGCCTCACATCCGGCGGAGATCTATCGCGGCTTCTCGTCCGGCGGGCCGCCCGTTCAACTCACCCACCTGAACGACGACGTGATGGACGAGTACCAGATCAGCGAGGTTGAAGAGGTCACCTACGATGGCTCCGACGGCACCGCGATCAGCGGCTTCCTCGTGCAGCCGCCGAACTTTGATTTCGAGCGCAAGTACCCCTTGCTTCTGCTGATTCACGGCGGACCCCAGGGAGCCTGGGGCGAGAGCTGGAGCTACCGCTGGAACCCGCAAGTGTTCGCCTCCGCTGGGTACATCGTATTCATGCCTAATCCGCGCGGTTCCACCGGTTATGGGCAAGCCCTCACTGACGCTATCAACGGTGATTGGGGTGGCCGGGTCTACGAAGACATCATGGCCGGTGTCGACCACGTGCTCCGCCGGCCTTATGTCGATTCCGACAAGCTCGTCGCCGCCGGCGGCTCTTACGGCGGCTACATGGTGAATTGGATGCTCGGCCACTCCACCCGTTTCCGTGCGTTCGTCTCGCACGCCGGCGTCTACGACCTCCGCAGCATGTTCGGCGCAACCGAAGAGTTGTTCTTCCCAATATGGGAGTTCAACGGCACGCCCTGGGAGAACCCGGAGGTGTACGAGCGCTGGTCGCCGAGCGGGTTCGCCGGCGAGTTCCAAACGCCGACGCTCGTTGTCCACGGTGAGAAGGACTACCGCGTCCCTGTCACACAGAGCATGCAGTTGTTCACGGCTTTGCAATTGCGTGAAATCCCGTCGAAGTTTCTGCACTTCCCGGATGAGGGCCACTGGATACTCAAGCCGCGCAACAGCATCCACTGGTACGATACGGTCATCGACTGGCTCGACAAATGGACCGAGCAGTATCACAAGCAAACGGATCCGCCTACGTACCGGCGTCCAGAGCCTGTTGCGGGCGAGAACGAACCGCTCACAGACACCGTGCCGGACCCCGTGAGCGCCGCGCAGCCGAACGAGCCACGTCCCAGCCCGATTCCGCGCTAGAGTTTCCATCATGGGTTTGCTTGAAGACAAGATCACCATCGTCACCGGTGCGGCTGCCGGTATAGGACGGGGAATCGCCGACCTCTTTACAAACGAAGGCGCCGTCGTCTATCTGCTCGATATCGATGAAAAGGGTGTCAACGCCGCCGCCATGGAGATTCGACGATCTGGTGGGACCGTTCACCCATTCGCATCCGACATCAGCCGCCGCGAGACCATCGAGCCAGCCGTCAACGAAGCTCTCGAACGCTACGGGCGCATCGACGCCGTTGTCAACAACGCTGGGATCTATCCGCGCCGGTCCTTCGACGAGATGACCGAAGCCGAGTGGGACGAAATGCAGAACGTCAATGTCAAAGGCATCTTCCACATGACGAAGCTCGTGCTACCGCACATGCGCGCGCGCCGCTCAGGGAAGATCGTCAACATCTCGTCCGTCACATTCCACATGGGGTATCCCCAACTCACCCACTACGTCGCGTCGAAGGGCGCCGTGCTCGGGTTCACACGCTCCCTGGCTCGCGAGATCGGCCCCGACAACGTCCACGTCAATGCCGTCACGCCCGGTGCGATCGAAACCGAGGGCGAAAATATTCACGCCAATCCCAATGACATCGCCCAGATCATGGAAGAGCAGTGCCTGCGGCGTAGAATCCTTCCCCTCGATGTCGCGCGTGTCTGTTTGTTCCTAGCCAGCCAGTTGAGCGACGGCATGACCGGCCAAACCGTGAACATCGACGGCGGTCTGGTAACGTACTGAGTCGATGCGCATCGGCCTCGGGTACCTGCTGCAAGAGACCAACACGTTCTCTCCGGTCGAAACCCATATCCGCGATTTCCATCCAGTCTGCGGCGAGCCGTTGCTGGATCAATGGCGCGGTACGCGCACCGAGATCGGCGCTTTCCTCGATACGCTTGGCCCGACGAGCCACACACTCGTTCCCTTGTTTGCCGGTTGGGCAATGACGGCGGGCTGCATGTCCGCCGATACCTTCGCGGAGCTGAAACAATCCGTTGTCGACCAGGTCACCGCCGACGCACCTTACGATGCACTGCTGCTAGCCCTTCACGGCTCTCTGTCCGCCCAGGGTACCGACGACTGCGACGGCGCGATGATCGAGGCCGTTCGAGGCTTTGTCGGCAGGGACATCCCGATCATCGTCACGCTCGACCTGCACGCCAATATGACGGCGAAGATCGCCGCTTCAGCCGATGCCGTCATCGGCTACCGAACCTACCCGCACGTTGACATGTATGAGGTGGGTCAGGTGGCGGCGGAACTGATGCTCCGTACTTTGAGTGGGGAAGTCCGGCCCGTTACGGCGATGCAGAAGCTGCCGTTGATCATCCCGCCCGAGAATCAGCAAACAACCCACGGGCCCATTAAGCAGGTTTGGGACACCGCCCGGGCCTACCGGCAAACGAACTCCGAGATTCTATCCGTCTCCGTCTTTGCCGTGCAACCTTGGCTCGATATTGACGAGATGGGCTGTGCGACCGTAGCCGTTGCCAATGCCAACACTGAATCCGCGCAACGTTGTGCCCGCGAGTCGGCACAGCATTTCTGGAATCTACGCGCTGAGCTCGAAGTCGAGAGGACCGACCCGCGACAGGCCATCCGCGATGCCTTAGTGATCGAAGGCGGTCCCATAGTGCTTGGGGACTCCGCCGATTCTCCCACCGCTGGAGCACCCGGCGACAGCGCGGAGATGGTCCGCCTGCTACTCGAAGAGGCGCCTGAAGTACCTTCGCTCGAGTGGGTGCGCGATCCCGCAGCCGTTGCCGCGGCCTGGAAGCTGCGGCCCGGAGACTCGATCCGCACCAGCATCGGCGGCGCGTTCACGAAGGATCTATTTCGGCCGGTGGAGATCGAGGGCCACGTCCGCTCGCTCTCCGACGGGCGGTTCTTCTTTCGTGGCGCTTACAACAACGGCATGCTCAATGAGATGGGCCGCACAGCCGTCATTGATGTCGGCGGTCTCTCGATCGTTATTTCCGAGGAAGCCGCGAGCGGCATTGGTACGGAAGTCTTCCGCAGCCAAGGGCTTGAGCCCGAGTACCAAAAGATGATCGTCGTGAAATCCGCGAACAGTTTCCGTTCGGAATACGGTCCGTTCATGACGAAGGCGATCATGGTCGATACGCCCGGGCTCAGTTCGTCGAACCTGCGCTCGCTGCCTTACAAACGTGTGTCGAGGCCGATCCATCCGTTGGATGAAATCGGCAACCCCTTAGCTGCCTGACCGCGACTCTATTCGTCTTCGTAGTTGGGCGCCACGAACTTCAGCTCGAAAGCTTGGTCGATGATCTCACGGGTGAGTTCGTGGGGACGTTTCTCGAACTTCATCAAGTCGAGCGCGACCCGAATGATGTCACGCGGGTGGCAGCGGCGCATCTTGCGACCCGTCTGGTCATAGTGTTTCGCAATGAGACCGGTGATGAGGCCGTCCGGGCATTCGAGGTTCTGTTTCGCGCAGAAGTCCCGGAAGATCACTTCAAACTCATCCGGCAGCGGGTTCCGCATGAACATCTTGTATTCCAACCGCCGCAGAAACGCTTCGTCGCCGAGGTCCGATGGGTTCAGGTTCGACGAGAAAACGAGAAAGCACTCGAACGGAACCTGGATCTTCGTCCCGGTTTGGAAACTTAGGTAGTCGACCCCTCGGTCCAGCGGGTAAATCCAACGGTTCAGCAACTCGGCCGGCGTGAGTTGCTGTCGGCCGAAATCGTCTACCAGGTAGATGCCGTTGTTCGCCTTGAGCTGATAGGGGGCGTCGTAAATCTTCGATGTCTCGACATACATCAAGTCGAGCATGTCCATCGTCAACTCACCACCGGTCGTGAGAAACGGTCGCTTGCATCGCACCCAGCGGCGATCGTATTCGGGCTCGTTGGTGATGAAAGTACTTTCCTCTTCACCGCCGACTTGCTGGTGGTAGAGCGGATCGTAGACTTTGATGATCTGGCCGTCGGCCTCGATGTGCACGGGGATGTAGACCGAGTCGCTATCGATGTTCGCAAGCTGCTCGGAGAGAAAGCTCTTGCCGTTCCCCGGCTTGCCGTAGATCAGCATCGATTTGAACGAGTTGACCGCGGGCCAGAACCTCGAGAAGAAGTCGTCCGTCACGACCGCGTCGGTGAATGCCTGCTGCAACCGCTCTTTGGTCATCCAGTCCGACTTGATCTTTTGTGCCCTGACGGCTTCAACGTATTGGGCAATCGGAACCGGAGCTGGGCCTAGTAGTTGATTTGTCTCGAGATACTCCTTCGCCAGGTGGCGGCCATCACCGTTGCCGCGAAGATCGCTGAGACGCTGCCAAACCCTGATGAGCGTTTGGTTTCGATGAGCCGTTCGTGTTTAAGAAACCCAAGCGCCGGTTCGATCAGACTGAACGTGAAGCCGATTTGATTGGCGAGATCTCACCCTGGCACTTCGCCGTGGGTGGCGAGCCCAAGGGAGAGCCCGAGTAAAACCGGGGTTATCTACCTTGTAAGTCATTGATTTACAAGCGGTGACTGATACGTCCTTGCAACACGCTGTAACTCTGTGTATGCTCTCTATAGGCGTCATTGTGTAGACATAGTGTAACCACAGAAGGGCAAAGTGCAAATGTTGACCGACAAGAATGTACGTGGTTTCGATCCTCCCAAGACCGGCAATGTGATCCGCTACGACGGCGCGGGGGGCGTTCCTGGGTTCGGGCTTCGCGTCACGGCGAACGGCGTGCGGGCCTTCGTGCTCAGCTACCGGACAAAGGGCCTAGCGCGGCGGTACACGATCGGCCGTTATCCCGTCTGGAGCGTCGCTGCGGCCCGCAAGCGGGCGGCAACACTCCGAAGGGTCGTTGACTCCGGCGAGGACCCCGTACAGGACAAGCGGGACGCGGCAGAGAGGGGGATGCGGTTCGGCGAGCTTGCGAACCTCTACCTCGACCGCCATGCGGTGGGATTCAAAGATGGCGGCAAGGTTGTCCGGCGGCGGATCGAATCGAACCTCAAGGGTTGGTACTCGAAATCGGCAGCTGACATAACGCGGGCCGATGTGCGCCGGCTGATGGAAGCGAAGGCCGCGACAGCCCCGGTGATGGCGAACCGGTTACGGGAAGCCGTCTCACAGATATTCCGCTTCGGAATTGAGCGCGAACTACTGACCGACAACCCGGCAGCGGGAATCAAGCCAGTCGTAAAGGAAAAGGCCCGCGACCGCGTACTGACTCCTGAAGAGATCCGGCAATTCTGGATGGGGCTCGACGGCACCACGATGCAACCGGCGTACAAAGCCGCGCTGCGGTTCGTGCTCATCACTGGCCAGCGCGTCGGGGAAGTGTGCGGCATCGACTGGGCGGAACTGAGCGACGGTGGGACGTGGTGGACCGTCCCGAGCGAAAAGAGCAAGAACGGCAAGGCGCACCGCGTGCCGTTATCGAACCTTGCCCTTGAAGTGCTCGACGCTCAACCGCGAACCGATGAGGGACCTATCTTCTGCGGCACGCGAGGCGGGCGTGCCATACGTCCCGACAAGGTCTCCACCGCCCTTCATGACAACCTCGAAGCTTTGGGCGTGGCTCACTTCACCGTTCACGATTTGCGGCGCACTGCGGCCACAACGATGGCGTCCATAGGCGTCGATAGTCTGGTGGTCGGGGCGGTCCTCAACCACGCCCCCCAGGGTGTGACGGAGCAAGTCTATCAACGTTACGCGCGTGATCCGGAAAAGAAAGCAGCCCTCGATCGCTGGGCGCGACACCTACAGGCCATCGTGAACGGCCAGACAGCCGGAAAGGTGGTCTCCATCAATGCGTGAAGAAGAGAAAGCCACTGGCTGGACGGAGCAGGATCTGACAATCACACCGCCGTGTGAGGAAGAGACACTTCTGGTGACTCTACTGCGAAATCAGATGGCCATGACCGCGCTGTGGTCGGTTCAATGGCTAGAGAAAGAAGGGCTTCCCTGGGACTTCAAAGAGATCCGGCGCAAGAATTGGAAGCGACTAGACGAAGGAAAACAAACAGTCATCGCTCACCTTATGGGGGCGTTCCATCAAGTCTCCATGGCCCGCGAATATTGGGCCCAAGAGAACCTGGAGGGGACTGCTTACGCGATGGGGCAAGTGGGTCTTTCATTGGGCATGGCGAGCGTTTTGCCGAGCCCGTATCGCGGACGTGGTGCGCAGACATACAAGCGGAAAAAGGCCGATGACGCGATCGTAATTCTGAGAGCCGACGACCGCATTAACACTAAGGCCCCCAACCTAACCCAATCTGCAAAATACGATTTGGTACGCGAGGACCCATCGGTCAAAGCCCGTCAACTCAAATCGTCAGACGCCACAATACGACGACTAAAGAGGGAACGAGCGTCAAAACCTTAAGGTTTGTGCATCCCCTGTTCAAACCTCAAGGATTAGTGAATGACATACCACTGGATCGCTGATCTACTCAAAGTCTACCCAAGGGGGTTTCGCTTTGAACAGACCAGCTACCGAAAGACTCTCTGACAACTACCGCACACTCGAACAGCAGGCCAAGTACCTCAACCTTCACCCCGGATCTTTGCGGTGACCTGCCCCCACAAGTTGTACCACTTTCTAAGTTAGGATCTGGGCCGTTTTCGGCGGGCGCAGGGGCGGAGCCCCGTAGCTCGCTGAAAACGGCTCGAATGCCTCCGGTGTCGGTGGCCGATAG
>Ga0315336_1004736_pt1 | contig 15711 bp, 15 predicted proteins | sample ASW5metaG_FD_204512 | JGI IMG/M metagenome (GOLD analysis project Ga0315336, IMG submission 204512) | Ammonia-oxidizing marine archaeal communities from Monterey Bay, California, United States - ASW #5 | ecosystem: Environmental > Aquatic > Marine > Intertidal zone | place: USA: California...
ATATTAATAATACAAAAGATTTAATTCGAACTGTGAGATCATCAGGTTATTCTTTAGATATAATTAAATAATTTTATTTTTTTTTTTAGATAAATGTATTTCTAAAAGACTTAGATCAAAAGGTATCCTTTTATTATTTTTAAATTTAACAAGTTCCTCTTTAAAATTTTGGATAAATAGTTTTTTATTTTTTACTTCCGAAATTATTTGTAACGAACGTGCTTCCCACCATTTTAAATGATCGTCAGAACTACCATAAATTAATTTTTTTTTAATATTTATAGAGAGATTATAATCTTTTTTTAAATCAAAATATTTTGTAAATTTTCTTTTTAATTCTTTTTTAGTAATTCTATTAATAAGATTAGCAGCGTTAAAGATTTGTTTATTTGATAAATATTTCTTCATTACTTTAAAAACTAATTTTTTAAATTCCTTACCATCGTTTTTTTCTATCATTAATATATCCATAGAACCTTTCAATTTTAAAATTCTTTTTAATTCTTTTAAACTTTTATCAATAGACGTAGACCAATGAAGAGCTAAAGTAGATATAATTTTATCTACAGAATTATTTTTTAAACAAATTTTTTCAAAACTTCCATCAATAAATCTTGTTCTTTTATCTTTTATTTTTTTATTAGCAATTTTTAACATTCCTTTAGCAGGGTCTATTCCATAGAATTTAATTTTTTTTTTTTTATATTTTTTAGTTAGTAGTTCAAAAACATATCCAGTACCACAACCTATATCTACTACAAAAATATCTTTATTGCTCAATTTGATATTTTTTACAAATTTTTTTGTAGCTTCACCATATAAAAAATTTTTATTAATATTATTGTCGTATATAACCGAGTTTTTTGCGGAATAATTTTCAATAACAATTTGTTTATTAATTATTTTTTTATCCATAATAGCAAAAATGGCGGATGGGGTGGGATTCGAACCCACGAAGGGAAAACCCTTGCTGGTTTTCAAGACCAGTCCTTTCAACCACTCAGGCACCCATCCTTAATTTACTTATAGAATAAAATAAATGGAAAATTATACTATTATTAAATTAAATAGAAAAAATAAAATATGGGACTGAAATTATATTTTACAATTTTTATATTTGTAATAATAACGACAAATTTAAAAGCAGAACAATTAAACTTCCCGGTTTGGTTAGATGAATTTAAAATTAGAGCTGAAAAAAGCGGCATTTCAAAAAAAACTATTGATGAATCATTAAATCTAGCAAAAGTTATTCCAAGAGTCATTGAACTTGATAGGAATCAACCAGAATTTAGACTTACATTAAATCAATATTTGCAAAATGTTGTTTCTGATAAAAGAAAAAAAAAGGGGATATCTAAAATAAGAGAAAATTGGTTATTATTAGATGAGATATCTAAAAAATATAACGTTCAAACAAGATTTATAGTTGCATTATGGGGTATAGAAACTGATTTTGGTAGAATTTCAGGTGGCTTTCCAGTAATAGATTCACTTGTTACACTTGCATTCGATGGAAGAAGAGGGGAATATTTTTCAAAAGAACTTATAAACGCATTAAAAATAATTGACCAAGGACATATTTCATACGAAGAAATGATTGGCTCTTGGGCTGGAGCAATGGGGCAAACACAGTTTATGCCTTCTAGTTTCTTAAGTTACGCGCAAGATTATAATAATGATGGAAAAAAAGATATTTGGAAATCAAAAGAAGACGCGCTTGCATCAGCAGCAAATTACTTATCAAAATTAAAATGGGATAATAATGAAACATGGGGTAGGGAAGTCAAAGTTAGTGACGAATTTATTTTACCTGATGATGAATTAACATTAAGAAATAAAAAAAGCGTTATTGAGTGGCAAAAACTAGGAGTTAGAAGAATTGATGGAACTGATTTACCAAAAAAAAATATAGATGGTTATTTAATAAAAATAAATGATAATAATAAAGAAAGATATTTTTTAGTTTATAAAAATTTTAAAAAAATATTAAAATGGAATACATCTAATTATTTTGCTATAGCCGTTGGTATTCTGTCTGACTCTATTAGTGTTAATTAAATGTTAAATGTATTCTTATATTTTGTAATTATTTTTTTTATTTTATTTAATCATAGTTCTTTTGCAGAAAATATTGAAACTAAAATTAAATACGAAGTAGGAAAATCATATAAAATAAAAGGTAAATGGTACTATCCAAAAAATAATCTAGATTATAATGAGATTGGAATTGCATCTGTTAATTCAAATTCGAAAGTTTTGTCGTTCGTTTCATCTACAAAAAATAAAAAAAAAACAAAAAACGGTGAATTTTTTTCAAACGAAGAAATAGTTGCAAAACATAAAACTTTAGCACTACCAACAATTGCTCGTGTAACAAATTTGCATAATGGCTATTCAATAAATGTCAGAATAAATGATAGAGGACCCAAAAACAATTTTAGAATTATAGAATTATCTAAAAAAACCGCTGAGTATTTAAAAATTAAAACTAAAGCTTTAGTTGAAATAAAAGTTATTTCTAATTTAACCATGCAAGAACAAAATAAATTAAAACAAAGTTTTTTAAAAAATAATGAAGAAAATTTAGAAAAAGATATTGCTTTAGCTAAAGAATTAGTAGAGATAGAAGATTTAATGGATAAAAAAAAAGAAAAATCTGTCAAAAAAGAATATGTTAATTTAAAATTGCCTGAAGAAAAACAAAAACTAAAATTTAATTATAAAAAAAAAAAAATTCAACCTTATTATCTTAGAGTTAATATAAAAAAATTTAAAAAATTCAATGAGGCTAAGGATTTAAAAGAAAAAATGAAACCAATTTATGATAAAATTCTTATTAGTTTAATTTTACTAAACGGAGAAAAACATTATAAAGTAACTACTGTCCCAATTAAAAATTTAAAAGAGGCAGAGTATATTCTTAGCGTTATTCATAAAAAAGGGTTTAATAATGCAAAACTATTTATTGAAAGAAAAAAAAAATGAATTTAATTTTTAAAACTTTATATTTATTTATTTTAATTTATTTTTCATTTATTTTAAGAATTTACGCAATTGAAACTAAAGCAGATTCTGCAATTATTTTAGACGTAAATTCAAACACAATACTTTTTGAAAAAAATGCTGATATACAACAAGGACCCGCATCGATGAGTAAATTGATGCTGATTTATATGGTTTTTGAAAGGTTGCAAAATAGAACATTAACTATGGATCAAGAATTTTTAGTAAGTAAAAAAGCTTGGAAATATGGAGGATCTAAAATGTTTGTAAATATTGGTGATATGGTTACAGTGGAAAATTTGTTGAAAGGAGTAGTAGTACAATCAGGAAACGATGCATGTATTGTGTTAGCTGAAGGTTTGTCTGGAACTGAAGATAATATGGTAGATGAAATGAATGAGAAAGCTCACGAAATTGGTTTAATAAATAGTTATTTTCAAAATGCTACGGGATGGCCGCATGAAAACCATTATATGTCATTAAAAGATATTGCTTATTTATCAGAATTAATAATTGAAAGTTTTCCTGAATATTATTATTTATTTGCATTAAATGAATTTACATATAACAACATACAACAATTTAATAGAAATAAACTAATATCAATTAACGGTTATGATGGATTAAAAACTGGTAGAACTTCTCAATCTGGATATGGAATAGCTGCTTCAGTAATTAGAAATGATAGAAGAATTGTTTCAGTTGTAAATGGATTAAATAGTGATCAAGAAAGAATTAATGAAACTAAAAAACTTGTAAATTGGTCCTTTCGTGAATTTACAAATTATAATTTATATGAAGAAGAAGATCCAATTCATTTTGCAAAAGTTTGGCTAGGAAAAGAGTCATTTGTTCCTCTTATTTTAAATGAAGGTTTAAATGTAACAATTAAAAAAAAAAATCTAGATAAATTCAAAATTAAATTAGTTTATGACGCACCAATATTGTCTCCAATTAAAAAAGGTGATAAATTAGCGGAATTAAAATTAATAGAAGGTGATAATGTAATAACTAAGGATGTTTATGCCGGTAAAGATATTGATAAAATAAGTAGGTTTTATAGAAGTTTTTCCATAATAAATTATTTAATATTTGGAGTTAGTAATAAAAACCAATAATGTTTAAAGGTAAGTTTATTACTATAGAAGGGTGCGAAGGGACCGGCAAATCAACACAAATCAAACTTTTAGAAAAAAATTTAAAAAAAAAAATAAAAGTTAAATCAACTAGAGAACCAGGAGGATCAATTGGAGCTGAGCAAATTAGAAAAATAATATTTAAATCAAAAAAACAAAACTGGTCTCCAATAACAGAGGCTTTGCTTCATATAAGCGCTAGAAGTGATCATTTGGAAAAAATAATTAAACCTAATCTTAAAAAAGGTATATGGGTTATTTGCGATAGGTTTCGAGATTCAACGATTTCTTACCAAGGATATGGAAATGGATTAAAACTAAATGTATTAGAAATAATGCAAGATTCTATATTCAGTAAATTTAATGCTGATTTAACAATTGTTTTGGATATGGATGTAAAAAAATGCTTAAAAAGAGTAAAAAGCAGAAAAATTGGAATACAAAAATATGAAAAAATGAGTATTAATTTCCATAAAAAAATAAGGAATGGTTTTTTAAAGATAGCTGAAAAAAATAAAAAAAGATGTTTTGTTTTAAACGCTGATGAAAATCAAATAAAAATTAATAAAAAAATTTTAGAAATAATAAATACAAAATTTAAAACAAATTTTTAATATGATTAAAAAAAATATAATTGAAATTAAACATCCTAGGTTTAACGATGAGTTTTTTGGTTTTAAAAATATTGAACAATATTTTTTAGATATAATTAAAAAAAAAAAATTGTCAAATGCGTATATTTTTCATGGAATAAAAGGCATAGGAAAGGCAACATTTGCATATAGGTTGGTAAGATATATTTTAAATAAAAATAACAACACTAGATCACCCGATTCACTTTATATCTCAATAAAAAATAATGTTTTTAAAAATATTATGAATTTATCACACCCGGATTTAAATATTATTGAGTCTAATGAAGGAAATAAAAAAATTAAATTAGAAAAACTTAAATCACTAGATAAAATTGTTTATAAAACAAGTTTGGAATCAAATTATAAAATAATCATAATTGATTCACTAGATGATTTTTCTATAAAAAAATCTTATAGTTCTTTGTTAAAACTTCTTGAGGATTGTCCAATTAACTGTATTTTTTTTTTAATTTCACATTCATTATTTAAAGTTCCAGATACAATTAAATCTAGATGTCATAAAATTTATTTTAATCCTATTTCAGAAAACATGTTAAGAAAATGGTTTGAAAATTCTAAAATAGTAAAAAAAGAAAATTTAAATATTTTAATAAATTTATCAAATGGAAGTTTGGGTAGAGCATTAGAAATTATAAATAATAATGAATCTTTTAATATTTATTCATCTGCAAAAAGAATTATTAATAATTTTAAAGATGCATCGAAAACGGATATTGATAATCTTTTTTCATTGTTTAACAGTAATTTATTATTAGAAGATTTCTTATTAATTATTCAAATAAATATAATTCAAAATATTAAAGAATTATTAATAAAAAAAAATGATATAGATAAATCAAATATTGATATTTGTATTTCATTATTTTTTGAAATAAATAAAAAAATAAGTAATTTTAGATTATATGATTTGGATATCTTACAAACGTTAAATACTATTAAATATATTTTTATAAAACATTCAGAAAATCTAAAAAAATTATAAAAAAATGGATAATAATTCATTCTTTATTACTACACCTATTTATTATGTAAATGACGCGCCTCATATAGGTCACGCATATACAAGTATTGCATGCGACGTTCTTGCAAGGTTTAATCGTTTAAATAATAGAAACACAATGTTTTTAACTGGAACTGATGAACATGGTTTGAAAATAGAACAAGCAGCAAAAAAAAAAAATATGGATAATAAAAAATTTGTTGATGAAATGAGTGTTAAATTTAAAAAATTAACAAAAATATTAAATTTAAGTAATGATTTTTTTATTAGAACTACTGATGAATTTCATAAAAAAGCATCTCAACATATTTGGAACATTCTAGAAAAAAATAATCAAATTTATTTAGATAAATATAAAGGTTGGTATTCAATTAGTGACGAATCTTATTTTAATGATAATGAAATCATTATTGATAAAAAAACCAAGAAAAAAATATCTCCCTCCGGCAACGAAGTTCAATGGGTAGAAGAAGAAAGTTATTTTTTTAAATTATCAGAATGGCAAGAGAAATTATTAGATTATTATCAAAAAAATCCAAATTTTATTGCTCCTGAATCAAGAAAGAATGAAATTATTAGTTTTGTTAAGAATGGTTTAAACGATTTATCAATATCTAGAACAACTTTTTCATGGGGTGTGGAAGTTCCGGGTGATAAGAAACATGTTATGTATGTTTGGTTAGATGCTTTGATAAATTATTTATCTGCTATTGGGTATCCAAACGAAAAATACAAAAAATTTTGGCCTGCGGATTTACATATAGTTGGCAAAGATATTATTAGATTTCATGCAGTTTATTGGCCTGCTTTTTTACTCGCAGCAGGGTTAGATCCACCTAAAAGAATTTTTGCCCATGGTTGGTGGACAAATGAAGGAAAAAAAATTTCTAAATCTTTAGGAAATGTAATAGATCCAAACGAAGTTATAAAAGAATATGGTTTAGATACCTTGAGATATTTTTTATTAAGAGAAGTTCCATTTGGAAATGATGGTAATTTTTCAAAAAAGTATTTAGAGAAAAGAATAAATAATGATTTAGCAAATGATTTAGGTAATCTTGTTCAAAGAGTTTTAACAATTATAAATAAAAATTTTGATGGTAAATTAAGAAAAATAAAAGAAATAAATAAAAAAGATGAAAAACTTTATAAATTACCTGAAAAAATTTTAAAAGACTTGGAACTAAATTATGAAAAACAAGAGCTACATAAAGCAATCGAGAATATATGGAAGTTAATTTCAGAAGCAAATAAATATGTTGATGAAACTGCACCGTGGCAATTAATTAAAAAAAACAAGGATAGAGCAGCGGATGTTCTAAATATTTTAGTAATTATAATTGCAAAGATTGCTATTCTTTTGGCACCAATTATGCCAAGTGTTACCGAGAATATACTTAATAAAATAGGTTTAAGCATAAAAAATTTATCTATTGATGATATACGAAATGATAATTTCTTAAATATAAGTTATAAAATAAAAAAACCTGAGATTATTTTTAACAAAATTTTGTAATGACTAATATAATAATTGATAGCCACTGTCATTTAAATTTTCCACAATTTAAAGACAATCTTGATGAAGTTGTTAGTCGAGCCTTAGATAAAGGCGTGTATAGAATGATAACAATATCAACAAAATTAAATGAAATTAGTGATTTAGAAACTATATCTAAAACATATTCTGAAGTTTATAATTCTGTTGGCGTTCACCCTCATGAATGCAAAAACTATAAAAATTTACTTGTTGATGATTTGTTAAAGCATGCAAATAAAGAAAAGTGTATAGGTATTGGTGAAACTGGACTAGATTTTTTTTACGAAAACAGCCCCAAAGAACTTCAAGCTAGATTATTTCGCATACATATTGATGCAGCAAGAAAATCCAACTTACCATTAATTGTTCATACAAGAGCAGCTGATGAAGAAACAATAAAAATCCTTGAAAATGAAATGGAAAAAGGTGAATTTACCGGTTTAATTCATTGTTTTAGTACAAGTAGGGAATTAGCAGAAAAAGCAATTAAATTAGGGTTATATATTTCTTTATCTGGAATAATAACATTTAAGAAATCTGAAAATTTAAGAGATATAGTAAAAAATTTACCAACAGAAAGATTATTAGTAGAAACAGACGCCCCTTATCTTGCTCCAGAACCATATAGGGGTAAATGTAATGAGCCATCATATGTCATAAAAACCGCAAATTTTATTGCTGATTTATTAAGTATTTCTAAAAAAGAGTTTGCTAAAATTACGACAACCAATTTTTATAATCTTTTTAAGAAAATTTAGCAGATATTTATTTGCTACACTCCCACAACTCAAAAAATTCAAAATTCTTTTTTTTATAAAAATTATTATAAAATCTATCTAAAAATTCTTTATCAAATAATGTAATATTCCAGTATTTTGATTTAAAAGGCTGATCATCTATTAGAACAATATACGCATCGTTACTGCATTCTTCTAAAAAAATTGGATTTAATTGTAAGTTACTTACAGTTGAAACTAAATGAGGTACATCTAATATAAAATTGTTCCTATCCCATGTGAGTATTGGTCTTAAATAACTTATTAAATAACTATTGTAACTTGAACCATAAGCCATATTAATTCTCTTATTAGGATGATCTGATAATATTTTTTTTATTTCGATAATATGATTTGAATAATTATTTTGGTTCAAAAAATTTATTTTTTTTAACAAACCTTTTGTTGATGAATGTAAAAAAACTAATAATAAAAGATAAATAAATAAATAATTGAATGAATTTATTTCTTTATTTAAAAAAAAAGTTTTTCTTTGATAGCTTTTACTTAATAGATATAAAGCACTAGGAACTATAGAAAAAAGCCCAGCAGTTCCGGCGCCAGGTCTAGATCCTGATATAGATAATATTAGAGATGAGAATAGCATTAGTAAAAAAAATATTCTTTCTGATATAGAAATTTTTTTCCAATCAAACAAATGCAGAAATAGCAATGGTATAATCCATATTAAGCAAAATGATATATTTTTTAAAAGTCTTCCAAAATTAAAACCATCTCTAAATTCAAATTGAGAAATTAAATCGGCCCAAATTATGTAGTTTTGTATAGAAAAATAATTTGAAGACCAAATAACTATTGATACGGAGACTACTATCAAAGAAAAAACTATTGAGTCTTTAAGAATTTTTTTACTATTAAAAAAGAAATAAAAAATTGATGGAAGAGCTGCGATTGATAAATTTGGTTTTATATTTATCAATAAAACGATAATAAAACTTAAAAATATTAAATTAAAAGATGAATATTTTGAAATACATAAAAGAATTGATAAAGAAATTAAAAAATACGCTAAACTATCATTACTTATACGTAAAGTTGCTTCAACAGTGCTTAAAAAAATCATTGCCATTATTCCAGTGAGAAATAAAGAAAAATTAATTTTTTTTGTTGTTTTGTAAGAATTTATAAATGTTAGTAAAAGTGTTAAGTTTAAAAAAATATAACTAATTATTTTGGAAGAAAGAATAGAAGGGCCAAATAATTTCATCATTAAATAATTTGAATAATATGTTATTGGACCAAAAATTAACGCATATCTTTCATAATCACTAGTATCATTATAGATAATTTTTTTATACTCAAAAAACCATGAAACCGTTGCTATTTGAGGTTCAACATGATCTAAATAAAAATTTGAAAATAAATAAAAAGTAGAAAAAAGAATTAAAAAAAAAATATTTAAAATAATAAACAAACAAAAAAATTTGTTAATTTTAATAAAAATTTTATGTGAAAAAATTTTTTCAATTTTTAATCTGCAATTTTTATTTAAAATTAAAAGTAAGGTGAAAAATAAGAATGTATTTAAAATATTCATAGTTTATTAAAAATAACTTTGTTAAAATTCAATATTAAATCATTTTTTAAAAAAGAGTATGCCAGTTATTTCTTCAAAACATAATTTAAATTATGGATATCAAAACAAATGCCAGGTTTGTGGAAATAAAGATCTAAATAAAATAATAAATTTAGGAATACAGCCGCCATGTGATTCATTGATAAATTTAAAAAAAAAAGATTACTTTAATGAATTATATTTTCCACTAAATTTTATTTGGTGTAAAAAATGTACCTTAGGTCAAATAGATTATGCTGTTGACCCAAGCTTATTATTTTATCCAGAATATCCTTATAGAAGTGGTATTACATCTACACTTGCAAATAATTTAATTTCTACAGCAGAAAGTATTTTCAAAAATTATAATTATGATTTAAAAAAGTATGCTTTAGATATTGGTTCTAATGATGGAACTTTATTAAAAGGTTTTAAAAAAAAGGGAATGAAAATAATTGGAGTGGAGCCTACTAATATATCGAAAATAGCTAATAAAAACTCAATATTTACAATAAATAGTTTTTTTACTTATAAGCTAACAAAAAAAATATTAAAAAAATATGGTAAAGCTTCGATTATCACGGGAGCAAATGTTTTTGCACATATTTCAAACCTCGGAGATTTATTAAATGGAGTAAAACAATTATTAAGTGAAGACGGAATTTTTGTAACAGAATCTCATTATTTGTTAGATATTATTAAAACTACACAATATGACTCAATTTATCATGAGCATCTAAAATATTATTCTCTAAAATCTATAATAATTTTATTAAAAGATTATAAACTCAAGGTTTTTCATGTTGAAAGAATACCTAATTATGGAGGATCAGTTAGAATTTATGCAGCAAATGTAAATAATAAAAAAGCAAAAGCAAATAATAGTATTTCTAAATTATTAAATTTAGAAAAAAGATTTGGATTGTATAAATTGAATACATATAAACTTTTTGGACAAAAAATAAAAAAAAATAGAAACGATTTAAATAATCTTTTAGCAAATATTTTAAGAAAAAATAAAAGTGTATGTGGAGTAGGGGCACCTGGTAGAGCGAGTACATTATTAAACTATTGCGGCATTTCAAAGTTTATTTTGCCTTATATAATTGAACAAAGTAGTTGTTTGAAATTAAATATGTTGATACCAGGATCTCATATACCAATTATTGATGAAAAAGAAATAATAAAAAAACAACCTGATTATTTACTTTTTTTATCTTGGCATTATTGGAAGCCAATTTTAAAAAATATTAGATCAAAAGGTATTAAATCTAAAGTCATTTTACCATTACCTAAAGCTAAAATTATAAACCATTAATTTTTTTATTTATGGAAGATCTTGAAATTGTTATTCCGGTTAAAAATGAGAACAAAAACATTGTAAGAGTTTTAGATAGTTTCTTTTATGAAGTAAAAACAAAATTTACTGTAACTATATGTTTTGATGATTATAAAGATGCGACTATACCTGAAATTAAAAAATATGATAGAAGACAACAATTTAAAATAAAATTACTCAAAAATAAATATTATGGTATTAATGGAGCTATTAAAACTGCTTTTGAAAATAGTAGTTCAAAGGTTTTATTAGTATATCCAGCTGATGATTTTTTTAATGCAGATAAGATTGATAAATTAAACAATTTAATATTAAATAAACATTACGATATTGTATGTCCGAGCAGATTTATGAATGGTGGGGTAATGTATGGATGTCCTTTTGTAAAATCTATACTAACAAGAACAGCTAATTTTATATTTTATTATATTCTTAGATTACCAACACATGATGCGACAAATGGTTTTAGAATCTTTTCTAAAAAAACTATAAATACTATCGATTTAGAATTACAAAAAGGACCAACTTTTTCATTACAACTGTTGTTAAAAGCACATAGAAAAAAATATAATATAACTGAAATTCCTGTAGTATGGTATGAGAGAGTAATTGGTAAAAGTAACTTTAAAATGATCGAATGGGTATTGCCTTATTTAAAGTGGCTTATTTACGCTATAAATACAGCATTATCAATTAAATAATTTATTTTGCCTAAGAGTTCTATATAATTTCCCATAATATACGTTATGCGACTACTATATAGGTTTTTTTTTAATATTATTTTACTGTAAAAATTAGTTAAATAAAGAATGATTGTTTTAATCACTGGAGCAACATCTGGAATCGGTAAATCATGTGCTGAACTTTTTTCAAAGAAAGGTTATAAAACAATTCTTATTGGGAGACGTAGAAATAGATTATTATCATTATCAAAAAAAATAGGTGTAAAAAAATCTCTTCCGGTACAATTAGATGTTAGAAATAAAAAAGATGTTTTTAAAACAATATCTAATTTACCTAAAAGTTTTAAAAAAATATCTATTCTTATAAATAACGCTGGCCTTGCTTGGGGTTTAGAAGCTGCTCATTTAGCTAATATAAAGAAATGGGAAACAATGATTGATACAAATTGCAAAGGTCTTGTTTATATGACACGTGCAATTTTACCTGACTTTATCCGAAGAAATAGTGGACATATAATTAATATTGGTTCAGTTGCTGGCACCTACCCATATAGTGGCGGCAATGTTTATGGCGGTACTAAAGCTTTTGTTAAACAATTTTCATTAGGGTTAAAATCTGATTTATTGGGGACTAAAGTAAAAATTACAAATATTGAACCTGGTATGGCAAATACAGAATTTTCTCTTGTTAGATACTCTGGTAATAAAAAAAAAGCTAAAGATGTTTATAAAAATATGACCCCTTTAACAGCCAAAGATATTGCTGATACAATATTTTGGGCTATCGACAGACCTCCGCATGTTAATATTAACAGAATTGAATTAATGCCATTACAACAAGGTTTTAATTTTTTTGCTATAAGCAGGACTGGTAAGATTAAATAATATAAATTTTTTATTTTTTTTTATTTTTTTATTAATTAGATTTAATAAATTTTCTTTACCAATTTTTAATTTTGATGAAAACAAAATTTTATCTTTATTTCTTTCAGCGGAATTTCTAAAATAAACTAGATCTTCTTTCTTTAATAAGTCAGACTTATTCCATATTTCTATTATTTTTTTTTCGTTATATTTATCACCAAGAATTGTTTCTAATATTTTTTCCACTGTTTTCTTTTGTTTTTCCCATTCTGGATTAGAAATATCAATAATATGTAATAAATAATCAGAAAAATGAATTTCATCTAATGTGGTTTTAAATGAAATAATTAGTTCAGTAGGTAAGTTTTTTATAAAACCTACTGTATCTGATAAAATAAAATGTTTATTATCTGATACAAAACATTTTCTCATTGTTGTATCAAGTGTTGCGAATAATTGATTCTTAACAAAAATATTTTCTTTCGTTAAATAATTAAAAAGTGTAGATTTACCTGCGTTTGTATAACCAATTAATGAAATAAATGGATGTAAATTCTTATTTCTATTTCTTCTTTGTATTAATTTGTTAGATTCAATTTTTTTAAGTTCTTTTTTTATTGTACTTATACGTTTATTTATTTGTCTTTTATCACTTTCAATTTGTCTTTCACCTGGGCCTCCCATAAATCCATACCCTCCCCTTTGTCTTTCTAAGTGTGTCCAAGATCTTACTAATCTTGATTTTTGATAAGATAAAACTGCTAGCTCTACTTGAAGTTTACCATGTTTAGTTACCGCCCTTTTTCCAAAGATTTCTAAAATTAACCCCGTTCTATCTAAAATTTTACAATTAAGAAATAATTCGAGATTTCTTTGTTGAACAGATGATATTTGAGAATTTATTAATAATAATTTTGACGAATATTTGTTTAAAAAAAACTTAAAATTTCTTATCTGCCCTTTTCCAAAAAAATGTGAAGCGGTAGGTCTTCTTATATTTATATTTTGTTGATATTTAACTACTAAATTTATATTTGTAGCTAAATTTGATATTTCTTCTTCATCATATTCAGTATTTTTTTTTCTTTCAAATACTTGAATTGGGTTAATTATAACGCAATTTTTATTTAAAATATTATCGTTATTTATCTTATTTAATTGCGGAAGTTTATTCATACTTAATAAAAATAATAATTATTTTATATATTCTTCCAAAGTTCCTATTTTTTTTAAAACTAAATCAGGCTTTTGTTTTAAATCTTTTTTTTTAAACATTTTATTTTCAATAAAAATAGATAAACATTTATTTTTTTTTGCAAATTTTACATCGATATCATTGTCTCCAACATACCATATATTTTTATTGGGTTTTAAAGAAATCTTATTTAATGCTAGTAAAAGAGGATATTTTGAAGGTTTATCTTTTTTTGCTTCATTAGCACCAACTAAAATTTTAAAATATTTTTTCCATCCAAGTTTTTCAATTTCTTTACGTAATAAATCCCCATCTTTATTACTGATAACACCACATGGAATTTTTTTTTCTTTTATTATTTTTAATATTTTCTCAACTTTAGGCAATGGTTTAATTTGTTGTAAGTGGATCTTTTTAAAAGTTTTATAAAAAATTTCTCTAGCTTTTTTCCAGTCATCTTTAAAAAGATTGGGAAATGTTTCTCTTAAAGAATATTTCGCATTTTTTAGCGTTTCTTCTTTACTCTGTTTTTTTAAACCTAAACTTTTTAATGTTTCATTATATGAAATGATTATTGGATCCCAATTATTAACTAAAGTATTATCCCAATCAAAAAGAATTGCTTTTGGTGAAAATTTAACAATTGATTTAATCAAGCTATTTTTAATTCCTTAATTAAAGAGGATTTATTTTTAGAAATATATTTATTATATAAATACAAAATTTTTTTTGTTATATCTCCTGGCTTTCCATCTGATATATTATAATTATCTATTTTTACCACAGGTAAAACTGAGAGTGTTGAACTTGTTAAAAAAGCTTCTTTAGCATTTTTTGCTTCAATTAAGTTAAAAGGTTTCTCTTTGACATTAAAATTATTTTTTTTTAAAATTTTAATTATAGTATCTCTAGTCACCCCTTTTAAAATTTTGTTATTTGCTGGATGTGTAACTATTGTTTTAGAATTTTTAATTATCCATGCGTTAGATGCTGAACCTTCAGTAATATTTCCGTTATCAATTAACCAAGATTCAAAAGCCTTTTTTTCTACCGCTAATTGTTTAGATAAAATATTAGGCAACAAAGAAGTTGTTTTTATGTCTCTTCTAAGCCATCTTAAATCAGGAATTGTTATAATTTTTACCCCCTTTTCATATATTTTTTTATCTACATTTAATTTTTTTGTAAAAATTATCGTTGTTGGTTTGTATTTTTTGGGAAATTCATGTTTTCTTTCTGCCACACCTCTTGTAATTTGTATATAAATATATCCATTAACAACATTATTTAACTTAATTAACTTATTAATAATTTGTTTTAATTTTTTTTTATTAAAATTATATTTTATCTTTATTTTATTAAGCGATAATCTCAATCTGTTTAAATGCTGATCTGTATCTACGATTTTTTTATTAAAAACACTAATTAATTCGTAAATTGAATCCGCAAACAAGAACCCCCTATCTTCCACACTGATTTTTGCATTACTATGTTTAACAAATTTATTGTTTATATAGGTTATATTTTTCATTTTAATAAAATCTGAATCTTACTGACAATAAATTTTCAACTTTTTTTATCATTTTTGATAATGAAAAAAGTACAATTCTATCACCGTCATTTATTTTAAGATTTGAATCTGGCATATAAACATCGGTGTCATTTTTTATGATTGCTCCTATTTTAACGCCATTTGGTAATTTTAATTCACTTATTTTTTTATTAACTACAGATGATGTTTCTACTGCATCAGCCTCGATCACCTCACCTTCTCCCTCTCTAAGAGAGTACACCTGCCTTATACTTCCTTTTCTAATAAAACTTAATATTCTTGAAACGGTAATTGCTTGAGGACTTAAGACATCATCAATACCTAAAGGTTCAAGTATAGATCTGTAAGTAGTTTCATTTGCTAATGAAATAGCTTTTTTACACCCTTGTTT
>Ga0315336_1004737_pt1 | contig 15710 bp, 11 predicted proteins | sample ASW5metaG_FD_204512 | JGI IMG/M metagenome (GOLD analysis project Ga0315336, IMG submission 204512) | Ammonia-oxidizing marine archaeal communities from Monterey Bay, California, United States - ASW #5 | ecosystem: Environmental > Aquatic > Marine > Intertidal zone | place: USA: California...
CGCGACCGGCCAGCGTGCTCTGGCTCATTTCGTGTGGTTTTGGACTCGTCGCCGGGGCTGGCGCGGTCTCATTGATGTTCGAGGCGTGGCGACATCCCGAAGACGGCATGGGGATCTGGTTTGTGCTCTCCATGGTCGTACCATTGCCCGCTGGCGCGGTGATCGGCGTCCTGTTGGCCCGCCTCGAGCGGGCCGCGACCGGTCTGCGCCATCCGCGCCGATTCTGGTGGGTCCTTGCTTCGATGTCCGCCATGTACCTGGCTCATTGGGTCGTATTCATCTTTTGGATGCCCCTGCTCATCATCGACGGGGAGGGCGACGAGGCGATCTACGTCTTCCCGAGCTGGTTCCTGGCCGGCCTCGGCGGTGTGGCCCTCGTCGTCGCAGTCCGACTCCTGCGGGCGCGCACCTGGGACGGGGTCACCGGCGAGCGCCAATCTGTCCTTCCGCGACTATCGACACCAGTTATCGCCGCCGTGCTCTATGGGTCCATCGCCTGGTTACCCGGCCTTCTCGTGTGCGTGTTGGCGTTGGAGGAGAGCAATGTGCCCATTGCCCTCGGTGGTTGGCTGTCGGCAGGTGCGGTCAGCATCGCCCTCGCTGCCGGGTTTGCCGTGTGGTTGTACAGGCAGGTGCCCTACGCCGTCGGGCGCAACGTGAGCTCGCTGCGATTTGCCGAGCTGGCTGGCGCCTTTTGTGCGGTGCATTGGGGGATTCCGTTTGCGCTGTCGATGCTTCCGATGTGGGACCGCGGTCCCGGCGACCGCTTCTTGTTCGCGATGACCGCCGGGATCGCTTTGGTGATAGGCGTCGGGTGCTGGTCTGGCGGCCGCGCCTGGAGATCTCTACCCGCATGAGCCTCGACGACTTGAACCGCGGTTTCCGCGATTCGTACCTCGACCATCGCACTCTCACGGACCAGCTTCAGAGTTGGGCAGAGGCGTTCCCGGAGATTGCCCGGCTCAACTCCATCGGCAAGACACCGGAGGGGCGAGACCTGTGGGTCCTCACCGTGGGCCGGGATCCGGATCGTCTGCGGCCAGCGCTGTGGGTCGACGGCAATATGCACTCGGTCGAGGTCTGTGGATCGAGCGTCAGCCTGGCTTTTGCCGAGGCACTCCTCCGTCTGCACCTGGGAAAGGCCTCGGCGACCCTGCCGGCCCACATCAGTTCTTTTCTGAAGGACACCCTGGTCTACATCCTGCCGAGAATGGCTCCGGACGGCGCCGAACGCGTCCTCGTGGATGGCGCCTATGTGCGCTCTGTTCCCCGCGATGACCGGCCCAATCAGCTTCATCCACACTGGATTTCCGAGGACATCGACGGAGACGGCCTGTCGTTGGTGATGCGCGTCGAGGATCCGGGTGGCGAGTTCGTGGCCTCGGCTGAGGTGCCCGGCTTGCTGTTGCCGCGGCGACTCGAGGACCCCCCTCCCTTCTACAAGGTGTATCCAGAGGGCCGGATCGCCAACTTCGACGGCTCGAACGTGCCCGACCCCCACTTCTTGTCCGACAATCAGACCGATCTGAACCGGAACTTCCCGTGGTCCTGGGCTCCGCCGCACACCCAGGTGGGCGCCGGTGTGCATCCGCTTTCGGAGCCTGAAAGTCGAGCGGTGGTCGAATTCACGAGTGCGAACCCACATATCTACGCATGGGTCAACTTCCACACCTTCGGAGGCGTCTTCATCAGGCCCCATGGGAGCAAGCCCGACAACCAGATGGATCCTTCCGATCTGGCGTTGTACCGGCAGCTGGGCGAATGGGCGACCGAGCTCACTGGATACCCGATGGTCAGCGGCTTCGAGGAGTTCACCTACGAGCCCGACACACCGATTCGCGGCGACATCACGGACTTTGCCTACCACCAGCGCGGCTGTGTCACCTGGGCCTGTGAACTGTGGGATCTGTTCAGCGAGATCGGAATCGAGCGCAAGAAGCGGTTCGTAGATCACTACACCCACGTCACCCGAGACGAACTCATCCGTCTCGGCAAGTGGGATGCGGAGCACAACAAGGGGCGGGTGCTGCGCCCTTGGGTTCCGTTCGAGCATCCCCAGCTGGGTGCGGTCGAGATCGGTGGCATCGATCCGCGCTTCGGCATGTGGAACCCTCCACCCGAGCGCCTCTCCGAGGTCTGCGACCAGCACGTCGCGATGCTCATGCGCACAGCGGCCATCGCGCCGCGCGTCGCCCTGGACCCACCGGTTGTGACCGAGGTGTCACCGGGCGTCTGGTCCGTCGAGTTGACGGTGAGAAATCAGGGATATCTTCCGACCAACGTGCTTTCATCGGCGAAGGAGCTGAAGCACAACGAGCCTCTATATGCCATCGCCAGCGCTGAGGATTGCGCGTTGGCGGACCCCGCCCAGGCCCATCGCGAGATCGGCCATCTGGAGGGGTGGGGCCGCGGCTTATACGGAGATGCTGGCGCCATCTACTTCATGCGGAGCAAGGGCACCGTCTCCAGTCAGACGTTGCGGTGGGTCGTGAACGGCAGCGGCACACTTCACATCACGGTGAAGAGCTGCCGGACGGGCGAAGTGGGCCTGACGGTGGACATCCATCGCGGGCTCGGGCAAGCCCTCGGTCCTGGACTCGGATAAGGCGGCGCCTCACGGAGGCTCGATGGAAATCCGCCACGACTGGACCCTTGAAGAGGTTCGCGCCGTCTACGACCTGCCCCTGATGGATCTCGTGTATCGCGCGCAAACCGTGCATCGGGAGAGCTTCGGCGACAACAAGGTCCAGCTGTGCAGCCTGCTGTCGATCAAGACCGGTGGCTGTTCCGAGGACTGCGCGTATTGTCCGCAGGCCGCCCGCTACCACACCGGGGTCGAGGCCGAGAAGCTGATGGACGTCGATGCCGTCCTGAAGGCGGCGAAATGCGCGCGCGACGCCGGGGCAACCCGTTTCTGCATGGGCGCCGCATGGCGATCGGTCAAGGACGGGCGGCAGTTCGACGCCGTCCTCGAGATGGTGGAGGGCGTGAAGGGACTCGGAATGGAGGCCTGTGCCACTCTTGGCATGATCGACGAGAGCCAGGCCACGCGACTCGCGGCAGCTGGCCTGACCGCCTACAATCACAATCTCGACACGTCGGACGAGTTCTACGGAGACATCATCTCCACCCGGACCTACGACGACCGGCTCGAGACGCTCAGCCACGCCCGCAACGCGGGGATCCAGGTCTGCTGCGGAGGCATCGTCGGCATGGGCGAGTCCATCGACGATCGCTGCAAGCTCGCCATGACGCTGGCCAACCTCGACGAGCACCCCGAGTCGGTGCCCGTCAACGCCCTGGTGCCCGTCGCCGGCACGCCGATGGAGGGTCGCGAGCCGGTCGAGACTGTCGAAATGGTTCGCATGATCGCCGTCGCCCGAATCCTCATGCCCTACGCCAAGGTTCGCCTCTCCGCAGGGCGCCAACGCATGTCGGAAGAGGCCCAGCTCCTGTGCATGATGGCCGGCGCAAATTCGGTGTTCTTCGGGGAGAAACTGCTCACGACGGGCAATCCCGAGTACCGTCAGGACATGGCGCTCTTCGAGAAGGCGGGCATCGAGCCTCTGAACCCGAGCGTATAATCGCCAGGTCTTGAATCGCGTCCACGTACCCGCTGACCTTGTCCCCATCTCCCGGCGCGCGCCGGAGGCGAACCCGACCCGGCTTGGAATGACAATCTCCGCCCCGGACCGGATCTGGGGCGCTGCGGAGCGGTTGTATCGAACCGGCCTCTATCCGGCGCTGTCGCTGTGCATTCGTCGCCGGGGAGAGGTGGTCCTCGATCGATCGATCGGTCACTCGAGCGGCTTCGGGCTCGATGGCGATGGCCCACCGGTGGTGTGTGAGCCGTCCACGCCGCATTGCATCTTTTCCGCGTCCAAGGCGGTCACTGCGATGCTCATCCACCTGCTCGACGACCGCGGCGTCCTGCACGTCGATGACCGGGTGGCCGAGTACATCCCCGAGTTCGCGGCGAATGGCAAGGAGTGGATCACCATCCGCCACGTGCTCACGCATCGCGCCGGCCTGCCGAACCTGGCCGGAAATACGGACCTCGACACCCTCTCTGACGACGACGAGGTGATCCGCCGGCTCTGCCAGGCCCGCCCTACGTCGAAGCCGGGCCGCCGCCTGGCCTACCACGCGCTCACCGGCGGTTTCATCGTCAGTGAAGTCGTCCGCAGGGCATGCGGCAAGCCGATCCGCGAGGTCCTCGAGGAGGAGATCCTCGCTCCATTGGGCTTCAACTGCATGAACTACGGCGTTCGCGACGATCAGATGGGGAACGTCTGCGTCAACGCGTTCACGGGACGCGAGCCACCAGCGCTCATGGGCTTCATTGCAAAGCGCGCGCTGGGCGTGCCCTTCAAGGAGGCGGCGGAGATCAGCAACGACCCACGCTGGCTCCGCGGTGTCATTCCGTCTGGGAACATCTACGCGTCGGCCAACGAATTGAGTCGGTTCTACCAGATCCTTCTCAATGGCGGTGAGTTGGACGGCGTGCGCATCATGGAGGAGCGTACGGTTCGACGCGCCCTGCAGGAGACCGCGTACCTGGAGATGGATTTCACCCTCATGCTTCCGATTCGCTATGGCGTAGGTCTGATGCTCGGCGCGGAGTTCATCAGTCCTTTCGGGCCCGACACCCCAAAGGCGTTCGGGCACCACGGATTCATCAACATCATCTCGTGGGCCGACCCGGAACGAGAGCTCGCGGTCGCGCTCCTGACCACGGGCAAGCCGGCCATCGCCAACCACTTCATCCCCTTGGTCCGGCTACTGCGGCGGATCAGTCTCGACTGTCCCAAGGTGTCATAGACCGGGCGACCCGCGCCGTTCGTGTGTACGATTCTAATATGAGGAACGGCGGAACCGGCATCTGGCAGGGATTCGACTTCGAGTGGGCGAAGACGTCACACCGGGTCCATTGGCTGGCGAGTTGGATCGACGACCTGGAGGGCGACGCGTCCGGGGTTCGCGGCAGCTGCGCATCTCGATTCTCGGTCGGTCGAGTGCCAGACGCCGGCGTCGCAAGAACCTATGTCGGCGGCATTCGCGCGAAGAATCTGCGTTTTCAAGAAGGGTCGGCGTCTGTAGCACTGGGCGCGACCAACGGCGTAGCTTCCGAAGTCGACGGAGCTCGCGTGGAGATTTGCGCGGACGGAGCGGCGACGGTGGTTCTTCGCGGTTTCCGCCTGAGCTGCACCAGCCACGAGGCCGGCATCCATCCGCAGGGATTCGGTGTGCAGCTTCGCAACATCGACCCGCAAATCGGCGGTCTGTCTTTCACCCCCCGCTTCTATGTGCACGCGACCAACAGCCCGGACATCGTCACCGGGTGGAAAGGGGAGTACCAGTTCGAGTTCGAGGCGATGTACACCGTGGTCTCCGGGCCGTCCGAGGCCGTGGCATTCGAGATCCCGTGCCAGGAAAAGGCCTGCGCCGAGGTCGCCCACGTACGCAGGGAACGGCCGACGAGCCGAGCGAGGCTCTGGGGTCGATCGCGTCAGTTCAATCATGGGATTGTCGGCCTACGCGGCTTCCGTTGGGAGCAGCACCACCGCAGCTGGTGGGACCGGAATGGTCGTTTTCTACGTCGTTTCGAGGCCCACACGGGCGACCAGGTCTACGATCCTGAGAGTGGCGCGCTGGAGTTCGAGCCCCGAATGAACTTCAGCAACAACGGCATGGTGCCGTACCCGGTCCACGCGCAGCACCGGATGTGGACGACGTTGATTCAGTACGCGGACGACCGGCCGCGCCTTCAGCGGCAAGAGGTCGCCCACAAGATCTCGTCAGGGATCGGCGAGGGTGCGGAGGGCTTCTCCCGGTTCGAGTTGGGCTGACTCCCCAGTGGGGCGCTTGGGCGTCACGTAACGGACGTTTCGATGCCGACTATCGACCGTAGGGAGATCGTCGGGCTCGATTACCCCACGCCGCTGGCGCGTTCGGCGACGATCTCGCGCAGGGGCCCGAAGCGCGGATCGGAACGGACGTCGCCGAAGACCGGGCAGTGATCCATCCAGAACACGTCCTGCAAGCCGTGATCGACAACGCTGGTGAGCGTGCCCATGCACCGCTCCACATCCCCGACGAAGGCGAAGATCTCGGCTTGGAACTGGAGCCGAACCCAGAGCTGCCGCCCCTTCACCCCGGCGACCGTCGCTTGGATGAGGGGCGCGTACACGGGGGACAGTTCCCGCGTTCGGATGACCTCCTTGAGAAGGCTCATCACCAACACGCCGAAGCGGGCCACCGGGTGGTCGAATGAATCCATGAGAGCGAGGTCGACGACGGGCTCGCGTCCGCGCCACAGGCCCAGGCGCCCTTTGGTCAGGAGCTGGGTGAGGTGCTGATTCGGCTCCTTGACCTCGATGTCCAGCAGCTTGTCCGAGATCGTCCAATTGCCGAGGAGGGCGTGAAGGCGCGCCAGTTCCCAGCGCGACTGAAGCCCGGTCGGGTCCAGGGAAGCCGCGGTCTCGAGATGCTCGAGGGCGCCCTCGGGGTGGCCCGCCTCGTGGAGGATGATCCCCAGCAACTCGTGAGCACGAGCCAACCCAGGGGCGCGTTGCAGGGCCTCTCGGCAGGCCTCGACGGCTCCCGCGGCATCCTCGTCGTAGAGCTTGGCTGTGGCCAATGCCATCCACGGTTCACCGAGGTTTGGGCCGGATTGAACAGCTCTTTCAGCGACTGTGAGACCCTCCTGCAGGAGCGCGGCCTGATCGTCCTCCTCCGACAGATACGCCTGGCGACCCAGCGCCTGCGCGTAGGCCGCCAGGATATTGGGGTGGTTCGGCGCGAGTTCCGCAGCTTTCTCCAAGTGCCTGAGAGCGGCGGTCATGCCCAGCTGCCAGCCGTCTCGCATCGCCTGTTTTCCGCGCAGGTAGAGATCGATCGCCTCCGGTTTGGACAGGGAGGGGTTCGTCGGCGTGTCGAGCTCCACCTGCAGGGCCTGCGCGATCAACGGGGCCGCCTCGTCGGCGACGTTCAACGCGAGCGATGCTGTGGTTCGGTATTTGTGCGCCCACAGCTGGTAGCCGTCTTCGACTCCGAGGAGGCGAATGCTGATGCGGAGGTTGTCTCCTGCGCGGCGCACCGAACCCGAGACGACGACCTCGACATCCAACGTGCCGCCGGCCTGCTGCGGGGTCAGATTGTCGGGCAGGTTCAGCGCTGCGCCCAGGGGTCTGACGCGCAGACCTGGCGTCATCGACAGACTGTCGATCAGTTCTTCGGTGATGCCTTCGGCGAGGTAGGTGTCCTCGGCTTCGGCCCTCATCCGCAGGACGGCGACGGTGCGAGCACGGGGGGCTGGTGCCTGCTGAGTCTTGGGACGGGCGATCCGGACTGGAGCGCCAAGTAGAGTCTCGGTGCCCTGGACAGCGAGCTCGTTTGCGAGCGCCTCGACATCGGAGAAGCGATCTTCGGGGTCGCGAGCGAGGCACCGAATGATGATCGCGGCCAGGTGGGCCGGCACTTCGGGGTTCAGGTCTCGTGGATCGGGCGGATCGGCCGTCAGGCGGCGGAGCGCGACGGTCAGGCTCTGATTTCCCGGCCAGGCCCGCACGCCAGTGACCATCTCGTAGAGTACGGCGCCCAACGCGTAGAGATCGGCGCGGCCGTCGCTCGCACGATCGGGCTCGACTTGTTCGGGGGCCATGTAGGCGGGAGTGCCAACGATGGCGCGGCCCGTCCTTTCCACGCCGAGCTCTGCCGCCGCGCGGGCGATGCCGAAGTCGGTGATGACGATGCGGCCATCATTGGCGACCAGGATGTTGTCGGGCTTGAGATCCCGATGGAGGACCCCGGCGCGATGGGCGGCACTCAGTCCGGTGCAGATGCCCAGGGAGATGGCCGTTGCCCGAGCGGCAGACAAAATGCCCTCGGCGGCGAGGAGCTGCGTGAGGGGCTTGCCCTCGATGTACTCCATGGTCAGGAAGTGCTCGCCGTCGTGTTGCCCGAGGTCGAAGGTCCGGACGACGTTGGGGTGGGTGACCTTGCGGGCGAGTTTGACCTCTTGACGGAAGCGCTCGACCATTCCGGGCACCAGGATGAGGTTTTCCCGGAGCAGCTTCAGAGCGACGACCTCGTCGAGGGTGATGTCCTTGACCTTGTACACGCTGCCCATGCCGCCGATGCCCAGTAGGCCCAGGATCTCGTATCGCTGGCCAATGACCGTCAGCCCGGATGACAGCGTATCGGCGGGTGCTTCGTCCCCCGACATGAATCCGATGAGGGTCTCACTGCCTGTGTCGCGTTCGGACATGGCCCCACTGTCTCACGAATTGAGCTAAAGCGCCCCTACCATGGTCACGGTCACAGAACTCGGCAAGCAATTTGGAGGGCAGACGCTCTTCTACGACGCGAACATCCAGTTCCACGCGGGGAACCGGTATGGGGTCGTCGGCGCCAATGGCTCGGGGAAATCCACCTTTCTCCGTATCTTGACGGGAGAGGAGAGCGCGTCACAGGGCGATGTCACGATCCCGAAGCGCACCCGCGTGGGCATCCTTGAACAGGACCACTTCCGGTACGAAGACACGCCCATCCTGCACGTGGTGATGATGGGACACACCGAAGTCTGGTCGGCCATGGAACGCAAGGAGAAGCTGCTGTCGGGACCCGAAGAGGACTTCGACGAGAACAAATATAGCGATCTCGAAGACACCATCCTCCGGCTCAACGGCTATGCCCTCGAGGCTCGAGCCGCCGAAATCCTGGAGGGAATGCAGATTCCCACCAAGGTCCACTACGACAACCTGTCGACGCTCTCCGGTGGCTTCAAGCTCCGCGTTCTGCTGGCGCGCACCCTGGCCAGCGACCCCGATCTGCTGCTCCTCGACGAGCCGAACAACCACCTCGACATTCTGTCTCTGCGTTGGTTGGAGAAGTTCCTGATGGCATTCAAGGGCTGTGCGATCGTCGTCAGCCACGACCATCGATTCCTCGACAACGTCTGCACTCACATCGTCGACGTCGACTACGAGGCCGTCACTCAGTACAAGGGCAACTATTCCACATTCCTCACGGCGAAAGTGGAGGAACGCGAGCGTCGGGAGCGGGCCAACGTCAAGCGCGAGAAGGAGATCGCGACGCACGCAGCGTTCATCACCCGGTTCAAGGCCAAGGCCACCAAGGCGCGGCAGGCCAACAGTCGGCAGAAGCGCATGGAGAAGATCGTCATCGAGGATCTCGTCAGGTCTTCCCGTCGCCATCCGAAATTCAGCTTTCCCCAGCAACGCCCGAGTGGTCGCAAGGTGGTCGAAGCCATGGCGATCAGCAAGGCCTACGGCGACAACGTGGTCCTCAGCGATGTCGATCTCGAGGTCTTCCGCGGCGACCGCATCGCGATCATCGGTCCGAATGGCATCGGCAAGTCAACGCTGCTCAAGGTGCTGGTGGACCAGGTCCAGGCCGATGACGGTCTGGTCGAGTGGGGGTACGAAACCCACGTTGGCTACTTCGCACAGGACCACCACGAGGTGCTCAAGGACGGCGACGACACCGTGAGTTCCTGGCTCTGGGCGCGCAAGCCGGCCGAAGACATCGGTGCCATCTATGGGCGTCTGGCCGCCGCTTTGTTCAATCGAGACGACGCAGACAAGAAGATCCGCAACCTCTCCGGCGGCGAGGCGGCTCGACTCGGGTTGGCCGGCGTCGCGATTCGAGATCCCAATGTCCTGGTTCTCGACGAGCCCACCAACCACCTGGATCTCGAGGGCATCGAGGCCCTGGCTGCGAGCCTGCAGAAGGTCGAGAGCACGGTGATCCTGGTCTCTCATGACCGGTGGTTCGTGTCGAAGGTGGCCACGCGGATCTTCGAGATCCGCCCCGACGGGGTCGAGGATTTCCGCGGCTCCTACGACGAGTACCTGGCCACCTGCGAGACCGATCACCTCGACCGCAACGAGGCCTGGGAGCGGGCAAAACGGGAGAGGAAAGAGGAGAAGAAGGGCAAGTCCGGTAAGTCGGGCAAGGGCAACAAGAAGTCCGGCAAAGGCGGCAAGGGCAAAGGCGCGAGGCGCTAGGTAACGACTCGGTAAACGCCGGCTGGGCACTCTGGTCTGTCCGACGCAGCGACCTACGTTGTGTATGTAGGAGCCCCCATGACCGCTCTCGTCCTCTCTCTTCTCGCCTTCTCCCTTTCCGCCGCCGCGTGTGACGACCCGCCCGACTCTGACGCCATTGAAGCCGCCGCTGAGGACACGGGCTCAGTCGCCTGGGACGAGTCGATGAGCGGAGTCGTCTCCGGCGTGTCGTGGAAATTCGAGGCGTCCGACACCGAACTGTCGCTCGAGGTGGCCGGAAAGGACGTGCCAATCAGCCAGACCGACGACGGGTTCATCTCCTACGTCGGCAGCTACCAGCATTGGCGCGACCCAGCGCTGTTGGCCGCGATGCTGATTCGGTTCAGCCCGGACTTCGCTGGCTAGGGGCGTATTCGCGTGTGCTCGACGAGGGCCTCGATTCCACCCGCCCGGAAGGCGGCGAGGGACTCCTGAGCGGGATTTCGGCCCGCAGCGACCCGCGCAAAGAGGGGCTCCATGTAGACCTCCTCTCCGAGTCCGCGCCGCTCCAGCCCCTGCCGGCACAGGTCCAGGATCCCCGAAAGCAGCCCTGGGACCGGATCACAGAGCCCGTCGCGAACGGTCTGATGCTGCCAGCGCCGCATTGTGGGCCAGGCCTCCTCTCGGAGAACTTCATCCAGCCAACCTGCGATCTCGGCACCAGCCTCGACGATACCCAGACTCAGTGCGGCCGCCGCAAAGTGACTGTCGCCCGGCTGTTGCCCAGCTGACCGAAGCTCCAGCGTTCCGTGCGCCGAACGGGGCCGAGCGGTGTTCCAGATGTAGTGCTCGTGGAAGAGAAAGGCCTGCCAACCCTCGTCTTCGTCCCGCGTCTTTTCGTCCATCCAGGCCGCAAAGCTCCCCGTTTCGGCCACTGGTGGACCATCGGCTCGCCGACTCATCAACCACGGCTGATCCGCCAAGCGGGAGATCCAATCGTGAAGATCTGGGCTGGGCCCCTCGGGCATGCCATGCCGGAAGGACTCGGCGTGGATTTCTCCCATGCGGCCCTCGCGGGCCGATGCAAAGCCGCTGTCCTGGCCCCCATAGACCGGGCTGTTCGCGCACAATGCGACGGCGACCGGTGCCAGCAGGTTGGCGAGGTTCGTCTGTGCGATGAGCTCTGATGGGCCCACAGTGACGTGCACCTGGTCGCTGGCGGTCAAGGTGAACCACAGCCACGGATTGCCCAGAACCTCGAGCAGAACGCCGTAGCGCTCCTTCGCGGACATCAGATCCAGGGTCGCCGGCGTGAGGGGTTGGATCCCGTAGCCCAGGAGCTCCAGTCCGTGTTTGCCAGTGGCGTCGAGCAACCGGGAGCGGGCCGCCTCATAACAGGCGTTCAAGGCGTGCAGATCGGCTTGTGGCTGCGTGATGATCTCGACGGTTCCGATCCCGACTTCGGCTGAGTAGGCATAGTCGGGACCGTCGAGAAGCACGATGAGATCGCCCTCTCGTTTCACCTGCATGCCGGGAGACAGGTCCTCCCAGAGCACTGAGATGTCCGCGGCAGTCCCGTCGGGATGAACGACCGGGTGCTCCGCTTCGCGGCCAACAGTGCGCAGGGTCCGGTCGGCGAAGGCGGTTCCGAAGCGCGCGGAGAAGCGGTCTCGCCAGCTCATAGGGAGGCGATGATTCCGGGCAGGTCGACGTAGCGCTCGCATACGGCGCTGGCGCGGGTCCCGGTGTCGTCGCGGCGGTCGATAGACGCGGTGATGAGGATGGCGTGGGCGCCGATATCGCGCGGGCCGACGATGTCGTTGGACTCGCGGTCTCCAATGTGCACCAGGTTCGCGTAGGGCGTGTTCAGTCCGGCCGACGCGAGTTCGAAGACCCGTTTTGCGGGCTTGGCCGCGCCGGCCTCGTCGGAGAACACGAAGTGGCTGAAGCAGTCGAGGATGCCCCAGGAGTCGAGAATCTGCCGCAGCCCGGTACCGGGCGTCATGATGGTGTCTGAGATGATGCCGAGCGGGTATTTCCCACTCAGTTCGCGGATGATTTCCGGGGCGTCGGCGATGTGGTCCGGCGGGATCCGGACCTCCATCATCTCCAGGGACTCGACCATCGCGTCGAAGCCGGGCGTGCGCTCGATCTCGAGGAATTCAAAGCCTGCGTTGAAGCGGTCGGCGACCGAGGGCGTGTAGTGCTCGACCTTCCAGTGGTGGCGAAAGATCCGCTCGGTTGTGTCGTATGCGTCGCTTGCGCGGTCGATGCCGATCTCGGGATGGTGGGCGAGGACCTCGTCGGTGAAGAGCGCTGCGCGGGCGACGCTCTTGGACGGCAGTCCGGCGGCCGCCCGCTTGGGCTCGTCGGAGTCGTCGATGGCGATGCAGTCCCAGAAGTCGAAGGTGATGGCCTTGATCATTGCTTTTTCTCTTCGTCCTCTTTCTGTTCGTCGATGTCTTCGTCGGGATTGGCGCCCTCGACCTCGTCGTCCTCGTCGTCCTCTTCGTCGACGTAGTCGAGTTCGATCAGCAGCTCCAGCTCGGCGGCGCTGGCGGAGCCGTCCATGCCGAGCCGTCGCATTCGGGAGGCCTCACCCTCGGGCGGGATGAAGACGATGCCCGGCTTTATGGTGAATTTCTCGTGCCCCTTCCGCCAGCTCTTTCCGTCCTTCTTGATCTCGAGAGTGGCCTCTTCCATGCCGCGGGTCACCACCAGCGCCTCGGCGGATACGTCGTTCCCGAAGAGCACGTACAGCAAGCCGCCCACCGGATTGCTACCGGGGGTCCAGACGAAGGTCATGCCCCCATCGTGCAGTTCCGCGGTCCCGATCTCGCTGGGGTGCCGTTTGGGCGGCTCGCCCCATGCCTGGTTGTTTGGGGCCTCGATAGTGCGCTCTGGGTCGATGACTCCCGCTGCGGCCGCCTTTTGGGGGAGCTTGAAGACCAAAGGGTCGCTGTATTGGCCGGCCGAGACCTCTATTCGCCAGCCCTGGCCGACGGGCATGTTGTGGGCCTCGTGCAGCGCCTTGTGGTACGGCCGCAAGTCGGTCTTTTTCGCCAGATCGTTGTGTTCGCCGGGGTCCTTTGACAGGTCGTAGAGTTCCTGCAGGCCGTCCTTGGTGTGGATGATGTACTTGTGTTTGTTCCACACCACGCCCCAGCGCTCGTGGCCGTAGCGCATGTGGGCGACCCCGAGCGGCCTCTTCCAGCTCTTGTCGTCGCCGGCGGTCCCGTCAATCAGCGGCCTGAGGCTCTTGCCATCGGTTTCGGGCGCGTCCTCGAACTTCGCGAAATCGTACAGAGTAGGTGCCATATCCGCTAGCGTTGCCGGCGTTTCGATTCGCTTCGGCGTCGCCATGCCCCGATTGGACCTGAGCAGCAGGACCGCTTTGGTCGTCTCGTTGTACAGCGAGTGGTTGTGTTCGTACTTGCCGTGCTCCCAGAATTCTTCGCCGTGGTCGGAGTGCACGAAGACGAGGGTTCGGCCGCCCATCTTGTCGAGCTCGGCGAAGAACCGGCCCAGCTCTCGGCTCGTGAAGGCGAGCTCTCCGTCATAGAGACCCTCGAGGTGTGCTTTTCGCTGGTCCGTGAGCGTGCCCATCTTGCCCTGGCGGATGACCTCGCCGCGGTTCATGCGCGGCTTTAGATCGGGGTCGGGATCGGTCACGAACTTCGCGATGAACTCGGCCGGCGGGTCGTAGAAGACGTGGGGGTCCATGATGTGCAGGAACGTGTAGGTGTCGCGGTTTCTGTTGCGGTCGAGCCAGGCCAACGCGGAGTCGACCTGCTCGTTGGCGCGGGCGCCTCCGGTGTAGGTCCACTCCTCGAATCCGGTGTTGAAGCCGAATTTTGGCTGCAGGTGGATGTTGGCGACGAAGGCCGAGGTTGCGAAACCGTGCTCTTGGAAGACCTCGCCGATGTTCTTGGCCCCGACGGCATCGAGTGGGTAACGGCCAGTGGTCGCTGTCCGGAAGGAGGGGCGGGTCCGCGGTGCCGGAGTCCAGGCCTGGTCGAAGATCACCGACTGGTTGGCGATGATGTCGAACTCGGGGCTGGTGGGCTTGTCGTAGCCGGCCCATCCGAAGTGATCGGGGCGGGTGGTGTCCATGCCGATGACGATGACGTGGCGGACCTCTCCACCGGTGGGACCGGAGATGGTCGGGGACCCGAAGAACACGTAGTCGAAGTAGTTGTTGCGACCGGGCTCTGTGCTCAGCCGGACGGTCACCTTCTTTCCCTTGTACTTGTCGAGATTGACACGGAAAGGCTGGAATCCGCTCGAGTGTGGCCCCGCGAGTCGCTGTCGCCCGACCTCGTGTTCGCCGGATGCGTCGATGACGTGCATCACCGCTGTCGCCCCGTCGGATTTGTTGGTGATGATGGTCGCCTGCTCCAGCGCCAGCCAGGTCTCGAATGACGCGCCGCTCGCCGGGAGCTCAACTTCCCACTCGACCTTGCCCGGAGCGGGGATCAGCATGCCGTCTCGGGTCTCGTCCTTGATGGAGAGCTGGTAGCGACAGAAGTCGATGCCACCGGGCAGACCCGCCTCGGAAAAGGTGTGGCGGGTCATCTCTTCGGCGAGCTGTGACCAGGTCACCGTCGCCGGTCCCGGAGGGGTGGTCGGCCAGGTCACTGTCAGCACATTGTCTCGAACGTTCCAGTGCTTTCCTCCCTTGGCGTAGGGGATCTCCTCACCGCCTACCTCGATGGTCATTCCCGACGGTGCGAAGCGGCGCCCCTCCATGCCCACATCGAAGGGCAGCTCTCCCACATACGTGCGCGCCGAGCGTTTGGAGACGCCGGAGCGGCCCTTGGTCAGTTGGACCGGCATGCGGGTTTGAGCGGAAATCCCCGGCGGGAGGTTGGTGGGCGGCAGGTCGTATCGCCCCTCCATCCGGTACAGCTGAAGGGCAGGTGCGGCATCGGTTTCGTCGATGCGAGGGTCGACGAAGGATTCGGGGAGGGGTTCGGAGGGAGCGGGTGGCTCACCCGAGCATCCGGTTCCGCATCCGACCAGCAGTGGGATCAACAGCACGAGCATGGCAAGCGGCTTATAATCGGTGGCCACAAAAGGGCACGGGAGCCTGGATGACCGGTGCGGACTACGATCCTGAGACACTGCGAGCGTATACCTTTGCGACGTGGGTCTTCCTACTCCACGCATCGGGCGTAGAGTCGGTAGAAACGACAGTTCGTGACCACTGCATAGCCATTGTCGAAGCGACTGACGAAGAGACCGGGGAAGCTGCGGTCATGGCGTTGATCGACAATGTGAGCGGCGGGCTCGGCGACGGCGTCGAGGCATTGGCCGGCGCGCTCTACGGCGATCGCGTCTCGAGCGAGATGGGTGAGGGCAATCGCGCCGAGCGCAGCCGTCGCATTCGCATGTACGAGTTCAAGAACTGGCTGCCGTGGTTGGCCAAGATCTACCAGCGCAGCGATCAGGGCGATGTCTCGGCGGTCTGGGTGGTCGTCGAGCGCCTCTCCAACGAGGTCTCGATCATGGATCCCAACCCGTGGAACGACATCGACGAGGAATACGACCTACCGGTGAGTGACTTCCACGTGCTGTGGGAGCTCGCGGCGAAGGCCTCCGTCCACCTGGCATGAGATCCACTCCGGGCGATAAATCGACCTCCGCCGGTTTCTTCGCTCCGGTTGATTCTTGATTCGTTGGACCATTGGCGGAGCGGTC
>Ga0315336_1004738_pt1 | contig 15710 bp, 12 predicted proteins | sample ASW5metaG_FD_204512 | JGI IMG/M metagenome (GOLD analysis project Ga0315336, IMG submission 204512) | Ammonia-oxidizing marine archaeal communities from Monterey Bay, California, United States - ASW #5 | ecosystem: Environmental > Aquatic > Marine > Intertidal zone | place: USA: California...
TTTTTCCTGTGAGCCTCATGTGGTACATGCTATTGGCCCTCAGTGCGGGAGTCAACCAAACGGTCCGGAGAAACCGAGAGGTGCATTGTCCTGTTTGGTCACACAGTTGGTGGTCGCAACTCAGGTGGTACACAACCACGGCGGTACCAAAATCCAATCTCAAAAAACATTGACCACCTGGTCGGTTGGTTGATAGACTATGGTGCGATTGGCAATTGGACCGTTTCTGCCTTTTGCCCGTCACTTCCAGACCTTATCGAGTTGAGTCATACCAACATGATCAACCAGGTAGCCTACGACCAATACTGGGAAAAGGGATGGCTAGTCGTAGAAGGGGTGTTCCAGCCGAAGGAAGTAGAGCAGGTCGCTGAATTGGCGACAAAAATTGGCTTTGAAGAATTGAGGTCTGCGCCCCGAACCGGGGTTGACCATTCAGAAGATGGCCAACAGGCGCCGCGCAAAGTTGAGCAACCCTTTCTGAAGCAGCCGCTCTTTCGCCAGCTCATACTCGATCCGAGGGTCATTGACATCCTCAAGATGCTGCTCGGCAAACAACCGCTATTGATGAGCGACCAGATATTTATGAAGCCACCCCACTTTGGTTCAGCCAAGCCATTCCACCAGGACAACGCCTATTTTCAATGTTTTCCCGCCGACGATGTCATCACATCGTGGATTGCTATGGACGATGTCGATGCCGGCAACGGCTGCCTGCGGTATATCGACGGCACCCACAAGGTGCCCTTGCCACACGCGCCTCTTCCGCATGACCCGAACCACCAGGTACCCCCCGAGGAGTTGATCGACCGAAGCAAGGAGTCGCTTGCACTGGTCCGCAAAGGAGGGGTGGTCTTCCATCACAGCCAGGCCCTGCACACCTCGCACCGCAATGAGTCCGATCGCTGGCGACGCGGCTACGGGGGCCATTGGATCACGGCAGATGTCTGCTGCAAAAAAACTGTAGAAAATATGCCGGATATGCCCGTCGACTTACTGGGTAATGCCTATTTCCACAACGATCTCTATCCAGAGTCTCTCCGGATCAGCAATTCGTCATCGGCGGGGTAGTCACCGAACAGCTGGAACGCTACCTGGACGAAACCAACACCAACCTGGTCGACGTCCTCCGCAACACGGGACATCGTACCTGCCGTGGTGGAGATCCGATCGCCAGGTGCAATCAGCAGTTTCTGCGCGACACAGGCATCGGATTTCCGAATCCGTGGGCCAACCACAATGCTGCTGAGCCGAAGCGGTGTTGTTGCTGGCGCCGGAAACGTCTTTGTTCATGACCGCAACCCAACTGCTGGTCGGTGGCGATCTGCCCTGTGGCGAATTGCTGCTACAAAAGCGTTGAAAAATGGGTCGTTCTCCGTAAGTGCACAAAGTATGATAGCCGGGTGAGAACCGTTTGGTGGATGAGTCTCTTGAAGCAGAACAGGAATTACCAAAATGGCCAAACAAAACACCATTCGTTTGACGGTAGCGCAGGCGCTGGTCCGCTACCTGTCGGTACAACACTCCCAGCACGACGGCAATGTCCAGCGATTGATCCCTGGCCTCTATGGTATTTTTGGGCACGGCAATGTGGCGGGGCTGGGGCAGGCCCTGGACGAAGCCAGCGATCTACTGCCGTTTTACAAGGGCTGTAATGAGCAGGCGATGGTTCATATTGCTGCCGGCTTCGCTCGAGCCACGCTGCGGACGCAAACTCTTGCGGTCACTTCCTCGATCGGGCCGGGATCCACCAATATGCTCACCGGTGCAGCTTTGGCCACCATCAATCGATTGCCCGTGCTGCTGCTGCCGGCCGATTATTACTGCACACGTCATCAAGGACCGGTACTACAACAGCTGGAACACCCGGTAAGCGCCGACATTTCTGTGAACGATGCGTTTCGCCCGCTGTCGCGTTTCTTCGACCGCATTACCCGTCCCGAACACCTCTTGACCGCACTGCCTGAAGCCATGCGTGTGCTGACCGATCCTGCTGAGACGGGCGCAGTCACCATCAGCCTGCCTCAGGATATTCAGGCTCAGGCGTACGACTTTCCGGCACATTTTTTTGAGAAGCGGATCTGGCGGATCGAGCGGCGTCAACCTGATTCAGAACGAATTGATGAAGTAGTCGCTCTGCTCCAGAAGGCAAAAAATCCCCTGATCGTCGCTGGTGGTGGGGTGCATTACTCCCAAGCGTCCGACGAGCTCTTGCAATTCGCCGAAGCTTTTGGCATTCCCGTCAGTGAAACATTTGCCGGCAAGGGGGCGATACCCAAACAGTCGCCAATCCAACTTGGCGCGTGCGGCGTCTGCGGTACCGCGGCAAGCATCGAATTCATGAAAGAGGCGGATCTGGTACTTTGTGTCGGCACACGTCTGACCGACTTCAGCACCGGCTCGCAGTCGGCCTTCCAAAATCCAGACGTCCAGTTTGTCAGCATTAACGTGTGCGGCCACGACGCGTTCAAACAGGGCGCTGTGCCGATCCTGGCCGACGCCCGCGAAGGGCTCAAACGGCTGCACGACAAGGCAAAGTCGGCTGGTCTCGCGCATCAGGCCCAGCTCGCGAGCCGCGCCGAAAGTGCCTACAACGCGTACCGCAAACACGTGCAGAACGTTGAATTCCAGACCGCCCCCGGTGACCTTCTGGGCCAGGCTCACCTGATCGGAATCGTCAACGAAATAGCCCAGGCCGGCGATACGGTCGTTGGTGCTTCTGGAACGCTTCCCGACACCACCAACAAGATGTGGGACACCAACCAGGGAAGTCGGGTGATCCTCGAGTTCGGTTTCTCCTGCATGGGATTTGAGATTCCCGCCGGTATCGGCATTCGCATGGCCCAACCCGAAGGCGAAGTGTATGTGCTGATCGGCGATGGGGCCTACCTCATGAACCCGACTGAACTCGTAACCGCTGTACAAAACGGCCTGAAGATCACGGTCGTCATCTCAGATAACCACGGCTTCCAGTGCATCCACCATTTGCAAAAATTCAAGACCGGCCGGAGCTTCGGCAACGAGATGCGGGTTCGTGAAGAAAAGACAAACTGCCTTACTGGCGACTTTGTCGAACTCGACCTGGCAAAGACCGGCGAGGGTTTTGGCGCACAGGCATGGCATTGTCAAACCGAGGACGAAGTACGTGATGCCCTGGCCCAGTCAAGAAAAGAAAAGGGATGTTGCGTAATCGTGGTCGACAATGATGTCGAGCGCGGTTCTCAACCTTCTGGGACCTGGTGGGACGTTGCGCCAGCCGAAGTAAGTCAATCGGATTACATCAAGAAAAACCGTGTCGAATACGAACGGGACCGTGACCAGTTCCAACGACTCTATTATTGAACTCTGCCCGATGAGACCGACCAGCTGAACGCGTTTTCCGTACCGCGAATCGACGGGGCCAAAGCCCTTCTTATTCGGGCCCGCTGGTCTTTATCTCCATTTCCCCAATTTCGGCAGAGAACGCCTTGGATCCTGACCTGTTCGTCAACAAGCATCAGGGTTCCCCAACGGCCGAAGCGACTGCGTTTGGGAATGAAAACGCGGGGAGAACCTACTATAATGAACTGAACCTGATAACATCGAATGGATACCAATCGGTCTGACTGCGTTGAGACTTATAATATGATCTGGTTGAGCATAATTTCAACCGTTTGGCTAATGCTGGTTACGTGCGTGAGTTCTTCCACCGGCGACGATGGCGCAACCCATTGGTCGTTGATGAAACCGTCCCGTCCTGCTGTACCCGCGACGGGGAGCTTGGAGCATGACAACCGAGTCGGGAATGAAATCGACGCATTCATTCTTGCCAGGCTCGAAGCAGCGGGTCTCTCTCCCGCACCGATGGCTGGCAAACACACGTTGGTCCGCCGCGCGTATTTTGACCTGTTGGGATTGCCACCGTCACCTGAACAGGTACGGGACTTCGTCGAGGATGAGTCCCCAGATGCCTGGCCTCAACTGATTGACAAGTTGCTTCAATCCCCCCACTACGGGGAACGCTGGGGCCGCCACTGGTTGGATGTAGTACGGTATGCGGACTCCGCCGGTTTCGAAGTGGACGAATCGTACCCGTATGCCTGGAGGTACCGCGATTATGTGGTCAAGTCGTTCAATGACGATAAGCCCTATGACCAATTCGTGCAGGAACAGATCGCCGCAGACGAGATCTGGCCCGACAATCTCGATTTGGACCCGAAGCACGTTTACGAGGTCTCCGCAACCAAAGAGCGGCATCGGGAGGCACTGCTGGGGACGGGCCTCTATGGTTTTGGGCCGAAAGTTGCCGAGTCGGCACTCGACGCAAAACGCCTGCAGTACGAAACGCTCACCGACTGGGTCGACACGACCGGGGCCGTGTTTATGGGACTCACTTTTGCCTGTGCTCGCTGCCACGATCACAAATTCGATCCAATCTCCCAGGAAGACTACTTTGCCATGCAGGCAGTGTTTTCCGGCACCGTTCAACAAGAAATACCCGTTTTAACAGCGATGGAGATGGTCTCTTATTATGATCAGTACCCGCATATGCTTGTGGCGCATGAGGCCATCCGTACCTATGAGCTATTCCAACAACGGATGGGTGAGAAAGAACTGACCGCTGACGAACAAGCCGAACACGATCGGCTTCGTGATAGGCTTGTAGAAAAGGTCTTAGCACTTCCCAAATTTGTCTCATCAAAGCCCAACAGTTTGTATGAACCGATGATGGGGATCCCCAAGGCCGTCGTTTTTGGGCATGAACATCCCGAACTGGTCAAACCAATCCATCTATTGCACCGGGGTGAACTCTCTCAGCCTCAACAACAAATCGAGCCGGCATTACCAGCCGCGGTAGCTGCCGCTACGGGGCGTACGAAGAAGGTGACCGGTCCCTTTGGCAGTCGCAGGGAACTGGCACTTTGGCTGACAGAACCTGACCACCCGTTGACGAGTCGCGTGATGGCAAACCGGCTCTGGGGCTGGCATATGGGCCAAGGACTTGTCGCCTCGCCCAACGATTTTGGCACCAACGGAGTACCGCCCTCCCACCCAAAATTACTTGATTGGCTGGCGAGGGAATTTGTCAGTCGGGGCTGGAGCATCCATGCGATACATCGGCTGATCATGACCTCCAGCACCTACCAGATGGCAAGCGGTTACGCGACCGAAAATCATTTGGAGCTGGATCCTCAAAACCGACTTTTGTGGCGGATGAACCGACGCCGACTTGAAGCCGAAGCTCTCTGGGATGCAGTTCATGCAACAGCCGGCACGATAAATCTCAAAATCGGCGGTCGTCCCGTGGTACCACCGCTGGCAAAAGATGAGAGTGCAGCCATGCGTCTTGACTGGAAGTGGCCTGTTTCTGCCGATCCGGAAAATCACACCCGACGAGGACTCTATGTTCTCTCACGTCGCAACTTCCGCTTCCCCATGTTTCAGGTTTTTGACGCACCGCAGAATTCGACCAGCTGCCCTCAGCGCAATGTAACAACGGTTGCTCTCCAGGCACTCTGGAGTCTGAATAATCCATCGGTAAACCGGCAGGCACAACATCTCGCCCAGCGGCTTGTGCGCGAATCAGGAGAAGATATCGACAGCATGCTCGAGCGGCTCTGGATGATCGCCCTTTCACGCCCGATTCGTGATATCGAGCGGCGTGAGGCCAATGAGTTCATGCAAGAATTGATCGTGGCGGCCGACGCTGGGAAGGCAAATGAGCAGGGAGAAAGTTTCGCACAACTCGACAAGATGCCAGCCTCTCAGGGGACAGCGTTGGTGAAAATATGTTTGGCAGTCTACAATCTTAATGAATTTTCTTTCGTCGATTGACAGAAGGACGGCAGCCTTTCGGCCACCTCGAATAAATTTATCCACCATGGCAAGTGACCAGGTTACCCGCCGCGCTGGTCCCCAGCGAATCACTTGTCTTTTAGACGGTCCAGCCTCGCCATGAATGATCACAGCCCATTCGGCATACCAGGCCTGTCGCGACGTCGGTTTCTCCGCCGTTTTGGTTTAGGCTTTGGCAGCCTGGCGCTCACTGAGTTACTGTGTCGCGACGGTTTCACACCCGAGGGCCAGGCTGCGAACCTGCTTGCGCCACGAGTCGCCAGTTTCGCTCCCCGGGCAAAGCATGTGATTTTCCTGTTCATGCAGGGTGGACCAAGCCATTTGGAAACTTTTGATCCAAAACCACAAATGGCCAGGTACGACGGCCAGCTCCTGCCCAAGAATTTTCAAGCCTATGATTTGGCACAAGTAAACACGATTGATAGCCAGGTTATGGCGCCACGATTTCCCTTCCAGAAACATGGTCAGTCGGGTCTTGATATTTCCAGCCTTTTTCCCAACATCGCAAAACATGCAGATAAACTCGCGGTCATTCGCTCCTGTCATCACGACTTGTTTATCCATGGGTCAGCCCTCACGATCATGAATACGGGTACCCGGCTGCTAGGGCATCCGAGCGTAGGTTCGTGGGTGACTTACGGGCTTGGGGGAGAGAGTGATCGTTTGCCCTCCTACATGGTCATGACCGATAACTTTATTCGAAATGGGGCTGCAACTTACAGTTCTGGTTTTCTGCCCGCAGCCCATCAAGGAACTTTTCTCTCGGCGGATGGGGTTCCCATTCAAAACCTGGCCCGTCCAGCCGGAATGGATGAACGAGCGCAGAGAATTCTGCTCAACAAGCTCAACCACTGGAATGCCCGTCACCGTGAGGCGCGACCTGGCGATAGTCGACTGGACGCGCGGATTGCGAACTACGAGCTGGCTTTTCGCATGCAGTCGGCAGCGCCCGAGTTGATCGATCTCTCGCAAGAAACACAAGCTACGCGCGACCTGTACGGTGTGGATGACAAGTCGACCCGAAAGTTTGGCAAGCTTTGCCTGCTTGGCCGCCGGATGGTCGAACGTGGTGTTCGCTATGTCCAACTCGTGAGCGCCGGTTGGGATTCTCATTCCGAATGCAAAAAAGAGCACTTAAAACAGGCTGGAAAAACCGACCGGCCAATGGCCGGACTACTCACCGACCTGGCCCAGCGTGGCTTGCTGGACGAAACGCTGGTGGTCTGGGCTGGAGAATTCGGCCGTACACCGATCAAGCAAGGCAACGATGGTCGTGATCACCATCCGTACGGTTTCAGCATCTGGATGGCCGGCGGTGGTATCCGTGGTGGGCAGGTCATCGGTGCCACCGACGACTTCGGATTCCACGCCGTCGAAGACAAAGTCCATGTGAACGATTTACATGCGACCATGCTTTCGGTGCTGGGACTCGATCACGAAAAGTTGACCTACTTTTTCAATGGGCGGGACCAACGCCTCACGGATGTTGGTGGGTACAACGATCTGTCGGACCGCTTAACCGCCTAAGTACAGTTGCCCGGGGCATAAAACCGTCGCAAGGGAACTGTCAGCAGGAAACACGCCATCAGCACGCCCCAAGGGTCAAAAACGCCTCGGGCGCTGCTGGGAAATGTGCTCTAAATACCGAATGCCTGCTTCAGGTTATCGACCTGAAAATCGTCGCGGTCGAGTAGCTCAAAATACTTTTGTTCTTGTTCCACCACGTCGTTGGCGCGGTCCACTACGTCGGCGGCAATGGCATGCGGGATGGTGAGTAAACCGTTCGCGTCGCCGTGCAAAAGATCTCCCGCCACAATCGCCAGTCCACACACAGAGACGGGAATGCCAAAATCGAGAAAAGCACCATGACCGTGGGAAACCACGGTCCCCGGTGAAAAGATCTGCAAGTTCGGCGCGCGCTTTTCAATGCCCTTCTTGTCGCGGAAGCCACCGTCCGTGACTATGCCCACCACGCCGAGTTTGTGCATCGCCTTGGCCAACATATCACCAATAAAGCAGCTTCTCAGGCGGTCCGAACCCTGATACTGGATCACGAGGACGGCGGGCTTGGGAGCGGACCGTAGGTGATCCAGAAGGTCACCCAGTCGCTTGGGCCGGTCATCATTGTTGGCCGTCGTGTCAGCCGTACACGTCACGGCATAGCCCACCATGGTCTCATAATCGGGAAATTGGCTGCGAAGCTCCATACTCGCATACCCTGTCACCTGGTCACGCACCTTGAAGTGTTCTACGGCGTTAGAGACCGTTGCGCTATCAAACCGGCGGAGCGCGTTGAGGGTTCCGGGGGTGATTGACTCCTGTGTCATGTCCTTGCTCCTAGTTTTCAACTCCCAAAGAAGAAGCACACTCGACGATCGAGTGCCAGACTTCATCCTCGATGGGAATGCCATCGCGCTCACGTGTCGCCTGTGTCCGCCGTTCAGGATCGCCGGGAACGAGAACCTCTGTGAAGCCCGGCGCTGGGGGAATCTCGCGGGTTTTTCGTTCCAACTCGTCCACGCGGCTCGCATAATCGTCCAACGTCTGGAACAGGTCAGCCCGGAACACGATCAGGGTGACCCCTTGGCGTCGCATAATGGGACCGCCGCGATCGGGATCTGCGAGGGCGTCGGCCCCGCTGAAGATGCGTCCCAGGAATTCGGCTGCCATCATCACTGCATATCCCTTGTGTTCGCCAAAGGGCAAGTGCCCTCCTCCGTCATAAAAGTCGGCCGGGTTGGTGGTCGGGTTCCCCTGCCGATCGACGATGTATCCCGGTGGGAGTTGTTGTTTTTGGTTGTGGGCAGTGAGCACCTTGACGCCTGCAAGCCCGGTGGTGGCGAAATCGAACATCATGGGCGGCTCGTCACCGGCGGGAAATCCCATCGCGATCGGATTGGTGTGCAGTAGCGGCTGTCGGCCACCGTACGGCATCGCGGCAGGGTTTTCCGCGCCGTATCCTCCGGCCCAGACCATGGAGATCAGTCCATCGCCCGCCGCCATCTCAACATAATGCCCCAGTCGCCCGATGTGATGTGTTTGTACCAGAGACACGATCGCCACATTTTCCGCCTTGGCTTTCTCGATCGCTACTTCCATGGCAAAACGAGCACCGGTCTGTCCAAATGTCCAATGGCCGCTCACCAGGGCCGTGCTGGCTGTTTCCTGGTGGACCTCCGGCCAGGCGGTTGGCACGATCAGGCCTTCGCGGATGTCTTTGACATACCCGGCCACGTGGCACACGCCGTGGGTATCGACGCCGCAGAGATTAGCCAGGACGAGATGCTGGGCCACCGCCACCGCATTGGGCTCATTCGCGCCGGCAGACCGCAGAACCTTCGTTACCAGTTCGCGAAGTTCATCGGCAGGTTTAACGATCATAAGCCCTGCTCAGGTTTCAGTGGTCGGGTTTCAGTAATGAGTGTTAGGGAAGGACAAGCAAACCGCAATCTCTCTGAGCACTGAAACCTAAAGCATTCCCAAACCACGAGATGCGCAGATCTGTGGCTACGCAATGCTGCACCGGGGTATTAACCTACCCGATTCGCTGTACAAACAACAGGGCCGCTGTTACACCCAACAACTTGCCGTCACACCAGACAACTTAGAGAGGATTCTCATGAAACGATTCGCCACAACATGTCAATTGAAAGACGAACCCGGCATTATTGAGAAATACGAGCACTATCACGCCAATTCATGGCCTGAGGTGGTCGAGGGCATCCTGAACTGTGGCATCCAACGGGTGTTCATCTATCGCATCGGTCATCGCCTGTTTATGTTCATGGAAACTGGTGACGACTTCGACATGGAAAGAGACTTCCCGAAGTACATGGAAAACCCAAAGGCTAAGGAGTGGGACGAACTGATGCGTACTTTCCAGACCAACGTCCCCGAGGCCCAGGAAGGCACCAAGTGGGTCGAAATGAAAGAAGTCTTTGCCCTGGAGAAAGAGGCTCCCACCAGCTGAAAAAGGGCCTGACAACCAATCGCCCCCCACAGGAAAACGTGACGGAGGAGAGCAACAATGCCGAAAAGACCGCCCATCGTCATTAATCGCAGCGGGTTGCATTTTACCGACAAGGTCACAATTATCACCGGAGGTGCGAAGGGAATCGGCGAAGGTTGCGTCCGCGTGTTTGTCGACGCCGGTGCCTGGGTCGTATTCCTCGACCGTGACGAAGCCGCCGGGAAACAATTGGAAACGGAACTCAGCGGTTCTGCGCCGGGGGAATGCAGGTTCCTGGCGGGCGACGTTAGCCGCCCCGAAGACCTCCAAAAGCTGGTTCAAACGGCCGTCGACTCGTATGGCACGATCGACTGTTTGTTAAACAACGCAGGTTACCATCCGCCGACAAGACGGATTGACGACTTTACCGCAGAAGAGTTTCGCGACGTGCTTAACATCAACCTCGTCAGTTACTTCACCACCTGTCAACTGGCGCTGCCCTATCTTCGCAAATCCAAAGGCTCGATTGTCAACATCAGCAGCCTGGTTGGGGAAATGGGACAGGAAGGCGCCAGCACCTACGCCGCCACCAAAGGTGGGGTCAATGGTTTTACCAAGGCCCTCGCCATCGATGAGGCAGCAGCCGGTGTGCGGGTCAATGCAATCCTGCCCAGCAACGCGATCAGTCACGGGCGGATTGTCGGAGTTGCCGCTTGCGAAAATCCCGAGGCGATCGACGCCTGGATCGATTCCAACCAGCACAATAACCGCAGCGCCAGTGTTGAAGAAGTCGGCCAGGCATGTCTCTTCCTGGCTACGGCAGCCTCCTCCTACATCTCGGGGGTGTTGCTTAATCTCAGCTTTGGAGCCGAATTGGGTTACGGCGCGAAATTTCCGTTCCATTTCCTCGATCAAGACAAGGCCTCCACAAGCGGAAAGTAACGGCATACCCACTGTACTGTCCTTCCCACGGTTTACCGAACGCAAAAATCATGCGTTCGTCCTTCGGGGCACACCGAGCCCGCTGGGCATCGCCAGGCGGATCAAACTCGCAGAGAGCCGGCGGCCACTAGTGGAGGATCCGATCGATGAGCGAAATTGAACAAACTCAACTGGTCACCTCTGACGGGGTGGAACTGAGCCTCCTGGAAGCAGGCTCGGGGAGCCCGCTGATGATGCTGCCCGGCTGGTCACAAACTGCCGCCATGTTTCGCCACCAACTCAAGGGACTGTCCGATCGCTACCGGGTGATCGCACTCGATTGGCGGGGACACGGCCATTCGCAGAAAGTTGCCCACGGCTACCGCCTGTCGCGCTTTGCCATGGACCTGCACGAGGTAATCGAGGCCCTCAACCTCGAGTCGGTGGCGGTCCTCAGCCACTCCATGGGCAACGGGGTGCTCTGGTGCCACAGGGACCTAACGTGGGACGGGTCAGCCCGGGTGGGCAAAAACAATACCTCCGATTTGTCCACCCGGTTAGGAGACGTCACGGGTAGCGGCCGCGTACACGCGATCGAATTCCTCGAGAGCCACGCCACCGTAATACTCGGCCATGGCACGATATCCCGCTCGGCGATAATCCCACTCCTGTGAACGTGTCACTTGTTCGAGCCAGTCGCACAGGTGCATAAACCCGAGATCGTCAAAGTCCTGGGGGTCAACCTCGTACACATCACCGGTCTCGCGGTTGATCACACGTCGTGCTGACTTTCCCTCGATAAAGATTGCATCAAAATCTTCACGATCCATGAAACAGTTCAGAAATGCTATCCGCTCGGCACGGTCTCCGATCAATTCTCTTACCTGGCCCCGCTTATCGGTCGGCAAACAAAACCGCCGGAACTTTTGCGTCCCGTAGATGGAATGAAACAGACCGGCACGGCAGACATCCTGGTCAGCCCCCCATCTTCTCAAGTCATTAAACACGCTGATCAAGTGCGCCATAAAAGACTTACCAACATGCTGGATGTCGTCTGTCTGCAGGTCCTTGAGGAACTGCACCATCTCGCGATATTTCGGATCATCCATTGCGTAAAATCCCTCTGACATTTACGGCGTTATGGTTTTTTGATTTACCTCTGGCAGCATAGCGTTTCGTGTGCCCATACGACAAATGACATTGCCAACATGTGCAGGCCCCCAATCCCACAACCTGGGTATCCGGTTGACTGACCGGCCCCGTGCTTCATTCGCGTCGTCGGCCAACACTGCACGACTGCCTGTCGTACTCACGCGTTCGAATTTTCCTTAAAGCGAGTCAAACGGATCTACGTCGGCAGGGCCAGCCCAGCCAGAGAACCGACCCCACCAAAAAACACTGTCGTACTCGACCTGAGGTCAACATGCCGACACCCGCATGATAATCCCAGCCTCCTGATCAGCTTTCCCAGTGGTGTGCACGACGGCAACAGGTCAAACCACCATCAACTGGCAACACAACACCAGTAATGAAATCGGCCTGCGGCGATGCGACGAATAACACGGCATTGACCATGTCCGACACCTTGCCCAGGCGACCAAGGGGAATCTGCTCAGTCATCCTCGCGCGAAACTCGGGCGTTGTCGACTTGAGCCCCAACGGTGTCTCGACCGTCGCGGGACAAACACAATTCACATTAATCTGGAAAGGGCCCAAGTCAGCCGCCAACGCCCGGGTGATGCCCACCACCCCATGTTTCGACACAACATAAGGGGCCTGGTGGGGATTGGCCCGGATACCCGCCGACGAACCAATGTTGACGATCTTTCCCCGGCGCTGTTTTCGCATCGGTACAGCCACCGCCTGGCTGAAGTACCAGGTCCCGTCCAAATTGATCGAACGAACCTTTTGCCAATACTCGTCTGTGTAGTCTTCGGGATTCATGAACACATTCCAGCCGGCACTGTTGACCAAAATGTCGACCCGTCCAAACCGCTCGACCACCTCGTTCACGGACCTGGCAACCTGGTCTGATCGGGAAACATCGACTTCGGTTATCATCACGTTTGGCGAAGCCATGCTGGCAGCGAGGGACTCGGCCGTGGAGCGATCTACATCAGCGATCGCCACCCGCGCCCCGAGGTTGACCAGTGCCTGAACAATACCTTCGCCGATACCAGAGGCGCCTCCGGTGATAATGGCGACCTGGTCCTGGAAAGAATTTTGAGTTATCGCATCCATAAACAAACCTTGCCTTGATTAAACCGATATCGGGTTTTGCAAAAGCGACTGGACCAAAAACAACTGGCCCAGGAGACGGGATCTTGCCAGCTGGCTCGGCCCCCCTATTGGCAAAACAGGGTTGCAACAGCCTATAACAGTAACCGTTATACCGGTTTGTCAACAACCGATTCAAGTTAGACAAGGACCTATCGGGATGTCGCCACCTCATTGAAGTGGCATTTTCGCAGTGCCCTCCACCCCGTTTTTTACCTGCCGACGTTAGCAAACAGAATAGTTTTATTCATCAGAGTGCTGTTTTAAGTGCCAATGGCACTAAAAACAGACACGTGTTTTGTTTACACTTCCCGTACGATACTTTGGCCGTCGAACACTGCAAGTTTAAGAGCCAATACTACTCCGCATCGGGCCTACTGCTCATGCTAAACATACCCTCCCCTTCATAATGATCAACGCTTACGTTGTTCTCGTCTGTTTTGTCGCGGCCGTCGGCGGCTTCCTGTTCGGTTTCGACCTGGTAATCATTGCAGGTGCCCAACTTTCGGTCACACAGTACTTTGGCATTTCTGAGGGCAGCCTCACTCATGGCATGGTGCTGGGAAGTGCCTCTATCGGCGCCATCTTTGGGCCATTCCTCGGGATGTTTCTGTGTGACGCAATCGGGCGGCGGCGCACACTCTTTGTGGCCGCTCTTTTGTTCGGGGTGAGTGCCATTGGAACCGCCCTCGCCTGGGACCCCATAAGTTTATTTTCCTTGCGCGCCGCGGGTGGGCTGGGAGTTGGCCTGGCATCGGTCGCCTCGCCGATGTACATCATTGAAATTGCCCCCCCCAAGTGGCGTGGTGCGCTCGGGTTGATGTTCCAACTGGCCATCTGCATCGGAGCCGTGGCTGCCGTCGTAGTGGCCTACTACCTGGCCCGTGGTCTACCCGACCAGACAAACTGGCGTTGGATGTTCGGGTCGGAAATGGTCGCTGTTCTTGCCTTTGCAGTCGCTCTGTTGTTCGTACCAAATAGCCCGCGCTGGCTGGCTGAAAAAGGACGGGATGACGAAGCCTTGGGGGTCATGACACGTATCAGTGGGGCCGACCGGGCGCACCAGGAGTTGACAGAAATTCGCCAATCCCTCGACACAGAGACGGGCACACTGGGCGAACTTTTTCGGCCAGGCATGCGGACGGCGCTGTTGGTTGGCATCCTTTTGGCTTTTTTCAACAATTGGACTGGCTGGTCGGCAACCGCCTATTACCTGACCACGCTGTTTCAAAAAGCTGGTTTTTCTGAAACCAGTTCAGCTATTAAACAAACAATCCCGGTGTTTGTAGGTAACGTCATCCTGACAATCATCGCCATGTGGCTGGTCGACCGCGTCGGTCGGCGACTCCTTTGGAATTCCTGTGCCTTGGGGATGATTTTTGCCACACTGCTCGCCGGATTGGTGTTCCAATTGGATATTAAGGGACCGCTGGTCGTGCTGGTGATCTTCGGTACCGCAATCCCCCATGCAATTGGTTTGGGTGGGTTGCCCTGGCTTATGATGTCGGAACTTTACCCTACCCGGGTTCGAGCCAAGGCGGTGGCCATCACAACAACCGTCATTTGGATCGGAAGTTTTACCGCGGGTCTGTTGTTCCCGAAAATTGTGAAACTGTCGGAGGAGAGCGCTCTAGGCACACCTGCGGGAGCCTTCTGGATGTATTCGGTGCTATGTATCTTTGCCCTGATCTTCGGGCTCACGCTGCTACCAGAAACGAAGAACAAGACGTTGGAGCAGATTACGCAGCACTGGCTGAGTGATTAAGGAAACCGACGGGCAGAGTTTGCTCCTCCAGTTTGCTCCTCCTGACCTGGTGTTGTGAAAGTGATCGCTGCCCGAGGTCATACCGCCCACGTAGAACCCTTCCGGTCCGAACTCGTCTCAAGTCCAGTCGTGCGAACTGTCACAAAAGTGCACCGCCAAAAACCAGTTCAGCCAGAATTCGGGAAGTGCCTCAGTGGCAAGAACGGGACAGTCCTCGGACAACGGTACGCACCTATGGTCCACGCAACACAGAGTTGTGGCTAATTTGTAGAAGTGATATAATGGATGAATCCTCTTCGATTTCCAATTAGGGAACCTTCAAGTTCCAATTAGGGAACCTTCAAGCAGATCGGCGGCTACCCATCTTGCCCCGTTTTTGAGGGCAAATTGGGTTTTGTTCAGGGTACTCGGAAAGCCAGCACATTCCAGGCTTCGCTCTTCGGTGAAATAACAGTATGACTAGCGGAAACGTGTATAAGACCCGGTCGCCTGTTAGTTTGGCCAGGTGGCTGGATCGCGAGCTCCCGGTGGCAGGGATGTTTCGTAGCCGCGGTTTCACGCTCGTTGAACTTTTAGTGGTGATCGCCATCATTGGGATCCTGGTGGCCTTGCTATTGCCAGCCGTACAAGCGGTTCGCGAGTCCGCGCGTCAGACGCAATGCGGCAATAACCTGAAACAGATAGCTTTGGCCATTGAACTCCACCGTGACTCGTACAACGCGTATCCAACAGGTGGGGGTACCGTCAATGCACCGTTTACCAAGGATGCGAGCGGGGCCACCATTATTGGAGCGGACCGGGTTTGGGCGCCTTTTCCAACAGTCATCCCGAATGGCCGCCCAGCCGTGATGCGCGAACAGAGCTGGCCCTGGACCTACCAGATTCTTCCCTATCTCGAGGCAGAAGAACTTTGGCGTCACCAGAGCGATGCGGACTTGGCGCAAACGGTCGTGCCACAGTTCTCAT
>Ga0315336_1004739_pt1 | contig 15706 bp, 14 predicted proteins | sample ASW5metaG_FD_204512 | JGI IMG/M metagenome (GOLD analysis project Ga0315336, IMG submission 204512) | Ammonia-oxidizing marine archaeal communities from Monterey Bay, California, United States - ASW #5 | ecosystem: Environmental > Aquatic > Marine > Intertidal zone | place: USA: California...
ATGATGACGACTCGCTGGAGGCGTTGGCCTTTGGGGAGATTCAGATGATTGCGGTGTCGCTGTCCAAATTTGACCGCTTAACCGAAAAATTTCAGGTTTTTGATCTACCATTTCTTTTTTCGGATCTTGAGGCGGTCGAGCGCTTTCAAGTAAGTACAGAAGGCAGGAGGTTGCTAGGCGATCTCATTGAGCAAGGTTTTTTAGGGCTGGCCTTTTGGCACAATGGAATGAAGCAGTTTGGAGCCACACGGCCCTTGCTGCAGCCGGACGACGCAAACGGATTGAAGTTCCGGATCATGGAATCCGACGTTCTACAGGCCCAGATGATTGCAGTTGGCGGGAGTCCTCAAAAGATGGCATTTGGTGAGATTTATCAGGCACTTCAGACAGGCGCGGTAGATGCTTTTGAGAATACTTGGTCCAACATTTATTCATCCAAGTTTTATGAAGTGCAACCTTATTTTATGCACACCAATCATGGGTATGTGGGGTATTTGGTTGCCGTAAATGCCCAATTTTGGCAGTTATTGCCCGAGGATATTAGAGAGGGTTTAGAGGAGATCATGGCTGAGGTCACTACCTGGGGTAATGCGCGGGCAGCCGCCATTAATGAAGACAGCCGGTTAAAGATTGCTGCTTCCCAGCGTACCGAAATCCTGACACTTTCAGGTGACGAGATACTCTCCTGGCAAAATCGTATGCGACCGGTTTGGGACAGATTTTCTGCTGAAATAGGGCCAGAACTTATTGAAGCTGCGCGCAGTGCCAGCCTCATGGAAGTTGGTAATTAGGTGAGTGGACCCACACAGGTTAAAATCCTCCTAAAACCAAGATTCAGTGGGGAGGTCTTCATGCTCAACATATGCTTAGATTTAGGGCGCAGCCGTTTTTGGCTGTTAGGGTTAATGCTTGTTGGTTTGCTAGTTAGCTGTGGGGGTGGATCTGAGGACCCATCACAGCAACTCTATGTCATCAAGTTTCCCCACGTTACAGCTCCTGGTACGCCAAAGGGCCAAACTGCAGAACGCTTCGAGGATCTTGCTGAGGCTCGCTTTCCCGGGCGAGTGGATGTAGAGGTGTACCCATCCAGTCAGTTAATGAATGATGACGACTCGCTGGAGGCGTTGGCCTTTGGGGAGATTCAGATGATTGCGGTGTCGCTGTCCAAATTTGACCGCTTAACCGAAAAATTTCAGGTTTTTGATCTACCATTTCTTTTTTCGGATCTGGAATCCGTGGAACGCTTCCAGTCGAGCCCAACGGGCAAAACTTTGCTGACGGAGTTGGTGGACAATGGCTTTCTGGGGCTGGCCTTTTGGCACAATGGAATGAAGCAGTTTGGTGCGCCGCGCGCACTCCGGACACCCGAGGATGCCAATGGTCTCAAGTTCCGCATTATGGAATCAGATGTGATTCAGGCTCAGGTACAGGCAATCGGTGGGAGTCCACAGAAGATGGCTTTTGGAGAAGTGTATCAAGCGCTGCAGACTGGTGCCGTCGATGCCCAGGAAAATACTTGGTCCAACATCTACTCATCCAAATTTTATGAAGTACAGCCTTACCTTATGGAGACGAACCACGGATATCTGGGTTACCTGTTGGCAGTGAACCCTACGTTTTGGAGCTCGTTACCTGATGATATTCGCGACGGGCTTGAGGAGATCATAACCGAAGTAACAGAGTGGGGTAATGCCCGATCAGCAGCAATTAACGAGGAAGACCGAAGTAAACTCGGATCATCTGATCGTACCAATATTGTTACCTTGTCGGATCAAGAGTTGATGGGATGGCAAGATGCAATGCGCCCGGTATGGGAGCAGTTTTCTGGGGATATTGGCTTGCAACTCATCGAAGCTGCACGCAGTAGTAATCCGTGAGCTCTACCGTCAAACGGCCACACTCCGTTCTTGATCGCCTGGAAGAGGGTTTTATGGCCCTCGCTCTGGCATTTATGACGATTATCACCTTTATTCAGGTTGTTTTGAGATACGCGTTTGGAACCGGGTTGGTATGGTCTCTGGAGGCGACTACTTACGCTTTTGCCTGGTTGGTTCTCATCGGAATGTCTTACGGCGTACGTACCCGGGCTCATATTGCAGTAGATCTTTTCAGTAATCGATTACCCTCCGGTGCACGGCGTGCGATGGCGATCATTGTGTCAGGATTGTGCCTTCTCTACTGTGGTTTCATGGCTTATGGTGGCACCATGTTCATAGATGGCTTGTTCGACCTTGGTAACAATGCACGTGATATTCCGCTACCACGTTGGTTGCTCACCGGAATCATGCCCATTGCTTTTTTGTTACTGGCATTTCGATTTTTGCAAGCTATGCGCCGTATGCTAGTCCAAGAGGATAAAAATCAAGCCTCAAAGAAAGTCTTCACACCCATCGGACAAGAGCAAAAAGTTAAGACAGTGAAATCTCAGTGAGCGCAATATTTTTGCTAATTTCATTGTTCGTCTGTCTTCTCATAGGCGTGCCTGTTGCTGTTTCACTAGGTCTTGCAAGCATTACTACTATGCTGTTATTTGCAGATCAGTCGCTGTTGTCTCTAGCCCAACGTTTTTTTCACACGATGCAGGTTTATCCGTTATTAGCCGTTCCGTTCTTTGTTCTGGCCGGTACTTTTATGACTACGGGTGGAGTTGCAAAACGAATGATTAATTTTGCCAACGCATTAGTTGGCCGTTTTCAAGGTGGTCTTGCTATGGCCGCTGTTTTGGCGTGCGCGTTTTTTGCTGCTGTTTCGGGCTCTTCGCCTGCCACGGTAGTGGCAGTGGGTAGCGTGATGGTTGCTGGCATGCTGAATTCTGGTTATACGAAACCTTTTGCTGCTGGCGTGATTTGTAATGCGGGAACGTTGGGAATTTTAATCCCGCCGTCAATTGTTATGGTGGTATACGGCGCTGTGACAGAGTCGTCAATCGGACATTTATTTATGGCCGGTTTGGTACCAGGGATTTTGTTGACTCTAGCGTTAATGGCCACAATATCGGTGATTGCTCGCAAACAGGGTATGCCGCGTCAGCCAAGCGTTAATTGGCGAGTAACGTTGCGAGCAGGCCGAGAAGCCATCTGGGGGCTTTTTCTGGTTGTGATCATCATGGGCGGGATCTATCTCGGGATTTTTACACCGACAGAAGCAGCAGCTGTTTCAGCCATTTACGCATTTTTTGTTGCGCTATTTATCTACAAGGACATTGGTTTATCAGATGTTTCTAAAGTATTAACCGATAGCGCCAAGATAAGCACAATGCTCATGTTCATTATTGCGAACGCTTATCTATTTGCTTTTGTTCTAACTACTGAACAAATTCCCCAAGCAGCCTCTGAATGGCTGAACAGTTTAGGGCTTCCACCCTGGGGTTTTCTCCTAGTGCTGAACGTACTTCTTTTGGCAGCAGGAAATTTTATGGATCCCAGCTCTGTTGTCCTGATACTTACACCCATTGTATTTCCGATTGCGATCGAGATGGGGATAGATCCGATCCACCTTGGAGTCATTATGGTCCTTAATATGGAGATCGGACTGGTCTCGCCTCCAGTGGGATTAAATTTATTCGTAACTGCTGGCGTCGCTGACATGACCATGGAGCAAGTGGTTCGTGCTGCGTTGCCGTGGCTGGCGGTCTTACTCAGTGTTTTGATAGTTGTGACCTATGTGCCGGCCGTCTCTTTAGCGCTGCCGGCTTGGTTGGGATGGGGAAATGGTTAGTGCAATGAATTACACCATAAGATCCTTGAATTTTCAGGTTGTTTTGAATACGAGGTAAGCACAATTTCTCTAACCGGAATGGAACATTGTCTTGTCATTGCAGAGGATATTTGCAGGACGAGAGATTTTTACCGGGACTCGCTAGGGATGGAAGTCGGGTATCGTCCCCCTTTGTCATTTCCCGGTTACTGGCTTTATCTGAATGGCGTTCCATGTATTCACATTGCTGAATGGAAAAGCTACGAGGAGTACACATCGGGCAAAAATCTGCCTATGACCTCAAGGGCTCTCAGTACTGGACCAGTGGATCATCTTGCGTTTAACGCTTCTGGATTTGAGGAGATGCGGACTCGCTTTAAGGAGACCGGCATAGAGTTTAGTGAAGATTTGGTGCCGGAGGCGAGCATACGGCAATTGTTTCTGAAAGATCCAAATGGACTAAAGATTGAACTAAATTTTTCTCCGGAAGAATAATCTATGGTGCTCAAGCGGACAAATTGGCCTGCGGGTAGATTACTGACCCTGGAGCACACTTCTAGGGTGTTAGCTGATAATCCTCTGGGAGATCCGATTACTCGGCTTTTGGATGTTTGGCTTCCCCCTCAATACGATAAGGCTGCTACGGGACGAGCCCAAAGATACCCCGTACTGTTTGATCTGGTTGGCTATACGGGTTCGGGCAAATCCCACACTAACTGGCGCAACTTTGATGAGAATGTTCCAGAACGGGTGGCAAGGTTGATCCACGAGAAAAAAATGGGCCCCTGCCTAGTCGTTTTCCCTGATTGTTTTACGGCGCTGGGCGGTAACCAGTACGTCAACTCTAGCGCGATAGGTCGATATGCCGACTATCTCACCAAGGAACTCATTCCGTTTGTGGACAGGGAGTTTCGTACGCTTGCTGACCGAGATCATCGGGGTTGTTTTGGAAAATCATCGGGTGGTTATGGGGCAATGGTCCATGGAATGAAGTACTCACGCTATTGGGGAGCTATCGCTAACCATTCAGGTGATGCCTATTTTGATTTTGTATATCGGTGTGACTGGCCCAACTCCCTAAACGAGTTCGCAAAGTACCGTCGTCGACAAAGAAAAGAGGGCCGGATAAACGTTGTGCGGGAAGGAGAGTCCCTGGAAGAGGGCTTCGATGACGGACGTGTCCGACGTTTTCTTGATGCGATTTGGAAAAAGGAAAAGCTCTCTAATGAAGAGGTCCACTCCCTGATGAATCTCGCTATGGCTGCGACTTATGACCCAGACCCCGGAGCACCAAACGGCTTTCGCTTGCCGTTCAATTTAGAGACCGGAGAGATTATTCCAGCACGTTGGCGTAGATGGCTAAAGCATGACCCAGTTAATCTCGTCACACGATATACCAGGAATCTCAAGACGCTGCATGGAATCTTTATTGATTGCGGTTGGCGGGATCAGTATCAGATTCATTTCGGAACTCGAATTTTATCCAAGCGGCTAACCCAGGCCGGTGTTAAGCACCGCTATGAGGAGTTTGCCGGTACACATTCAGGCATAGATTATCGGATGGATAAGAGTATTCCGTTTCTTTACCGGGCGCTAAGGCCCTGACCTTCTTTTCCTAGCTACAGGTAGCAGGGGTATTACTTGGCGCACAAGATGTATAGGGGAAAATTATGCGGAAAAAAGCGACCGGCATTTTGATCACACTAGCTCTAGTTACATGTGTGCTGGGACGGGTCTCAGCCCAGAATCTTGGTGCAGGCCCTGCGCCTAGCTGCGTTATGTGCCTTTCCGAGCTTATCCCAGCTGAGGAATTTGTGGCCTATGAGCAGGTTGCGATTGATACGGGGCTGACTGATCAGCAGGTCAGGAACATTGATATAGGTAAGGTTAATGTGGCGGTCGCCCTCGCGAGAAGAGGCCCACTTAGTGCATCAGGGCCGCGGTCTGTTGCCGAGCATGATCTTGTGACTGAAATATATGTTGTGCTCAGTGGCTCTGGGACGAATGTGACTGGCCCGGAACTTGTGGACAAGCAACGCCGTCCTCCCGATTACAGGGCAGTTCAGTTTTTAAACGGGCCTGGAAACAATGCAGCGGCTATCCGAAATGGCATTACCCATGAACTTGAGTCCGGTGATGTTTTTGTAATCCCTGCAGGAACGGGGCACCAGTTCACCAAAATTGATGATCACATCACTTATTTAATGATTCGGGTGGACCCAGACAGAGTTGTCCCTCTAATGGACGCGGCAGCGTCCCAGGCGTATCTAATCGAAAACGGCCAGTAAGCCACAGGTTTTGCTCAGCCGTGATTGTGATTCCTGCATCAAGTTTTGAGCGATTTAGTTAGAGCCCTGTCTGTTAATTTGTTCCGTCCCATTTGCTGACGATTTTTTCTATTTTGGGGCGTGCCCGTTCCTTTGGGGCTTCTTTCGCTGTGCCTATGTGAATAAATCCCACAACTTCTGTGTCTGGGGAGTGCTCTAGGGCTTGGCGTACCTTCACATGATAGGCCGGCCAGCCGGTGATCCATTGGGCACCAAAACCTAATGCACTAGCTGCTATCAGCAGATTTTGGCAGACAGCACCAGCCGACATCAGTTGTTCGATGTGTGGCACCTTAATGTATCTATCCGGGTTAGGGTGGGATGTTACAACCAGCAATGCTGGTGACCTTTGTGGTCGTCCCTGCTCGAGTTTTTGCAGGGCATCATTTGCATCGGGATTCTCGCGCCTAAAGATCTTAAGAAATAATTCACCTAGTGCCTTTTGACCTTTTTTTGAAATGACCTGAATGCGCCAAGGCTGCGTGACTCCATGGTCAGGCACCCGGAGTCCTGCTTGCAATATTGTTTGCAGTTCTGTTTTATCCGGACCCGGCGGGATGAGGTTTTGTGCAATCACGGATCTCCGAGCCAGTAATAAATCAATGGTGGCGGAATTTTTCATATCGCAGTGAACTGTAACAAAAAATAGAGCGTGCGACTTATGACCTCAAGTATCATCACCAAATAGTGTTTTGATAACCAATTGTAAGGTCAGATAACAACCATGGAATTTTTGGATACCGAGGTTCCCTATGCCAACCTGACCCCTGATGTAGTTATAGATTCCATCGAGGGCTTGGGGTTTCCATGTGATGGTCGAATTTTGGCACTCAACAGCTACGAGAATCGGGTGTACCAGATTGGACTCGAAGATGGCAATTTTTTGGTCGCCAAATTTTACCGTTTCGGGCGCTGGTCTGATGCTGCTATTAAAGAGGAGCATAGTTTTTCGTCGGAACTCGCCGATCAGGGAATTCCGGTACTGGCGCCCTTGGAGGTCAGCCGCGAGACGCTTCATGAAAATGAAGGATATAGGTTTGCAATTTTTCCTCGGCAAGGGGGGCGTTGGCCGGAGCTGGGCACGGCCGATGAACGTGTGTGGCTGGGACGTTCATTGGGCCGCATTCACGCAATCGGGGAAATTCAGAAGTTCAAGGAGCGCGGCGTGCTTTCTTTTGAGCGAATGGGACAGGAATCAGTCCGTTATTTACTAGACAGTGATTGGGTACCGGCTCATTTGCTGGAAGGCTATAGGGTTTTAGCGGAACGGTTGCTGCTTTCTATTGCGGAACGTTTCGCAGAACTGGAAAATTATCCAGTTCTGCGGATCCATGGGGATTGCCATCGTGGGAATGTTCTTTGGACCGATGGACCTTATTTCGTGGACTTTGATGATTGTATCAACGGCCCGGCTGTGCAGGATCTGTGGTTGTTTTTGGCGGGTGACAAGGATGCCATGTCCACCCAACTCGGCGACCTTTTGGAGGGCTATGGACAATTCTGTGATTTCGATTACGGGCAGCTGCGGCTCATTGAGCCGCTCCGTACCCTAAGAATCATCCATTATGCAGCTTGGATTGCTAGGCGCTGGAAGGATCCTGCTTTCCCACGGGCGTTTCCGTGGTTTACAGAGAACAAGTTTTGGGAAGAGCATGTGTTGGCACTCAAGGAGCAGCTTGCTGCGATCCATGACTCACCCCTGGAGATTACCGTATAAGTGGGGCCTGAGCTGCTGCTGGTCCGAATTTTCCAATAGACCCCAGCGCAACATTGATTCTGGATGGTGCTTTCTATTGATTAAGGGGTTTTGGGCAGGCTTGTGTTTGGGATCCCGTTTAATATTTTTCGCTCCCCGTACTTTGACTAATCATTTAATCCAAACACTACTTGTGCCCCCCATTTCTTTTGAATAGGATTAATTAACAATTCGCGTTTTGGCGCTACCCTACAAAATGGTCAGGAGAGCTTCAGTGGCATACGATTTGATCGGCAAGAATTTTATTCCCCCAGACATAAAAGCTAAGGTTACTGGCCGCGCCAAGTATGCAGAGGATTTTCGTGTCGAGGGTATGGTTTTTGCAAGACTTTTGACGAGTCCTGTACCTCACGGCCGTGTCACAAATATTGATGCGAGCGAGGCGCTTTCGATGGAAGGTGTCTTGGGGGTGTTGACTGCTGACGAAGTTCCTGTCCGGCCAGAGCCCCAGAATCCAACCTTAACTAATGAACCAAAGTTTGTGGGCGAACCGATTCTTGCTGTAGCTGCCACAACTGAAACCATTGCTCAGGATGCCATTGAGCGAATCAGGCTTGATATAGAACCTTTGCCTTTCACACTAGATCCTTTGGAGAGCCTATACCCGGGTGGGCCGAATGCCCGAACAATTGGCAATGTAGCAAATAGCGCAGTTGAGCTTCAGGAAATTAAATGGACTGCTCAAGATTTTGCAGTCTCTGGGGAAGATCAGCTTCCTATGGGGCAGCCGTCTGCTGAGTGGTCATACGGGGACCCAGAGGCTGGATTCAAGAATGCCACACTTGTTTTAGAGGAAAGCTTCGTGACACAGGGTATTTCCCATCATTCTATGGAGCCACGCACGGCTATGGCATTTTGGGAGAACGGGAAATGCCATCTATATTGCTCTTCCCAGAGTCAGGCTTTTCCAGTGCCGAACGTTGCCAGATACATTGGTATTGAGCCAGCAGATCTGGTTTTTATTGCGGAATATTGTGGCGGTGGTTTTGGTTCCAAGGGCGCTGGGTACCCTCTAATGGCGGTTCCGGCTCTTATGGCAAAGAAAATTGGTCGGCCTGTTATGATGCGAGTGAGCCGGCACGAGGAAAATTTTGTTGGCTCTGCAAGACCCGGCTTTCAGGGTCGAATTAAGATTGGTTTCCGTGCAGATGGCCGCATTGTTGCAGTGGACCTGTACATTGTTCAGGAGAACGGGCCAAATCAGGGAGGCACGGACTGGATGTCTGCCGCGGATGCTGTGTCGCTCGTATATACCCCGCAGGCTATGCGTTTTCGGGGTATCCCGGTTCTAACCAATACTCCGCCACGGGGTCCGCAGCGGGGCCCGGGTCAAAACCAGATTGCAATGGCAGTAGAGCCGATATTAGACAAAGCTGCACGGGAACTTGGGCTTGACCAGATCCAGATTCGCCGGATCAATGCCACGAGGAATGATTCTCGGTACGGTGCTAGGCAGAGTTCTGTAACAAGCGCTTATCTTTCCGAGGCACTGGCGAAGGGTGCTACGGAGTTTAACTGGCAAGAAAAGAAGTCTCGCAGTGGCCGTAGAAATGGTTCCAAGGTGACCGGAGTCGGTGTAGGCCAGGCTTATCATTCAGCGGGCAGCAATGGTTTTGATGGGCTTTGCAGAATTTCGACCGACGGGAAGCTTCACATTCATACTGGCGTGGGAAATCTAGGAACTTATTCTCATACGGGAACATCCAGAGTGGCAGCAGAAGTTTTGAAGTGTGATTGGTCGAATTGCGTGGTCGAGAGGGGCGATAGCCGCAAGCATTTGCCTTGGAGTCTGGGCCAATTTGGCAGCAATACGTCTTTCACGATGACCCGCTCTGCATACGTGGGGGCTATGGATGCTCTCAGAAAGCTGAAGGAGATCGCCGCTACGGATTTTGGTGGGGATCCCGGTGAATATGATATTGGTGGTGGCAGGGTATTTTTGAAATCGGATCCCGCTAAGTATTTGACCTATGGCGCAGCAGCAACGCGGGCCATTGAGCTTGGTGGAAAATTTTCGGGCTACGAAGCCCCAGATGACATCAATGAAATGACGAAGGCCTCGGTGACAGGCCTGGCTGGAACGGGCTTGATTGGTGTAGCTAAAGATAACCTTGAGAAGAGTGGAACAGTGCCGGCGCTTGCGGTGGGGCTTATGGAGATTGAATTAGATCTTGAGACCGGCCGCTGGGAGATACTGGACTATGTAGGGGTTGCGGATTGTGGAACTGTGATTCACCCCCTGGGTTTGTCTACCCAAATCAAGGGCGGAGCCGTTATGGGTATAGGGCTTGCAGCTACAGAGCGGCATATCTATGACTTCCAGAACGGGTTGCCCGCCAATATTGGTCTTTACCAGGTAAAACCCCCAACTTATCTAGACGTACCAGGCGAGATGGGATGGGCGGCAGTAGAAGAGCCCGATCCTCAAAATCCCGTGGGGGCCAAGGGTATTGGCGAACCGGTGCAGGGTTGTGGGGCGGCTGCGTTATTGTGTGCCATATCTGATGCCTTGGGCGGACACCTTTTTAATCGGGCACCGGTAGTCCCGGATATGATTATAAATGCAGTTGCTGAACAACCTCAGTCGCATACACCACTCCAAGTTAATACCGCGTAGTGTCGTTTGAGTTCTGATATCAATCCAGAACAGCTATGAATTCCAGCTGTATGTGGCGTCCAGCCGGCATATTAGCAGGAAAGAAATGTCGTACTGGGCGGTCGTCTTCCTCGGGGAACATTTCAATCCAGTACGGGTTGACCATCGGTCTGATAGATCGGTCCTCCACGTAGACAGTCACTTTTGCAATGTTTTCCGGCGAACCACCGGCCTGCTCTAACATATTGCGAACCGTTTGAAATGCGTTTCTGATCTGACTTTCTTTGTCGCTCGGGAGTTCATGGGTGTCCGGATCGTCTCCACCCACGGCGGCTGAGAACAACAGGTTACCGATCTTAACAGCTGCAGAAAATGGGTTGGTGTGTTCCGGTATGCCGGGCCCGCTAATGCGCTCTCTTCTGGCCATAAATTAGCTATCCTTTGTTCTGGTTCTTACAAATTCCGACTGGTCAGTCCTCATCCTTATCTGTTTTCGGACAACCTTGGCGGGGATTTTACAGTGTCTGGGCTTACGCAGGTTGTTGCTTCTCAGTTACACTGGGATTCTATTGTTTATATCGCCTTTTTCTCATAGGATTTGGGTGGCGTAGCGATCTTTAAAATGGAGTCTATTCGATGACTGATAGTAATATTTTACCTTCTGACTGGCCCCAGCCTCAGCATGTTGAGGATCAGACCGGCACCCTCGATTCCCTGGCTCGCACACCGAGCTCCAGACGCCAGTTTATTAAGGGTGTAATTGCCTCCGGTGCAGTGGCATCCTCTGCAGGCTTTGTATTCGGTTGCTCTCCGGACAATTCCACCCCAACCGTAGCCGGCGGCGTGGAGCGCTTGGTTACTTTGAATGTGAACGGTCAGGCGCGTCCCGTGGACGTGCTACCCAATGAGACTTTGGCCATGACACTGCGCTACAAGCTCGGGCTCACCGGGACCAAGCTCGGCTGTGATCGCGGGGAGTGCGGTGCCTGTACAGTAAACATCGATGGTGTAACGCATTATTCATGTTCCACACTGACGCACAGCGTTCGGGGTCGACAGGTGTTAACGGTGGAGGGCTTGGAGGGTGCAGATGGCGCACTTCACCCGGTGCAGCAGGCGATGATCGATGAATTGGGCCCGCAATGTGGTTTCTGCACACCGGGCCAGGTGATGTCAGCGGTGGCACTACTGGACAGCAACCCCAATCCTACCCGGGAGGAGGCACGCCAGGCGATGTCGGGCAACCTCTGTCGTTGTGGTGCGTATGACCACTATCTGAACTCCGTGATGCGCGCTGCAAAGGTATAGAAAGATGGCTTACAACCTGATTGGAAAAGATTTTGTCCCACCCGATATCCATGGAAAAGTCACCGGCAAGGCCAAATATGCTGAGGACTTCCGGGTAGAGGGCATGGTGTTTGGCAAGCTCCTGACGAGCCCGGTGCCTCATGGCCGGGTGACCAACATCGATGCCTCCGAGGCACTCGCTATGGATGGTGTACTAGCTGTTTTGACCGCTGATGAAGTTCCACCTATGCCGGAACCAGGGGTACCGCTTTTAACCAACGAGCCGCTCTACGTGGGAGCACCGATTTTGGCGGTTGTGGCGGTAGATGAAATGACCGCTGAAGACGCGATTGATGCGATTACATATGATCTTGAGCCTCTTCCGTTCGTAATGGATCCCATGGACAGTCTTTTTCCTGGGGGCCCTGATGCCCGCGTAGGTGTTAACGTGGTTGATAATTCCTTTGGTGGCCCACCAAGTATGCGGAGTCTTAAATGGTCTGCCCAGGATTTTGGGGCGGTAGAGGAGGGGTACCAACTGCCTCTCGGCGAGTCCATTGCGGAGTGGTCCTATGGGGATCTGGAGGCAGGCTTTAGTAGTGCTGCGCTGGTGATGGATGAGACTTTTGTTACTGCAAGTACTGCACACCATTCCATGGAGCCGAGGAGTTGTATGGCATATTGGCAGAATGGCAAATGCTACATGCATGTCTCCAGCCAGAGTCACACCTTTGTGGTGCCGGGGCTTGCCCGAATGATTGGTGTAGAGCCCAAGGATCTGGTTTTAATTGCGGAAACCTGCGGAGGCGGTTTCGGTTCCAAAGGGGGCCCTTACCCACTAATGGCACTACCTGCTTTTCTTTCGAAAAAAGCGGGTCGGCCGGTCATGATGCGTATCACTCGGCACGAGGAATATACGAACGGTGCTGCACGGCACGGTTTCCAGGGCCGTATTAGGCTTGGCTTTAGAGAAGACGGCAAAGTGCTCGCTGCTGACATTTACGTGCTACAGGAGAATGGTGCGACTACTGGTTTTCCGGATTGGCGAACTGCGGGAGATCTTGTTTCTGCGCTGTATCAACCGGAGACTATGCGTTGGCGTGGTATTCCGGTGTTTACCAACACCCCGCCGCGTAGTGCTCAGCGTGGCCCGGGCTACAACCAAACAGCGGCAGCTATTGAGCCACTGATCGATAAGGCGGCCAGAGAGTTGGGTATCGACCGGCTGGCCATACGTCAGCTGAACGCACCTGAAATGAATGCCAAAGTGGGTGGTGACCAGCATCACTTGTCGAGTTCTTATATGAAGGAAGTACTTGAGAAGGGTGCCGGGGAATTTAACTGGACCGAACGACAGTCCCGCAGCGGTCAACGCAACGGCTCGAAGGTAACCGGTGTAGGCATTGGCCAGGCTTATCACCCGGCTGGTATGAATGGTTTTGACGGTCTCGTACGCTTAACTTCTGATGGTAAGCTTCATATTCACACTGGCGTGGGTAATTTGGGTACGTACTCGCACACAGCTACCTCCCGGGTAGCAGCAGAAGTTTTGAAGTGTGATTGGGAGCGTTGCGTTGTGGAGCGGGGGGATAGCCGCAAGCAGTTGCCTTGGAATATGGGACAGGTGGGTAGTAACACCTCTTTTACAATGACCCGCACCAATTACGTGGCTGCGGTGGATGCGGTGGCTAAACTCAAGGAAATCGCAGCAATAGATCTGGGTGGTTCACCCGAGGACTACGAGATCGGGGACCATAAGGTCTTTGCTACTGAGGATCCGGAAAGGCACCTCACCTATGCACAGGCGGCACAACGGGCTATTGAGCTCGGCGGGACATTTGATGGCCATGAATTACCAGGGGATATCAACCCTATCACCAGGGCCTCTGCTGCTGCGTTGGCCGGCAGTGGGTTAATCGGTGTTGCTAAGGACAATCTGGCGCTCGAAGGTAGTCCCGCGGCTTTCGTGACCGGCTTCGCCGAGGTCGAGCTTGATACAGAAACTGGCGAATTCGAGATCATCGATTATCTGGCAGTAGCCGATTGTGGGACTGTCTTGCAGCCGATGAGTTTGGCTACGCAGGTCAAGGGTGGTGGCGTGATGGGCTTCGGTTTCGGCACGCTGGAGCGGTACGTTTATGATCGGCAGAATGGCTTGCCGGCGAATATTGGCTTTTATCAGGCGAAACCGCCATCGTATCTGGATGTACCATCTGAGATGCATGCAAGCGCAGTAGATCAGCCGGATCCTTCCAATCCTGTGGGTGCTAAGGGCGTAGGTGAGCCTCCCATGGGGGCTGCTGCAGCCGCAGTCCTGTGTGCCATATCCGATGCTTTGGAAGGGCATGTTTTTAATCGAATCCCGGTGACATCGGATCAGATCATTAATCATTTGTCGGGTCAGGGACAGTCCCACCGGCCGTTAGACGTTAATACAGCATAAGGAGCAAACCATGTCCAAAGACATGATGCCGCATTTTGAGCTTTATCAGCCCGACAGTGTGGAGGGAGCATTGGATTTACTGGGTCGTTTGGGCGAAGGAGCATTGCCCATGGCAGGTGGCAATGACACGCTGGACTGGCTGAAAGACCGCGTGAAGCGGGCCACCGCAGTGGTAGATCTTGCTGGGATTGAAGAGATGAAAGGTATCCGCGAGACAGCGGATGGCATAGAGATAGGGGCACTGACGACACTGACAGAGATTGAGCAAAGCGCCTTGATCCAGGGTCGCTACCAGGTGTTGGCTGATGCCGCAGGCAAAGTAGCCAGCCCGCAGATTAGAAACTCGGGGACCATAGGGGGCAATGTATGCCAGGATACCCGGTGCTGGTATTACCGCTACGGGGTGGATTGTTATCGTGCCGGGGGTAACACCTGCTACGCGGATACACCGCAAGGACAGAACCGTGAGCACTGTCTATGGGGTGCAGACCGGTGTATAGCGGTGAGTCCCAGCGACACGGCACCGGCGCTGGTGGTGCTGGATGCGCAGATGGTGATTCAGGGCGCTGATGGCACACGCGAGGTGGCGGCGGAGGATTTCTTTATTGGTCCTGACATTGATATTGAGCGGATGACAGTTTTAGGGCCCGGAGAGATTTTGACTGCCATTCGGATTCCGAGTGATTGGGCCGGGGCACAGTTTTACTTTGAGAAGGTAGCAGATCGCAACACGTGGGATTTCGCGCTAGTCAATATTGCCTCTGCAATGTTCGTAGAAGGCGGGATGATCAGCCGGATTCGGGTGGCAGCCGGTGCGGTGCAGTGTGTACCGCGGCGACTCACGGTGGTGGAAGAGGTGGTGACAGGCAGCCCTAAAGATGCAGCAACAGCACAGCTAGCCGGGCAATCGGCAGTACGCGGCGCAACGCCTTTTAACTACAACCACTTCAAGATCCCATTGCTGCAGAACCTTGTAACCCGCGCGATTAGGGATGCTTGAGGTTACCGATGGAGTTTTTTCGGTTCACTCGTAATGTATGGGGGCAGGAGGTGCTGCAGGGCATGTCTTGGGACCTTATCGGTATTTTTTTTAGTCTAGGCCTTGCCTGCATAGTTGTTCACGCGCTGTATAGGTTCTTTTTGGCGCCTAAGCTGATAAAACGTTAGCCTTGTGATTCAATGGACTCCAAAGAGGGTTGCTTCGGGAGCTATGGTGGAGGAAAAGCTCCTAAGACACACTCTGGCTGACCGTATTTTTCATTGGGTTATGGCTGGTGCCGTACTTGTTCTTCTAGGTACGGCGTTCTTTCCTATCTTGGGGTTAGATTTTCCCTGGGTTGCAGCTCACTGGATCTCCGGTTTAGTTTTAACTGCAGCGGTTTTATTTCACATGGTGCGCGCACTTTTTTTTCAAGACCTAAGGACTATGTGGATTAGTTTAGAAGATTTGAGAAATTTAATAGACCTTACCCGTTGGAATTTTCGTCTGTCTTCAGCTATACCCGGGAAGCCTGGAAAATATTCCTTAGCACAAAAATTAATTCATCATGTGATGACTTTGATAGTTCTATTGGTGGTAGTGACAGGTCTGATTATGCTCG
>Ga0315336_1004742_pt1 | contig 15699 bp, 7 predicted proteins | sample ASW5metaG_FD_204512 | JGI IMG/M metagenome (GOLD analysis project Ga0315336, IMG submission 204512) | Ammonia-oxidizing marine archaeal communities from Monterey Bay, California, United States - ASW #5 | ecosystem: Environmental > Aquatic > Marine > Intertidal zone | place: USA: California...
ATCGGTGACCGCAAGAATCCGAAATTCGTACTAGAGGTCGCTGCACCGAAGAAAACGGATGTGCGTGCCGTGTCACTGGATAATTTTGATCTTAATAGGCGAGTTACTGAAAAGGCACTGCGTGCCCACATGTTCGCGGTTAAGAAAGAGTCCGAGTGGAAAAAAGCCTGCGGGAAAGTCGGGGTTCGAGCCGTACTAGATTTCATGAATGAGCGGTTGCGTTGGCAGCCTGCTAACGGTACAGCCAACCAAGATCCTGATGAGATCTTCGAGACGATGATGGAGGACGTTGTTAAAAAACACAAGGCCCATTTTCAAAAAATTCACCGAGAATGGACAAAGGAGATCGGGCTTTTCGAAATAGGCCGCGGAGGAACCCGCCCATGGTATGCGCCGAGTGATGCGTTATTGAAAGCACTGGTTCTATGTCTCGAAAAAGAGCGCGAAGAGTATGACCGGTTTCTGGATGTGCTGCACGAGCGGTTTAACTTAGTGATCGGCGAAAAAATAGCCGAAGAAGAAGGTATCGTGCCATCTAAGGCAGACCGGAAGGCGTTCATTAAAAATAAAAAGCGCTTGGAGCAACGATTAAGTGCCCTCGGCCTTCTAAAGCGTTTGTCAGACGGTTGTGCATATGTCGAAAATCCTGCTTTTCCACGTTAGGTATCGTGATGCAACGAAACACACTGATCGCAAAAGTCGCGCTCAACACCATTAAGAAGCAACTCGAACAACACAAGGTGGGCGTTGTACGGTTCTGCATGTTTGGCCTAGAGCCCTCTCTTGTTCGATCTATCGCGAAGTCTGTACTTGATGACGGGACGACGAAGAAGGCGGTGTTGGTAAAAATCGCATCGACATTTGATCCCGAAGATAAACTCCCCTTGGAAGCCCGAGATAAGGAAAACCAACCTCTTACACATTGGCGAAATTACAGTTTAGCGAATGATCCTCAGCATGCCGTACTGTTCGCCGCGTCCCGCGAGGAGCTGAAAGGTAATGAGGAGAGCCTGGAAAAAGTCTTCAAGCTGGAAACCGACACGCTGCGAACAGACAGTGACGCTTGGATTGACGAAGTTGGCCTTGCTGCACACATCGACGACCGCGAGCGTCGTCAACTAAGAGTGATATTGGATGCTGCAAACCAAACACAGGCGCGCACGATAGAAAGATTTGCAGATTTTGTTATTCAACTCCAGGAGGGCCTCGTTACCCAAAACATGCCACTTCCAAAGGCCGCCGACTACGCTTTGCCAAGCTTCCGATTACCACGGAACGCTGGTGATTTCGACAAGATCTCGTCGAAGAAACTAGAAAGATCTATGGAGTGGAAACAAAAATTCAATTACCTGATGAAACGTGTTGCTCCAATGCTTTATAAGGAATATGAGAATAATGATTCTATCTCTCGAGAAACATTAGAAGCCAACTTTCAACATATACAAGACAATGAAACCATTCAACCACGACTTAAAGAAGACGAATGTGACACGATCCGAAAGTTTATAGATGCAGACATCGATCAGCTGACTCTGAATCAGGAAGAAGATTTTGATCATGATTGGTCCTCCGCGCAAGAAGCTCTCATCCAGCTTGATTGGACGAGAATTAAGGGGCTTTTCGAAGGTGTCGAACAACGTGAACGCAGACATCTAGGCATACGCACCTACCAATATTTTCACGATGAAGACATAAAACCACAACTCAATGAGGCCGACAGGGACCTTCTCGTTGGCTCCGGCGCCGAGGACCAATCATCATCAAACTTTTTCTGGCCTAAGGTCCCAATCACTGATCACTTCGAATTCTTCGAACGCCGAAACTCTGACATTGGGCTCAACGTCAAACTTTTTAATGCCTGGGATCGGTACCTTTATAAGAAACCTGAAAAGTATGGGGATTTTCTTAACGGCCTTGTTAACACAATTAAGATACTGCGTGATCGTGCTAACGATGACGAACGCGCAGAGTGCACGGTCAAGGTTACGATTCCCCGCGCGCAAAAAAGAAGTTTCTGGGAAAGTAAGGACCCGTCTGTCCCGCGATATTTTGCCTTTCGCTACCGAGGTCTTGAGACCCTTCTTGGAACTGCTGTCACACTCGATTTTGGGAGACTGTGGGATTACTTCTTTCCAGAATTTCCTAAAAAAGGATTTACTCCAAACACGAACCCATCAGGTGACTTGGCGCAAGAAATCAAATTTCAGGTTGAACTTGAGCATCCGGGCGACACATCAGACACACAGTCTTTTGTCTGGGTGATGCCTAAAACAGCTATTGCAACAGCCCTACCCGATGACCTGGTTTATGTGGCCAACGCCACCAACCCAGATGCGCTTCTTACATCAGCATTTATAAACCAACCGACTGTTAGCGTAAAAGGCCGCATCTCAGAGATCGACCTTCAAGATATAAATACCTTTCAAGATGTCTTTCACCAAAATGACGGGAAACTTGTTAATCCGAACGCAACAGATCGACGTGACGATTTTTATGACGCCCTAGAGAACCTTGTTCGGGAAGAGGAACTAGAAGAGGACAACGCAACAACTATTCGAAGTGTGTTCAAAGCGTTTGTCGAGGGCTATACAAAGACCGTCCGGGACTGGGTAGACAAAAACGGTTCTGGAATGGCTTCGGACTCGGAGGTAGTCTTTGAACAGGCAAAACTTTACGGTCAACTTCTAGAGGAACTTCAGCAAAAAGCAGATGACGATTCGCCTCGAGATAGGCTCTGGTCTGAAATTTTGCGTATCGGCATTGCGAATATCGGCGGGGCTCAGGAGTCAGCCATCATTACACCTTGGCATCCCTTACGGATGGTGGAAATTGCTGTCAAAACCCGCCAGGCCGTCAACCTAATCAAGCAAATCCTCAAGGCAAGGCAGACGGATCTTCAGTATGCTGATTCACGGTTCGATCAATTTCGGCGCGATCTGAAATCCACATATTATCCAGAACTGTGCCTTGGGTATGATGGTGGGCATTCCTCAACCTTTCTCGTGACCGCGGACGGCGGCGACCCGAACAATAATAGGAGCAACTACGATTACTCCTTAGCACATCGAGCCGACAGCGAGGATACTCCCGATATTTCACCTCACGAAGCGGCCAAGACCTTTAGAAGCATCGGTGAGATGTATCTCGATTATTCGCCCCATGAACGCAGTAATTTTTCTGTGCTTATTTACAACCCGCAATCAGAAGCGCTTCCAAGCGCACTCGCTGCGGAACTTACGAATCAGATCGTCAAGGACAACGATAATCCAGACCACGTGGGTAACCTGCAGTGTGATCTCTGGTTGACTCACAAACCAGAAGATATGCGGAAAATTTATGAACAACTAAATGTTTCGGTTGACGACGCGAGCGAGTCGTTCATGGCTAGCGACACAGCGCGTAACTTCTTGTCACAGCTTCGGATCGGGTTTCGCGATCTAGAAGACCCTGCGGGGGAACGCGAGGATCGCAATCATGTGGCTGATCTGGTTGTACTTCATGATGTGATATCGCGAAAAGGCGACGTGACTTGGAGAGACTCTCCAGTAGAGCGAAACCTCAACCTTCACGAAACCGATCAGTTCCCTAACTGGTGGTCTCGACGGCAACCGATTAAACCCGCGGACCGAGTCACGGCCATGTATCTTGCGTGTCCGGTACAAACCGGTGTGAGCCAGACCTATTTGAATACCATTTACCGGTTTATTGAAGGACGGGCAGCCCACAAAAAGAACGTGCTGCCAGTTCGAGAAGTTAGCCTCACAGCGGATAAAGAAATCCGAAAGATTTTCGAGAAAACCCACCGTTTCGGCGAATGGGTTGTGAATGTTGATGACCTAGTCGACCGTCGTCTTCTGGAGACTAACAAAATCAAAGTTATTCGACATTTTGATAAGGATGCTCGACATATCACTGTTTCCACCACCACACCGACAGAGGGGTTAGAACGCCTCCTCTGCAAGAGACTTAATCAATTGGGATGCAGTGACAACGCCGCACTGGTTAAGAAACTGATCGGTAAGGCTAATCAACTGTCAGGTAGGATTGTGATGCGTGCCGCACGATACGGCCGCCATGCGAACGAACTACTCGGTGTCGTTTTGTCGATGGAAAAGATTCGTTCAAATTTTAAAAATCCTGACGAACCTATAGGCTGGTACTGCCTCGATGATCACCTCTCCTTGTTTAATGAGCGCACTGAGCGTATTGCAGACATTCTCGCAATTGCTCCTCGGATCGAACATGGCCGCAAAGTACTCAAGGTTGTAATTTCCGAAGCTAAGTACGTCCAGTCAGGCGGAGCGACTGACGCTGTAAGCAAATCAGGGGAACAGCTCAAGCAAACAGTCACTCGCTTGTGGCAACCGCTTAACCCTAAGCTCACGAGACCTGACCGTCAGTTGTGGTTGGCTCATCTTGGCAACTTAATGATTGAGGGCATGAAGCCTTTCGAGCTGGACGGAAACCTTTCTCAATGGTCAGACGAACTGCGGTCTGACAAGATTCCAGTACAGATTGTAGGTTGGTCTCATGTTTTCGTTCATGATGCTGATGAACCCAAAGATGCAGACGAGCCCGAGCAGCTTGCGGAGGCTTGTAAACAACAGGTTTTTTACAAACAGCAGATAAGAGAACTGTTTGACCAGATTGGAATCGAAAACGAGTCATCTGGTGCAGATGCTGCAATTTGGGCTGAGGCATTGGTTTCGGACAAAACACCGCCGGATGTATCACCACCGACAAAACCTGATCGGCCGTCACCGCAGCCAGATGTGTCACCACCGACAAAACCTGATCGGCCGCCGCCGCCGGATGCAGCAGCACCAACAAAACCTGATCAACCGCCGCCAGCGCCTGAGGTTACGAGTGAAACTACAACCTTGGACAGCTGGATCAGTGCGGGGCAACCTTCTAGCGAAGAGGACGCTGAGCAGCAGGCGTGGCTACAAACAACAGTTCAAACACTCCAGGGAGCGCTGCGCCGTTATAAATTGACTGCACCGGTCATCAGTAAGCGTCTGACCCCAAACGCGGCACTTCTGCGTTTTCGCGGATCGGACGATCTTACCGTTGCAAAAGTTGAAAAACGCCGACAGGAACTTTTAACAACCTACGGTTTAGAGGTGATCAATATCCTAGCCGCGCGCAAGGAAGTCGTAATTATGGTGGCGAGGGAAAATCGGACGGTCCTTCGACTGCAAGATCTCTGGCAACGGCGTGTTCGTTCTTCGAGCGAGTCAGACACTAACACCAGCTTGCTAATCGGACTACGAGAAGACACCGGCAAACTCCTATACCTAAATGTCGGAGAAGCGTTTGCAGGGCAACCTGCTCATGGTCCCCACACACTTATCGCTGGGGCAACTGGAACCGGCAAGAGCGTCCTGGTGCAGTGTCTCCTACTGGACATCTGTGCTACAAACTCGCCCAACAATAGTCGCATCCAGGTGATCGATCCGAAGCAAGGGCTTGACTATTGGTGGCTCCCGCAGATGCCTCATCTCCAAGGTGAGGTCATCACCGACCAAGGTCCGGCAATCGACGCCTTGAAACAGCTCGCCAAGGAAATGCGCCGGCGGTACAAACTATTTGCAAAACAAAAAGCGCACAATTTGACGAGCTACAACAAAGCAGTTGAGCCCGCTGCCCATCTACCGCGCCTCTGGTTGTTCCATGATGAATTTTCTGATTGGATGATGGACAAACAATACCGTACGGAGGTGGAGACCACTCTCAAGATCCTTGGCAATGAGGCGCGGGCGGCCGGCATCACGCTGGTTTTTGCAACGCAGCGGCCAAGCCAAGATTCGTTCCCGGTGCCTCTGAGGGCGAACCTGACAAACCGCTTGATTTTGAAGGTTGTCGATCAAAGGAACTCCGAGCTCGTCTTAGGCCGGTCAAGTGCCGGGCGGGCAGGAGCCGAGAGCTTGCTGGGCAAGGGCCATCTCCTGGCTAAACTGGATGGGGAAAAAGAAGAGATCTTCGCACAAGTGCCATTTATAAATAGGTCAGACACGGCTAACCTTGTTAACTTAATTGCTAACGCCTGGAAGACAACTTAGCCACGAGTGTCGTTGACAGAATGCTGCGATTATTTGTGGCAGGCGAGACAGCCTTTCGATTGTCCATACACATCATCAATATCCACAGGTTCCGCATCTGGACGCAAGGGGTTGGGAATCACTTTTAATTTCATGCGGGCTACTCGCTCCGCGTGGTCTTGCTGAATTTGGGCAATCCGCTCGGGTTGTTCCAGTTCGTTGAGCGACTCTCCCTCACACCACGTAAACGGCGAACCATGGTCGACGGCGGTTTTTTCATACGCCTTGGCTTCCTCAAACGCCTCAGGATGCTGTTCCCGTAATCTTACCCATTCGATTTTTTGCTGAAAGAAACAAAACGTGCAGCCACTGCGCGTCCGCCACTCGTAGTATTTCGGCAAGCCCAATCCGGCACCGTCCAGGATGTCCAAGACACCAGCTTTATCGATGCCCGCTTCCTTCAGTGGTAACTTCACGATGAGTTTGTCGTGCTTGGAAGCGTAACCTTCCCGGAATTCCTCATCCCCACGGATCGCAACGTAACTGTAGACGGTCGACCCGGCCTCCAGCATTGGGCGAACCCAGGCCTCGAAGGGTCGAAGTTTGAGTTGCCGCGTGCACCAGCGCGTTTGGGCCGAGGGCAGAAAATTGTTGTATTGCCTCAGCCAGAAATCAAAATCCCGATCAGGATTGAGATAGGTGATCTGTTGTCCAAGAAACCCTTCGAGAAGACCCAGGTATTCGTACACTTCTGGCAATTCTTTGCCGGTGTCGGTGAAAAAATATTCGAGGTGGAGCTCGGGATGATGCTGTCGCATGTACACCGCGAGCGCTGCACTATCGCGACCGCCAGAAAGTCCGAGAACGTGTTTCACAGATTCCGTCATGAAGCCACGCGTCCTTTCGTATCCGTCGTCGGGGATGGTGAAGCCTTGATGTATTGTGCAAAGAGTTCCGCCAACGCTGCGAGAATGACATTTCGCTCAGAGGGTTCCGCGTCGTCGAGCGTGGCGGTTACACGCTCGATTAAGTCATCCACGGCCGCCCTGTCCGCATCAGTGACAGAAAATTCTTCTTGCACCGGCTCCCGCCGGTCGGCTATCCCAATCACCACCGCCATCGACTGGCGTTTGTTTTGACGTGTGTGATCCACCACATGCGCATATTTCTCAGTCCGAATAAACTTCTGTGCCAGTTCGGCCAGCGCAATACCTGCTTTGTCAAAATCTGGATCTCTCCAGTCCCGCAGAGGTTTGTTATGAGCAGCCAGACTTGCGATACTCGCAAAGTTTTCGGCATGGCCGTCGAACTTTACGAGCCTAAGCAAAAAACTTTCTAAAAGGGTGTCTCCAGACACGTCTTGAATATTCTTGGCCCGGTCGTGTAATGCGCTCATGGCCTGCGGTGAGTAGTTCGGCACCTGTAGCCCTTGTAGCTCTTTCAGCATCACGTCGCGAAGTTTACCCAGATGTTCAGGTTGGTGGTTTTTCAGTTCTTTGAGTCCCTCATGAACATTGCTGATGGTCTCAGGCGTGTCGTCTAGCTTGCCTAGGTCTTCGAACAAAAATTTGTTGGGATCTCGTGCAACCTTAAAATGTTCGCGCATCCTCTTGGCATTTTCAGTCAAATCCATCGTCCGGTGAGTCCATTGAGGCAAGCCAAGGTAGATGGCCACAAGCTTCTTGGCGACATCAATCGGAGTGGGATGATGGAGTTTGTTGTCTGGATCGAGCTCGGACACAATGCCCAGCATGCCCTCGAGCAATTGCTGATGCCGGACGTCTAAATCCATCCAGCGCACCTGAATCGAGGCGGCATCCTTCGCAAGATCATCAACATCCACATCATTGAACACTGCCCGAAAGGTTCCTTCTTTATAAACTGCCAGCGTGCCTTGATGAGCCTGTATGAATGCGACAATGAGGATGGGCATTAAGCCCGCTTTGACGCCATACGGGGGCTTCTGCCACAGTTCGAACAGTTCAGGAATCTTCACGGTCCGATTCTCGTGCTTTTTAATAAAGTCGAGCGCCGCTTTCCACATCGGTTTAAGACCACACGGGTCTTCCCCCTGGCTGGCCAGATCGACAAACCTCCACTCATCACCAATGTTCTCGTAGAGCCCGGTACTCTTCAAGAGTGACTCGAACAGGCCCCGCTCCGCAGGGTAGCAAGGTTTCTCGTTCTCTTTCTCTGGAATACCAAGACGCGCGTCGCCCACATTCTTGACCATATGATGTAGTAATTTTTTTTGGGCCTGTTTTGCACTACCGGATGGCTTCTGCCGGTTTAACAACTCATTACGCAGAAGCGGACATTTGTGAAAGCGCTCGTCGGCGAGCGTCGAGGCAAGTCTATGCAGATCGACTTGCCGATATCGCTGAGGGTTCTCGTTCTTATGGAACCAGAACGCGTGATCGAAGGCGGTTTGAAATTCCTGTTCCAGCCGTGATTGCACCTCGGTGAAACGCGCGTTGACTTCGATCCGCGCAATGGGATCGCCAGCTAGTTCTTCAAATGTGTCACGGACAGTTTCGAGCGCAAACAAGTCTCGCGCCAACGGAAAGATGTTCCTCGATTTTTCTGAAAGACCGACGACGGTGTCCCACGGCGTGGTTGCGCTCTCACTGCAGTGTGCCGCCGCCGTGTGGCATCGCTCCTCCATCTCTTCTTGACTGTATTCCTCAGTAGGGATTACTAGTAGAAATTGTCCGATCGCCCCGTGCTTGGCGTCACTGTGCGTCACCTCCTCGGTAAGACTCCTGACAGGCGTCAGTTTCACGTCGAACCACCGCATCGTTCCGGTGTCGTGGAAGTGGCGTTTGGCGAGAATCGGTTGGATCCCGGCCAGCGCATGTAGCTGGCTGAAATTTAGCTCGCCGAGATCTTTCCTTGCTTTGCGTAATGCGTCCTCGATGTCAAAGTCACTGCCTTCATAGATCGCATAGCCACCGCTATATTGTTTAAAGAGCGTAAATTTGAACCTCTGCAGATCCCGCAGGGTTTCCTGAACGCCAGGCCGCAGCTCGTTGGGAACACACGTCTGCAGGATCTCCTCACTCGCAACGAGTCCGGAGCGATCCTTGAATAAGTCGATCACAGCTATGGTTTTAAGGAGCGTGAGGTGTAGCTCACCCTCCACCTGCAATTCACACCGGGCTATCGCGTCAGCGGCGCCCGCCCATCGATGACCGTCCGGTGACGCCAAAATGGAAGATTCGAGATTGCCGCGGAGATATTCCCAGAGGCGATCGGGGGTATAGAGCTCTGTATCTTCTACCCGTCGGTCGAGAAAATCTTGAAGCCCAGCTAGTTCAGGGGAGTTAAGAAAGCCAAAGATGCTGCGCTGGCTCTGACCGAACCCCCGCCTCGAGATGGGACCAAGTAAACTCACCACCACCGGATGTAACGGCCAGCAACCTTCGAGCTTGGCCGCCAACCACTTCTGCTTGACCGTGCGGACTCCGCGCACCATCTCGGCGACCGTTACTGCAAGAGGGCTTGGAGGGTCGGCGGCGTGTTTGCTCGTAATCGCCTGCGAAATTAGTTCAATCTGTTCTTCCCCGACTGTATCAACAACTTGGTCAATGAACCGTCCTTGAATCTTGGCCCATTCCTCCCTCATGTCATGCGTTGCTCGATGCGCGTATTCTTGAAAGGCTTGATGCAGAACGCCAATCACAATCAGGCGGCCCTTGCTCCGGTTAGCCGCTTCGGCTAACTCTTGCAGCACAAAAAGATCGGACCCGTCCTGCGCTGCGGCTTCCAGAAATTTTCCCATCTCATCAATGAACACAAGGAGGCCGCCATGGCTCTTCGGCTTGGCGTTCGCTTCCTTCATCAAGGTGGTCTTCAGATTGTCAACGGTCCAGCCACCACGCGGTTGCCGCGTGCCGACGATGGCGTTCTTGACCGCTTCTCCAATAACCTTGACCGGGGTCGCCCGTTGCCCCACAACCGGAATGACTCGCCATCCCTTGGTGCCACGTGGCAACTTGGCGCACAGTGTTTTGGTCAGGTCTTTCCCGAACACCTTTCGGGCTTTGTTGTGCTGACCACGCGGACTGCTAAGCAACGCACTTAGTGCAACAACGAGGCTGGACTTCCCGCTCCCGTAAGGTCCAGTCCATGTAAATGCGCCCTGTCCTTTCGCGACGTGGCGCGCCATCGTCTTCAGGACCTCAGCTACCGATGGCGTACAAACGTACCCGTCGAGGGCATCCGCTTGCGTGAGGTCGGTATCGATGCGGATTGACTTGCGAAAACGCCTCGCAATCGTGACTGTGGTGGGCGAGGACATTATGCAACCTCGCTTTCGACTGGCCTGGTCTTGTAATCCTTCTTCAAAAAGTCCGTTTTGGTTTCTTCGTTGAGCGCAACCGTATCCTTGCGGGAAACTTGATGGATCCCTGTGGAGTCCGACCACCAGAGTTTACCGCGCGTAACCTCTTCGAGGGCCGCAAGCCGATCCACGACGTCATTGTCATTAAACCCAAACACGCGACCTGGTCCCCCCGGATCTTTCGCTATCAACTCAAACGAGAGAGTTGTTGCGTGCGGGTGCTGCGACCACAAATCCAACAACGCATAAATAAATACGCCGTCACCTAAGGTCGGCTTTTTCCCTCGGACAAACCGAAAGCCATTTTTTCCGGTCGCTTTAATCAAACCTAGCTCAGTCAACGGCGATTCGAGCGCATCGTCATGTCCTGCCTGAGTCGATGGGGGTCGGGCGACGTAGGTGCGAATAAAACAAGACACGTCTTTGTTGAGGGTGTTGGGGGAGACGTTCTTCCACCTCTGGTCCTGTATGAATCGCTCGAGCCTTCGTTTCAAAACATCCCGATCGAAAATATTGTCCGAGTAATAGTTGAAAGCCCAACACCAGACCGTGGGCGACACGGCACGGGCGGCAAGTTGCCAATGGATTAACCACAAGGTGCTCGGATACTCCATGTAGGGATCAATACCCTCTGGTCCGAACAGCCTCTGCCCGAGCGGCGTGGTCGTCACACGATTGGTTTGCGATTCTTCGCGGATAATGCCTGCCGCTTTGGCCCAATGCCGCATGGACAAGACCATATTCTTTCCGACACCGAACCGGGCGATGGCGTCTTCGCCAAAGCATGCAGTCTTGTTAGCTGCCTCGCGCTCAGTCTCCGCAACGCGATCAAAGACTTTCTTCAACCACCCATACCGCAAAGGAAAGGTTTCGTGACCTGCAAACTGCGGACTATAGTCGGATTGGCTAAGCGGGCCGCGGGCCATAATCTTCCTCGTTACTGGAGGCTATCTCCAGGGCGAATCTATCGCGTACCTGTGATATGGTCAATCACAAGTTGAAGATTTTCCTAGGAAAGTCCGGAATTGGAGTAAAACGCCCTCCCACCCGCGCGACAGAGGAGGTTCCTGCTCGGCCATGACTTTTGCTGGCACGCTCTACTTTGATCATCAAGCGACCACGCCTGTCGATCAGCGTGTGTTGCAAAAAATGCTTCCCTTCTTTTCAGACAAGGCCGGTAATCCGCACTCGTCTGACCATATCGTCGGGTGGCAAAGTGCGCGCGCAGTCAAAACCGCCGCTCAAGGCGTCGCCGATCTAATTGGAGCGGATGCTGACGAAATTTTCTTTACCTCGGGCGCTACCGAATCCAACAACCTTGCCCTCCTCGGGCTTGGCAAGCGGCAACCTGAACCAACACGCCGGCGCCTCCTTGTCAGTGCTATCGAACACAAATGTGTACTCGCAGCGGCGCACATCCTGAACGAACAATTCGGCTACCAAGTGGAGGTCCTGCCTGTAGACAAGGACGGACGCCTGTCGGTGAGGACGTTGACCGAGGCGCTAGATGAGACGGTGTTGGCCGTGTCGGTCATGGCCGTCAACAATGAGGTCGGCACCATTCAGGACATCAAGGCGCTCAGTGCGTCGGCGCATCAAGTGGGTGCGGTGTTTCATTGTGATGCTGCGCAAGCGCCAGTCGCCATCGAGATGAACGACTTCGCAAGGGACGTCGACCTCTTGAGCTTGTCCGCGCATAAAATGTATGGTCCGCAAGGTATAGGTGCGCTGTATGTGCGGCGTGAATTGCACGACCGACTCGAACCGTTAATCTATGGCGGCGGACAACAAGCAGGCCTGCGCTCGGGTACGGTGCCTGTGCCACTGTGTGTTGGTATGGCAGCCGCAGCGGAAATAATGCAGGCGCAAGAAGCCGCGCCGGCCCGCCAGCGCCTCGGCCAGCGACGGGATCGCTTTGTAAAGTTGGTGTGTCAATTACCGTGGGAAGTGACTGTGAACGGTCCAGCAGGTCCGCAGCGTCACCCTGGAAACACGAACCTGCGCTTTCCCGGGTTCTCAGCACAGGACATTCTCCAGTCGCTTCAACCCAAACTCGCAGCTTCGACCGGATCTGCCTGCACGTCCGGAATTCCTGAACCCTCCCATGTGCTGAAAGCCCTTGGGTTGACGACCGACGAAGCTGAAGCGTCCGTGCGTTTCAGTTTAGGGTTCGAAACACTCGATGAAGATGTCGACACCGCTGTGCGCCTCTTAGATGACACCCTGAAGAAGCTTCGGAACCATGCACCGCGCACCCACGAGGCGTAACACCGCGTCGGTCCAACGATCAGCGAGCTGTTACGCACTACGAGATGTTGTCGGGCAGGTCTAATGCTTATGGCTGACGCGGGTGCGCCTCGATCCATTCATGGACAAGCTTTTCAGCTTCGGTGAGTTGCTCAGAGGTCAACAAAGCGCTCACCGCATTTAAGTCGCTTCTTGCATCCTCGAGCATGGAAAGATCAAGTCTGGGGTCTCGTTCATCATCGCTGATATGGGTCAAAACAACCGTGAATAACATGTATGCCTGAAGGAGATCCTCTGGCATGCCCTCGCCATCCATATATTTTTCGCCAAGGTTATACAAACCATACTCATCACCTTGCTCCGCGGCTAACCGATACCACTGCACCGCCTCACTATCGTCTTCTGGCACACCCAGACCTTTGTCATACATGTAACCAAGGTTGACCTGTGCGTCCGCGTCACCTTGCTTCGCCGCCAAGCGGTACCACTGCACCGCTTCAATGTCGTCCTCCTGGACACCCTCGCCATAGTCATACATGTAACCAAGGTTGAACTGCGCATACGAATCACCTTGCTCCGCGGCTAGCCGATACCAAACCACTGCCTCCGCATCGTCCTCCAAGACGCCCGCACCCTCGTCATACATGGCACCTAGATTGAGCTGTGCGTCCGCGTCACCTTGCTTCGCCGCCAAGCGGTACCACCGCACCGCTTCAATGTCGTCCTCCGGGACACCCTCGCCATAGTCATACATGTAACCAAGGTTGAACTGCCCATACGAATCACCTTGCTTCGCGGCCAACCGATACCACTGCACCGCCTCACTATCATCTTCTGGCACACCCAGACCTTTGTCATACATGTAACCAAGGTTGACCTGTGCGTCCGCGTCACCTTGCTTCGCCGCCAAGCGGTACCACCGCACCGCTTCAATGTCGTCCTCCGGGACACCCTCGCCATAGTCATACATGTAACCAAGCCTGTACTGCGCGGCCGCCAACCCTTCAAGCGCCGCCAATCGATACCGCCGCACTGCTTCAACGTTGTCCTCTTGGCGCCCGTCCTCGCCAAAGTCGTATTGTTGAGCACGATTAAACATTTCGGTGACATTGCTAGGTTCCGTGTTGGGATCTGCAGACTCGAGCCCACGCAGTAGGAACGGTTGGCGCAGGTCGTCTGAGGGGATTGAAAGGAGTTTGTAGATGGGGACGCTGAACCCTATTTGAGCCTTTCGGATCGGTCTCAGTCTATCAACTTGACGTAACTGCATGGCTTGTTGGTCGATCTCGTCAGGCTCTGTTTGCCACCAATTGCTCTGACGACCAATCAGGCCACCAATAATAACGACAAGTGTCGCCGCGACCGCCAAGGGTTGCAGACTGCTTTGCCACCAGCGTGGTCGAGACCAATGCAGCGGACTCGTCACTTCCTCTCTGCGTGTTTCCTCAACCGGCAGATCCACAGGCGTCCACGTATCAAGTGCCCCCTGAAGCAGAGCATTCGACTCCAGATCATTCGCACAGCTGGCACAAGTCAGCAGGTGCTCTTCGAACTTCGCACGCTCGGCAGGCGTGCAGTGCCCGTATGAGTAATCAAACAACGTGTCTTGCTGATCGCATTTAGTCACTAGCGTGGCTCATCCTTGAATTCCTGCAAGCCTTGCCTGAGCTTGGTGAAGGCGCTTCTCATCCGTGTGGCCACTGTCCCCTCGGGCCAACCCAAACGCTTGGCAATTTGGCGACGCGACAGACCCTCACGGTGCATTAATCTGGTCACGGTTCGCTCGTGCGGCGTGAGTGTTGCCATCACCGTATCGACTGCCGTTTTCAGCATCGTGCGCCGTTCCAAATCATCAATCGTGAGCCCAATGAAGGGGCCGGCCGGAGATTCTGGGAGTGGCGTTGTCGGTGGCGTTCTTTGCTGGTGTTTAATCCAATCCACACAAACGTTCCGGGTGATCGTGTGCACCCATGTCGAGAATTTCGATTCACCTCGAAACTTTTTAAGCGCCCGATACGCTCGGAGAAATGCGTCTTGCGTTAGGTCGCGTGCCTGGTCTTCGTACTGCGGACCAATCGTCTTACAGGCTAGCTGAAACATGCGTGGCTCCCACCGACGTTGCAACTCATCAAATGCGGCATTACTGCCCGCTTGGAACTCTTTTACAAGGTTTCCATCGTCAGCGCCTTGCATGATGCCGCTAGTAGTAACACGTCATTCCGTTGCAAACACGCTGAAAATGAATCCCAGAGCTACACTTCCTGCTGATCCTTGAGACGACAAAATGGCGGCTTTGGATCTCGGTAAGGAAAATATTTTTTAAGTCATTTATAATGAATGACTTAGGACCTATTTGTGTGGGCTTGATTCTCGGAGGAAATCGCAACTTCGCCTAATGCCAATCCCCAACGGCAATAAACGGCGCCCAAAAGAAGGGGTGAGTTGTTTGGCCTTGCGCACGACGTTCGCGGAGCATCTGGAGACTTGCATTCCGCACTGCATCAACCGTGCTCGCACCCTCGCGAAAACGTTCCTGGTAGAGTGTGGTCATCCACTGCTGTGTGGCATTGTCTTCGACATCCCAGAGACTCATGATCAAGGTATGCACGCCGGCGGCCTGAAACGCGCGTCGGAGGCTTTCACCGGTTGTATTTGCGTCAGCACCCGCCGCGGTTACGCATGCGGACAGCACAGCCCATTCAACCCCAGACAAATTCATAGCCGTTACTTCTTCTGCCGTGAGCACCCCGTCCTCTTTGTACCACGTCTCCTGATCGTTGCGATTCGCACCTGTGAACGCGAGACCCGAGAGTAATAGGGAATTCTCTCCCTGAAAGAGCGTTGAGCTGGATTGTATTTCCCGTGTAAACGCACTGAGTAAACCATCCTGGGTAAACTCGGGTGTTGCGGGAAGACCGTTACGAGGCTCCGCTAGAGAACTGGATTGCATGGCCTGTTGCGGCATTTCTTCCAGGCAGTCGTCGGACAGGAAGAACCCGTGCGTGGCCAAATGTAGTACGCGTTGGCCAGCTGCCTTCTCCTTAAATGCACGTTCCGTTGCACCTGCGC